>Ga0208522_1000763_pt1 | contig 21738 bp, 26 predicted proteins | sample ETNtaG_25_FD_185763 | JGI IMG/M metagenome (GOLD analysis project Ga0208522, IMG submission 185763) | Marine microbial and viral communities from oxygen minimum zone, Eastern Pacific Ocean - ETNP201302SV86 (SPAdes) (version 2) | ecosystem: Environmental > Aquatic > Marine > Oceanic ... | reverse complement strand
TAGCTGCAGTTTTCTTTGCAGGTTTTCTTTTAGCTGCAGTTTTCTTTGCAGGTTTTCTTTTAGCTGCAGTTTTCTTTGCAGGTTTTCTTTTAGCTGCAGCACGTTTCTTTGCTAATTTTCTTTTAGCTGCAATTTCCTTTGCTAATTTTCTTTTAGCTGCAATTTCCTTTGCTAATTTTCTTTTAGCTGCAGCACGTTTCTTTGCAAGATATTCTTTTAATTTTAAGGATGCATTATTCAAAGTTTTAGTAATTCTTTCTTCAGCTTTAGTTCGTTTTTCAATTTCTTTTACAACTTTTGCTGCAGTCTGATGACTTGAACTGATGGTATTACGAAATGAAGGCTTTGATTTAGTTTGTTTTTTAATTTGTGTTGCAATTTTTGATTTAATATCATCGAATGTAGAAACTTGTTCAGTTATTTTTTTCAGTGTTTTTTGTCTACTTTTTATTTCAGAAATTAATTCCTGAATATGGTCATTTAATGAGCGTAATCTAGCCTCTGCATTTTGTTTTTCTTCAGGAGTTTCAGCAAATTCAATTTCTTGCTCAGTTTGATCAACAATTTCCTTTTCACTATTAACACGATCTTCGGCAGCAGATACTAATCTTTGAATACTCTCCACCTGAGCATTTTTTCTTGTAAGATTTTCTGAAACATCTGAAACATCCTCTTTTTCAGATTCAATTTGTTTAATCATTTTTTGTAAACCAGTTGCAGAACGTTTTTCTGCGGATTGAAGTTGTTTAAGTTGAGTTTCAGCATTTTGTTTTAATTTTGTTGCTTCTCTCTTCTTTCGACGTAATTCAATTACTGTTTTTTCTAAGGATGTCAATGATGTTCTAAAATAAAAGAGTCGATTAAGTTGTTAATATGATTAGGATTTGACTTTTCGGTTAAGAAAATTAACCAATATTGATCGTGAAATCTCTTATTTTAAAAAATATTAGTGACAAGATTTTACTAAGATCATGGAGTTTCATCCAAAAGATTTACCAATTTCAAAAGTTTATGATCTAAAAAATGAAAATGATGCAATGAAAGCAGTAGAAGACATGGTAAATTTAGGATTTAGAGATAAAAAAGAAGGTTTCAAAGTTCTAATGCCAAAAGAAACTAAACTTGCAAAAAGAATTGGATATACAATTACAACAGGAGTAACAAAAGGGCTTCGGCAAAAAAATGAAACAAGGGATGTTAAGTATTGGACATATCATCATGATGACCAACATTTTGCAATAGTATTGATAGATAATTCAGTTTTAACAGAATTAGGATTTTGATTTATCAAAAATCTGATACAATTTTGTTCTATTTGCCATGACACCAGCAAGCATTATTCCAATTACAGTTCCACCGATAACATCCATTGGAAAATGCTGTAAAACATACAATCTACTAAGAGAAATCATTGCAGGGTAAATGAATATCAAATACGCACCACGAGGAAATCTCTCAGATAACGCATAGCCCAAAATAATTGCAAATATCATGGATCTAGCTGCATGACCAGAAGGAAATGAAGCATCAAACCCACCTTCACAGAATAATGCAAACGTATCACGGCTAATTTCGACAGGGAATTCAACTCCATAATATTCAAAATCAGGCCTATCCCTATCAACACCACATTTGATGTATCCTGTAAGAAGGGTAGAGATTACAATTAAGATCAAAAGAGTGATTCCAACTCTGCGAGTTTTTGGAATTAACAATACAATAATTGCAAATATCATCATATTGAAAACATCTCCACTCTCAGTAACATATTGCATAAAAATGTCAAGAGTGGGATTTCCAACATTTTCTGCAAAGAACAAAACAATATTTTGATCAAAATCATCAGTTAGTTCAGAAAGTACAAATGCAGTTAAAATGAGAAAAAGGGCAGTAAGCAGTACAAAAGAACGGGAACGGATATCAAAAAGCCAGTTTTGCAATTAATTAAACCTCAAGTATACATCTTTTAATTTTTATTAATACATAGCCTTCAAAAATACAAATCATACAATACAAACAAATTTCAATAAATAATTATGATCGGCTCAAAGATTTTAACCAAGTGCATAATAGAAAAGTTGTGAAGGTACTCACATTAGATGACTTTGATCTAAAGGGTAAGACAATTTTTGTAAGAATGGATATGAATTGTCCAATAGATCCAGAAACTAATGAGATTTTAGGTACTAAAAGAATTGAAGAAGCCATTGAAACACTGGAATCATTAAAAAATTCCAAAGTGGTAATAGCATCTCATCAAGGAAGAGTTGGAAATAATGAATATACAGGGATGGATAGGCATGCAGAGGTTCTTGAGAAATTAATGGGTAGAAAAATAAAATATGTGGAAGATACTATTGGAGAAGCAGCACAAAATGCAATTAAAAACTTGGAAGATGGAGAAATACTACTTTTAGATAACCTAAGATTATGTGCTGAAGAAAATTATGAGTTCACTCCAGAGAATGCTGGAAAGACAATAATGGTTTCAAGATTATCAAAATTGTTTGATCTTTGTGTCTTAGATTCATTTCCTAGCGCACATAGATCACATCCATCCATCGTAGGATTTGCACAAGTATTACCAGCATGTGCAGGAAGAATTGTGGAAAGAGAAGTAAGGAATTTAGATGAAATAATGACAGTTGCAAAAGCACCACATGTGATTATTTTAGGAGGTTCCAAAGTACCAGATAGATTAGAGGCAATCAAATTACTAATTCAAAATGGGCGGGCAGATCACGTTTTACTTACAGGATTAATTGCAAATGTGTTTATGCGTGCTCAAGCCAGAATTAAATCACCCTTAGGAATCAAAAGAGAAGACGAGGTTGTTGCAAAAGCACATTCATTGATAGGAGATTATCCAGATGTTTTTGCAACTCCAGTAGATATTGCAATTGATAAAGATGGGGAAAGAATAGAGATGGATGTAAGAGAGATTGGAAAAGGAGATAAAATTTTTGATTTAGGCCCCAAAACAATAGAATATTATTCAAAATTAATTTCAGGTGCTGGAACTGTATTCATTAGTGGTCCTGCAGGATTTTTTGAAAAAGAGAATTTCAAATATGGAACAACACAAATGTTGAAATCAGTTGCAAATTCAATGGCAACAACAATTGTTAGTGGAGGACATTTAACAACAGCATTAAAACAACAAGGGTTAGCAGATAAAATTAATCATATCAGTACAGCAGGAGGCGCATTAGTACTATATCTAACTGGAGATAAACTGCCAATGATGAAAGCATTAGAAAATGCAGCAATAAAATATCGGACTAAATAGAAGATTTACAAGAAGTGTTAGGACAAACTCGTTCCTCAGAGGTTCCCAGATAGATATCATGATTACAAGAATTACAATGAAATTTTTCAACTGGATCAAATAATTTTAGAAAAATAGTAGTAAAATTTTGTGCAATATTTCTTACAAGACCAGAATCACAAAGATCATTAAATAATGATTCAGTATCATCAATTATCCAAGATGGATTGATATCTCCTTCAGATTTAAGAATTTCAAAGATATCATCATTTGTAAATTTTGTATCAATATCATTAAATTTTTCAAAAATTATTTTTCTTATTTGTAATTCAAGGGGAATTGAAGGAGTAAAATCACTCATACTAATACAGGTTGTCAGCATCTGTTTTTAGCGTATCTATACCTGTTTTATCATCTAGATTAGAACCAAGGTAGGTATACAATGCAGATTTGAGTACCTTTAGAGATAGTAAGGCACATTTTATTCTAACAGCTTGTAGATGCTCAAGACCTAATTCACTTAATACATCATTTTTTTCAATTTTTCTTACATCATCAAGAGATTTTCCCTTAGTTATTTCAGTTAAAACTGAAGTGCAAGCCATACAGATGGCACATCCTTTTCCATGAAATTTAATATCAGTAACTTTGTTATCATCAATTTTCATATCAATATCAATACTATCACCACATAGAGGATTAGAATCATGAAATGTAACATCATGATTTTCAATTTCTCCATAGTTGATAGGATTTCTTGAATAATCAACAATCATTTCATGATAGATATCAGGACCGCCACTCATAATTTGAACACCTTTGCTACAATATTTAATGAATCGATTAAAGCATCAACATCTTTCTTTGTATTATAAATATAGAAACTAGCTCTAGATGTAGCTGCAACATCAAGACGTTCCATTAATACTTGAGCACAATGATGTCCTGAACGAAGTGCAATACCTTGTTCATCAATTATTTGAGCAACATCATGTGGATGTACATCTGCAAAATTAAATGATATTACACCACCACGTTTTGTAATATCTTTAGTACCATAGATTTTAAGTCCAGGAACTTTTGAAAATTCTTCTATAGCATATTTAGTTAATTCAATTTCATGTTGTCTCACATTATCCATTCCAATTTTTGTAAGATAATCAATTGCAGCCCCAAATCCTATAACATCTGCAATATTTGGAGTTCCTGCCTCAAATTTGTAAGGCAAATCATTCCAAGTTGTTTCATACTTGTGAACTTCCCTTATCATGTCACCACCACCATGAAATGGACTCATTGTTTGTAACACAGATTTTCTAACCCATAAAACACCAATTCCAGTTGGAGCCAACATTTTGTGCCCAGAAAATGCAAAGAAATCACAACCTAAGGTATCAAGATCAACTTTCATGTGAGGTACTGCTTGTGCACCATCAATTAATGTAGGAACACCAGCAGCTTTACATTTTTCAATAATTTTTTCAGCATCAGTAATTGTTCCAAGAACATTAGACATCAAACTAAAAGTTACAAGTTTTACTTTTCCAGTTGCAAGATATTTATCAAGATCATCTAAAATTAATTGGCCATCATCATCCATTCCAATGTATTCTAGTTTTGCACGTTTTTCTTGAGTAAGTAATTGCCAAGGTACAATATTACTATGATGTTCATATTCAGTAGTTACAATAATGTCACCTTCATTGATATGAGGTCTTCCCCATGCATATGCAACTAAATTAATTGCTTCAGTTGTTCCTCTAACAAAAATTAATTCTTGTCGATTTTTGACATTTACAAAATTTGCAATTTTATCCCTTGCAGTTTCATATGCTTCAGTTGATTCTTCAGCAAGAGCATAAACTGCACGATGAATATTTGCATTATGATTTCGATAGTAATCAGTAATAGCATCAATGACTTGGTTTGGTTTTTGAGTTGTTGATGCATTATCCAAGTAAACAAGAGATTTGTTATCTCTAACTTTTCTTGTCAATATAGGAAAATCTTTTCTAATGTTTTCAAAAAGGGATTCTGTACTTTGCAATTTTTAAACCTCCACAAAAATTTCGTTGTTATCAATTTTAACTGGATATACTTTAAGAGCAATTTCAGCTGGTAAATTATTTGGTTTACCATTAACTAAATTAAAAACAGAAAGATGTAGAGGGCATCTAACGCCTTCTGTACTAAGAAATCCAGTTGAAAGATCAGCCTCAGCATGAGTACAAATTAAATCAGTAGCATGGATTGTACCATCAAGATTTGCTATCAGTAATTTTTTACCATCTTGCACAAATCCAAAAAGTTCACCTTTTTTCACTTGATCTAAACTGCATGCTTTAATCCATTCAGACAAAAAAATCACCTATACTTGTAATGTTGTTCAATTTCAGAATTTTCATTATAACGAGTTTCTTCAATTTCAACAAACTTTGCTAATTCTTCATCGGTATTAATTGTAAGATCACGATTATCCCATTTAGATTCAATAAGATATGCAATCCATGCTCTAACTTGAAAAGACATTTTTCTTGAAAGTGGTTCTAAGAAACCCTCAACAATTGTTCTTTCAGCTTCCTCATGACTTAGACATCTAGTTTTAAGATAGAAAATTTGTTCTTCATCAATTTGTGCAACAGATGCAGAGTGAGTTGCCTTAACGTCATTAGTGAATATTTCTAATCCAGGAATTGCATCAGATTTTGCATCCTTATCTAAAAGAATGGAACGACCAGATAAGAAAGAATTAGATTTAGATGCATTTTCTTTAATTCGAATCATTCCTTTGAAAAGAGATTTTGATTTATTTCTAAGAATAGATTTTTCAACTACACGTCCTTCAGTAGATGGACTTTCATGGTTTACATTAGTTTGAATATCAAAAGATTGTTCATTATTTCCAAAAATTACTTCAGAATCATTTGAAGAGGCACCAGGGCCATTAAGAAAATATTCAATTTTGTAGCGAGACAATATTGAACCAAATAATCCAGAATACCAATTTACTTTTGCATCTTGTCCTAAATCAGTACGTTTGGTTGAAAAAGTTACTGCATGTTGATCCATCATTTGTAAAGTAGTGACATCTAATTGTGCATTTGCAGCAATACTAGTATTCATTAATTCAAGATATGCTTGTTGCGTTTGAATATTTGGAGAATACAATTCTTGAACTATAGTTGCCTTACTACTTTCATCTACAAAAATAACATTTCTAGAAATAGTAGAATGTCCGTCTTCTGAAAGACATGTTAAGAAGTGAATTGGTTTGTCTAAAACAAAATTACGTGGAATGCGAATAAATATTCCAGAATTAAAAGCTGCATTATTCAAAGCGGTAAATCGATCATCTTTAGAATTTGATGCCTCTAATGCTTTTTTTACTAATTCAGAATTATTTTGAATTGCATCAGATATTGAAGATATTACAAGTCCTTTAGATTTTAATTCATCAGGTAAATTGATTCTATGAATATTTGTTCCAATTTGAACAATACAAATTTCATTTTCTAATTCTCCCAATCTTTTTTGAAGAAAACTAGGTACTGTTTCAGCAGTAGTAGTTGAAAGAGATACTTTTTCAGGATCCATTTTCTTGGCATCAGTATATTTGTTGTATAATGGAGAAGTTTCAATTGGAAGACTATCATAAACAGATAAGGAATTTTTTCGATAATCCTTTAACCATTCAGGTTCATTTCTAGATGAAGAAATATCTTCTATATGAGAAGTATTTAGTTTTGAAAGAAGTTCTTGAGACATGATTTATCCGATAAAGACCTGAGAGATTATCCTACAGAATCATCCATTTCTAATTTAATGAGTCTGTTTAATTCAACAGCATATTCCATAGGTAATTCTTTGGTGAAGGGTTCCATGAATCCATTAACAATTAATGATAATGCATCTTCTTCACTAAATCCTCTAGACATAAGATAGAAAATTTGATCATCACCAATTTTTCCAACTGTAGCTTCGTGAGTAATTGTTGCATCTTCTTGATCAATAACCATGTATGGATAAGTATCAGTTTTGGATGTATCATCCATTAGTAATGCATCACATCTAACAGTAGATTTCACGCCAGTAGCACCTTTTGCTACATTTAACATTCCTCTGTAAGTTGAACGTCCATCTGCCCTACTTACAGATTTAGATGTAACTTTAGAAGTTGTATTTGGTGCAAGATGTACCATTTTAGCGCCAGTATCTTGATGTTGACCTTTGCCTGCAAATGCAATAGACAATGTTTCACCATAAGCTCTTTCACCCATCAGATAGACACCAGGATATTTCATTGTTAATTTACTTCCAATATTTCCATCAATCCATTCAACGGTTGCACCTTCATATGCATAAGCACGTTTTGTTACAAGATTGTAAACATCAGAACTCCAGTTTTGAATAGTAGTATATCTTAATTTTGCATCTTTGTGTGCAACTAATTCTACAACAGCAGAGTGAAGTGATTCAGATGAATATACAGGAGCAGTACAACCTTCAATATAATGTACTTCTGCACCCTCATCAACAATTATCAAAGTTCTTTCAAATTGACCAATGTTTTCTGCATTAATTCTAAAGTATGCTTGTAAAGGCATGTCAATATGAACACCTGGTGGGACATAGATAAATGAGCCACCACTCCATACTGCACTGTTTAATGCTGCAAATTTGTTATCCTCTGGAGGAATAATTTTACCAAAATATTTTTTAAATAATTCAGGATGATCAATTAAAGCTTGATCAGTATCTAAAAACAAAACACCTTGTTTTGCCAAATCTTCTCTTAAACTATGATAGACAACTTCAGATTCATATTGTGCTCCAACACCGGCTAAAAATTTCTTTTCAGCTTCTGGAATTCCAAGTTTATCAAAAGTTTTTTTGACATTATCTGGAACATCATCCCAATTTTTTTCTGTTTTATCAGATGCTTTAGCATAATAGTAAATATTTTGGAAATCTATAACACTAAGATCACCACCCCAAGTTGGCATTGGTTTTTGCATAAAGATTTCATAAGAACGTAATCTAAAATCGAGCATCCATTGTGGCTCTTTTTTCATTTTACTAATTTCAATTACAGTTTCCTTAGAGAGTCCTTTCTTACTAAGATGGACATACATTTCTGTAGAATCCTTAAAATCATATTTTGAATAATCAACATCGATACTTTCTGTTGCCATGTCTAAAATAACTCCGTTATATTATAAATACATGAGGAAAAATAGGTAGAGCTAAATAGCTTGAGCTAAATTATATTCAGATCACATTCAAAGTATTCTTCATAGCATCAAATGCACCTGCAACAGTATGAACTTCTGCAACAATATTTTTGACTTTAAATTTTTTTAATTCATCTGAAGTAAATGGACCAATTGAAACAACAGATAATTTTGTAAGATTATCAAGTAATAGATCTTCAGTATAATCTTTAAACATTATTTCAAAAAATCCTCTAACAGATGATGCACTGGTAAAGACCACACCGTCAACTTTATTTTGAGAAAATAATTCTCTAAATCCATTCCATTGAGTTGTATCTTTAAAAGCACAAACATCATACAGGTGAATTTCTAATACATCAATTCCAATTTTAGAAAGTAATTCTTTTAGAAAAGGAGTAGATGCACCACTACGTGGAACAATAACTTTTTTTCCAACAGCATCAAGTTTTGTAAATTCTTCACCTACACCAACAGAGGAAAAAGTTGTAGGTTGATGATTTACTTTAATTCCTTCGGCTTCAAGCGTGAGAGAGGTTTTAGGACCAACAGACATCACAATAGTATTTGCAACTGCTAATTGTAATTTTTCAAGTTTTCCCAATTGTTTTGCAGTGTCAAATAATAATTTCACAGCTTTTGAACTCATAAAAACAGAGTAGTCAGGATTGTATTTAGAGACAGACTCTAAAAATTCATCAACAATTTTTTCCCCCTTACTTACTAATTCAATTGTAGGTAATGGCATAGGAGTTGCATCATTTTCTTTTGCAAGTGAGATAAATTCTGAAGCATCATCTTCGGAACGTGTAATTGCAATAGTTTTTCCACTAAGCATTATTTCCACCCAATCACATCAGATAAATCAACGACCTTACCAATAATTATATTTGTAGGAGGAGTAATTTTATTTTCTTTAACTTTTTTTGCAATATTTGTAACATTTCCTTTTATCATTTTTTGTTGGGGAGTTGTTCCATTCTGAATTACAGCCACAGGAGTTTTTTTATCCAGTCCACCTGCTATCAATTGTTTACAAATAATATCAATTCTAGATAACCCCATCATGATAACAATAGTATCTACAGATTTTGCAAGATTTTTCCATTTAACAATCTCTTGTTTCTTTTCAGGATCCTCATGTCCCGTAACAAAAACAACTGATGATGCATATTTTCTATGAGTTAAAGGAATTCCAGCATATGTTGCAGACCCAATTCCAGAAGTAATTCCAGGGACGATTTCATATTTCACTTTATGATCTTTTAGAAATTCAGCTTCTTCACCGCCTCGTCCAAAAATAATTGGATCACCACCCTTTAGTCTAACAACATTTTTTTTAGATTTTGCATATTCAACCATTAAATCATTAGTATCATTTTGATGAGTTGTGTCATCACCTACTGCACGTCCAACATAGACTTTTTTTGCAGTTTTAGGAATCATAGAAATAATTTTTTTACTAACTAACCTATCATACAAAACAACATCAGCTTTTTGGATTAGTTCAACTGCTCGTAGAGTAATTAATTTACTATCTCCAGGTCCTGCTCCAACAAGATATACTTTACCAGTCATGTCGTATTCCATTCCTCCACTTTCTGTCTCCAATTTAATGCAAGATCATTAATCCCCTTACTACGCAATTCTTCTCCCACCTGTTTACCCAATAATTTAGGATTATTTTTATCTCCAGATCGAGTTACTTGTAGAGATTGTTTACCATCAACAGAAAAAGCACATACAGTTAATGTCATTTTAACACCATCTGATTTAGCATATGCACCCAAAGGGAACCTACATCCAGAGTCAATAAAATCAGATAAAGCACGTTCAGCCTCGATTTCCAATCTAGAATCAGCATCTTCAATTTTGTTAAGCATTTCAATTGTTTGAGAATCATCAATCCTTGCAACTATTGCAATAGCACCTTGACCAGGTGAAGGTGAAAAATCATCTGTAGATAAAGAAGTGAAATTTACATCAACACCTAATCTAGAAATTCCTGCTTGTGCAAGTACTATTGCATCAAAAAGTTCTCCAGATATTTTTTTAATTCTAGTTTCAATATTTCCTCGAATGGGTTTAACAGTTACATCAGATCTTTGTCTAGTAACTTGAACAGCTCTACGTAATGAACTTGTGCCAATTACAGAACCAGGTTTAATTTTATCTAAAGATGAACCATCAGATGAAATAAACACATCATTTACTTTTTCACGTTTTGGAATTGATGCAATTATTAAATTATCAGCTAAATCAGAAGGAACGTCTTTAAGACTATGTACTGCAAAATCAACTTCTCTTTCTGCAACTGCCTTATCAATTTCTTTTTCAAAAATACCTTTTTGTTCAATAGTAAATAATGGTCTTGTATCAGTATCACCTTTAGTAGTAATTGATTTTATTTCATATTCTGAATCAGGATTTACTTTTTTTAATTCTGAAATAACCCAGTTTGTTTGGGCCATAGATAATTTGCTACCTCTTGCACCAACTAAATATTTCAATTTTTCACCGACTTTAATGCAGTATGATATGCATCTAACGTTTTGTTTAAATCATTTTCAGTATGAGCATCAGATAAGAAAACAACTTCAAATTGAGAAGGGGGAATAAAGACTCCTTGTTTCAATAAAGTTTTGAATAATTTTTGGAATTTTTTGCCATTGGCTTTTTTTGATGTTTTGTAGTCAATTACAGGCTTATTTGTAAAGAAAATTTGAAACATTGAGGCTGTAAAATTGATTTGATGAGGAATTTTCATATCAGTAGCCATATCATCCAATGCTGTAGAAAATAATAAATTGAATCTTTCAAGTTTTGAATAAAGTTTATTTTTCATTTTATCTATTGTCTTAATGGAACTAATTGCAGCACTAACAGATATAGGATTACCAGCAAATGTACTTGCTTGGTAAACCTTTCCTCCAGGAGAAAGTAAATTCATAATTTCTTTTTTACCGCCAACTGCTGAAATTGCAAATCCATTACTCAAAGCTTTAGCCAAAGTTGTAATATCAGGTTTGATACCAAAATGTTCTTGTGCTCCACCAGGAGATACTCTAAAACCAGTAACAACTTCATCAAAAATTAAAGGAATGTTATTTTCTTTAGTAATTTTTCTCAAATCTGAAAGAAAGTTTTTTTCAGGTAAAATTAATCCCATGTTAGCTAAAATAGGTTCAACTATAACACCTGCAATATCTTTATTTTTAGAAATTGTTTTTTGTAGATCTTCAATATTGTTATACTCTACAACCAATGTATTCTTTGAGACCTCATCTAATCCTCCATCAGAAACAGAAATACCATTGTGTGCAGAACCAGAACCAGCTTTTACTAAAACAGAATCATGTGCACCATGATAACATCCTTCAAATTTAATAATTTTTTTCTTTTTTGTGTAACCACGTGCTAATCTAATTGCAGTCATCGTAGCTTCACCACCAGTATTCATTAATCGTACTTTATCCATTGAAGGAAAATTTCCAAGAATTAATTTGGATAATTCAATTTCTGATGCAGTTGGGGTACAATACAAAGTTCCTTTTGAAAGTTGTTTAGATACAGAATCAAGAATTTCTTTTCTACGATGTCCTAAAAGTAACGCACCATATGCATTACAAAAATCAATGTATCGCGTATTATCCTCATCCCAGATATATGCACCATTGGCTTTTTTTGTAAAAAATGGATAAGGATCAAAATATCTAACTGGGCTATTTACGCCTGATGGAATCACTTTTTTTGAATCGTTAAATAATTTTCTAGATTTAGACATACTCAGTCTACAATACGGTCATTATTATTCCTAATTTGAGCCCTTTGGGCTTGAAATTTACCTCGAAATAGAAATGCCGCAATCAAAGTTCCAATAAAAGGGGCAGTCCAATACAGCCACAAATCACCAAAAGTTCCAGATAATAATGCGGGGGCAAGGGCTCTAGCAGGATTCATAGATGCACCAGAAATAAAAGCTAAAAATAAAATATCCAATGCAACAATTCCACCAATTGCAACTCCGCTAAATCCTCGTAAACCTTTTGTGTATACCACATAGAAAATGACACCCATTAACATCATAGAAGCTAAAACTTCAACTGGAAATATCAAAAAGATTGAAAAATCATAATTAGGTGCATTAGCTCCAAGATTTGCTTTTTCACCAATAAAGGTTAAAACAAAAAGAGATCCCAATAATGCTCCAATGATTTCTGCAATTAAATAATACAAAACTTGAATTTTTGTTATATGTCCTGTAACATAGTACCCAATAGTCACTGCCGGATTAAAATGAGCTAAAGAAATTTTTCCAAAAGAATAAACTCCAATTAATAATGCAATAAAAGGTGCAACAGCTGCAAAAGGAATTCCCAAATTACCATCAAAAAATTCAACATCATAAACAATGGAACCTGTTGCAAAAACTACAAGAATAAAAGTTCCAATTAATTCTACAGTAAAAATTTGCAAATTAGAATATGCCATCAAGTATCACTTTCAATAGAATTAAGTAAATTCAAAATATCATTTTTAATTTGATCACGAATTTTTCTTACATCATCAATAGATTTTCCTTTAGGATCTTCAATGCTCCAATCATCAACATCTTTAACAAATAATGATGGACATGATTCTTTATCCATACATCCCATATTGACAGTTTTATTGGAATTTTTAATCATAGATGACGATAGTAGTTGAGGTTTTTGGTTTTTCAAATCAATTCCAAGTTCATTCATTACTGAAACAACAACAGGGTTAAGATGAGATGAGGGGGATGTTCCAGCACTAATTACATGAAATTGATTTTTAGCATATTTTTTAAAAAATGCCTCAGCCATCTGACTTCTTCCAGCATTTTCTACGCATACAAATAAAATATTTTTAGGCTCAGTCACAATATAACATAAATATTAGTTTATATAAATTTAAATTGATATGAATGGAATAAGTCTTTTAAAATGCATATGTGATGAAACAAGATTTGAAATTTTAGAATTATTACAAAAGAATAATGAATTGTGTGTAAATGATTTTGTAAATGAATTAAAAAAAGATCAACCACTAGTGTCACATCATCTAAAAACATTGAAGAGGTGTGGAATTGTTAAATCAAGAGATGAAGGCAAAAAAGCAATGTATACAATATCAAATGACCAATTATCCAAATTAATTACAAATGTTACTAAAACATCAAAAGAAATTCCAAATCTATGTTTAGATAAAAACTGTTGTTAAAATTTTTCAGTTCTAAGTACGCCAACATCACTAACATAAAGAATAATTGCAAAATTAGCAAACAATGTTCTAGAAACCTCTTCGACAACATCTTGTAATTTTTCTTCACGTAAAATTATTTCAATTTTAGCATTTTTTTCATTTTTAAAACCTTGGCCACGTAATCCACGGGAACCATTTCCATTTACTTCATAAATCGTATAACCAGTAATTTCATGTTTAGATAATATATCTATAATATTTTGTTGTGCCAAAATTTCACAAGTGATTGTAAGTAATTTTACAGGATAAAGTTTCATATCAAATCCTTAAATGAATAATTGAATAAGTCTATCGATCCTTCAGGATTATGTAAAAATGATGCAACTGCAAACATAATTGGTAATAATACAATAATGTTATAGGGGAATGTAATTCCTAATGCAGATGTAATGTAAAGACTAGGATTTGCTTGTGGAATTGCATTACGCAAAACAGCAGGAGCTGCAATAAATGAAGCACTAGCTAATAGAAGCCCAAACATTACTGAACCACCCAAACTTAAACCCATCAATGTAGCTACCACAACACCAATTATTCCATTAAAAGTAGGCATGATTATAGCAAAAGATGTGAGAAAAATCCCAACCTTTTTGATATCATCTAATCTCTGACCTGCAATAATTCCCATTTCAATCATAAAAATTACAATTGCTCCAGTAAACAATTCATCAAAAACAAATTTGATAGGGCCAAATCCCTCTTCGCCAATTATGTATCCAATTACAATACTACCAAGTAAGATAACTATAGCTTTACCAGTAACTGATTCACGTAATACTTTAGAAAGTTTTATTTTTGTTTCATTTAGCCCAACATCAATATCAGATTTAGAATCATTAGTGAATGATTGTTTTTTAGCACTAATCTGTTTAGAAACTGCCATGTTTGTCAAAAATATTGCCAAGATAAATGCAACAGGTTCTAAAACTGCCAAAACAGCTGCAAGGTAACCTTCAGATGTTACTCCCTGATTTTTAAGAAAAGATAATCCAACTGAAAAAGTTACAGCACCGACTGCACCATAAGTAGATGCTAATGCATAAGAGTCAAAAATGTTGAATTTTCCTAATTTACGTAAAATTTGATAGTGATTTAGTGTAAACAATAATGAAAGTCCAATGGCAACCAACATAGGAATAAGCATATTTTCAAATCCAGTAGTTCTCATTTGGATTCCACCATGAAGTCCAATTGCTGCAAGAAGGTAGATAGGTAAAAATTCAGATATTGCTTCAGGAATTTTTAAATCAGATTTTATTCTTGCAGCAATAATTCCAAATAGGAAAAATAGAACTATCGGAGTAAGAAGATTCGATTGGATTAATTGTAAAATATCCATTAGTAGGATCTGGAAAAAAAATTGCTGAAATAAAAATCAATGTAACGTTATACAAAAAGATGAATCAGATAAGTAAATCCAATCCCCATTCCAGCTGCGCCAGGGATAGTAATTATCCATGAGAAAACAATTTGTCTACTTACTTTCCACCTTACAGCGCGTTTTCGTCTAGCAGCACCAGAACCCATAATGGTACCGGTAATAGCATGCGTGGTACTGGCAGGTATTCCCAATACTGCAAAAGCTGCCAACATTATACCGCCACCTGTTTCTGCTGCAAATCCTTGATATGGTTTAAGTCTAGTGATTTTAACTCCCAATGTTTTGATTACTTTGTATCCGCCAAAGAAAGTACCAAGTCCCATGGCAGCTGCTGCAGCAAAAATTACCCAAATAGGTATGTCAAGTTCAGGAATCATTCCTGCAGAAAATAAAATTAAAGCAATAATACCCATAGTTTTTTGTCCATCATTTGCACCATGAGTTAAAGCAAACCAGGCTGAAGAAATAATTTGTAATCTACCAAATGTTTTGTTTACAGGCGCAGGTTTACGATTTGCAAATACTGTAATTATTAATCCAGTTAACAAAAGACCAACAATTAGTCCTCCAATTGGAGCAATTACAATTCCTGCAAAAACTTTACTTAATCCACCATAAACTAATTTTTCAAATCCTAATCCTGCAATTCCTGCACCCATTACTCCACCTACTAAAGAATGACTGTTAGAAATTGGTAATCCAAAATAAGTACAAAGGGTACTCCATCCGATAGCACCTGCCAATCCACCTATGATTATGTATACTGTAATATCATCAGGTTGTACAATTCCTTTTGCAATTGTTGTTGCAACTGCAACTCCAAAAATAAGTGGACCAATGAAATTCATTACAGCAGATAAAGTTACGGCATGAAGTGGTTTTAAAACACGAGTTCCAATTACTGTAGCAACTGAATTTGCAGAATCATTAAAGCCATTAACAAAATCAAAGATTAATGCTACAATTATTGCAGCTATTGCTATCTCTATCATCTAATCATCTCAGGTATATTTCAAAACAATATCTTCAATAACATCAGATACATCTACACATCTGTCAGATGCAGTTTCCATTGTTTCATAGATATCTTTTAGTTTAATGATTTTGATTGCGTCATCACTTTCAAATAATTCTCTAATTGCTTCTCTATACAAATCATCTACAACATGCTCAATATCACTAGTATTTCGACAATGTTGAATCATATCTTTAGGATCCTTAATTCGTTGTAATTTTGAAATCATGTATTCAACTTCCTTGGTAGCTTTAACCAATTCGACTGCCATTTCTTTGCAATATGGTGGAGAAGAAGTAATTTTGTAACTATACACTCTAGCAGCAATACCATCCATGAAATCAATCACATCATCTATTTTTGATGCAATTCTTTGCATATCTTCACGATCTAGAGGCGTAATGAACGTTTTATTTAACTCTGAAAATATATCACGCGTTAAAACATCTGCCTCTGTTTCTAATTGGTGAATTTTTGCTGCCTGTTCAACATTAGTAAGATCGTCAAATAAAACCACTACAGCCTCAGAGGTTTCAACTGCTTTTTTTGCTAAATCATCTAAAATTTTTAAAAGTTCTTTTTCATTGGATTTAATCCAAGATAACCATTGTCCCATAACAATCAACAGATATGTTGAGACTTAAGGAAACTCTCCATAAAGTATATTGTTCTATATAGATACAGTTGATCATAAGTAATTTGTAATTGATCGCTATTGAATTATTAAAAAATACATAATTAGAATTTTTTTTTAAAATGGTTTGTTTACTTCTCTAGTAAAGACATAACTTGCAATAGCCACCATTGCAATTACAAATGCAAAGATAACTGCAATACTAAGCAATATAGGAACACCACCTTCAGAAACACCAGTCATTAATTCTCTAACTAGTAAAACAGTATAGGTAACAGGATTTAATTTTGCAATTACAGCAAGCCAGTTTGGTAATAATTCTAAAGGGAATAATGCAGGACTTAACATGAATAATGGCATGCCAAGTAAATTTATCATTCCCCAAAAAGTTTCTTGAGATTTTGCAGTTGCTGCAAGAGTAACAGATATTCCCGAAAAACCCAGTGAGAATAAAATAACAATTCCCATTATTGGAATAATCATTAATGGATTTGGAAATGTAACACCAATAGCTAAAGCAATTCCAATAATCAAACTTGCTTGTAAAGCTGCAATTAAAGAAATAGCAGACATTTTTCCCAAAGCAATTGCAGAACGTGAAATTGGAGAAGTTAATGCCTTATTCATAAAACCATATCTTCTATCCCAAAGTGTATTGACTCCACCAAAAATACTTGTAAAAATAGCAGTTAAAATGATGACACCAGGAGCCATAAATTCAATATATTCACCTTCAAATCCTACCGATTGAATTAATGGTTGAGTCTCTGAAAAAATATTTCCAACTACAATTATCCAAATAGCAGGTTGAATTAATCTAATTAGAACTCCACTTCTAGATTTTTTGTATCTCTTTAATTCACGCCAAAAAATCGTGTACGTATCGTACATTATACTATTCATGCCCGTAACCTCTTCATTTTTGCATGTTCAATTTTTCGATTAAATTTTGAGTTATCATCTCTAATTTCATGTCCAGTATAAGAAATGAAAACATCATCTAGTGTAGGTTGTGTTAGAGATATGGTAGTAATTTTGATGTCAAATTTTGATGAAATTTGAAAAATTTTGGGAATAACCTCAGTTCCATTAGAAGTGAAAAGAGTTAGTTTTGAATCATCCTCGTTGATTTTTTTAATGAATTCAATCTTTTTTAATTCCACTAAAAATGAATCATGATTAACGTTATTTTCTATAGATAAGGAAATAATTTCATTACCCAAAGCATTTTTCATGTTTTGTGGAGAATCAATTACTTGGATTTTACCACCATCAATAATTCCAATTCGATCACACAGATTATCTGCTTCTTCCATATAGTGAGTAGTAACAAAAATGGTCATTTCAAATTCAATATGGATTTTTTTAATATATTGCCAAATTTTTCTTCTAGTTTGAATATCTAATCCAACAGTGGGTTCATCAAGAAATAAAACTTTTGGATGATGTAAAAGGCCTCCAGCAATATCTAATCTCTTTCTCATTCCCCCAGAATAAGTGACAACAGCTTGATGTTGTTTATCTGAAAGTTCAATTAACTCTAGAACTTCATCAATTCTTTGATTAATTTCATTTTTTGGAATATGATTTAATTTTGCTTGTAATAATAAATTTTCACGTCCAGTTAGGTATTCATCAACAGTAGTTTCTTGTTGAACAAATCCAATATTTTCCCTAACTTGTTTGGCATCTTTCATCACATCAAAACCTGTAATCAAAGCTTTTCCAGATGTAGGTTTTAGTAAAGTAGTAAAGATCATCATGGTGGTACTTTTTCCAGCACCATTAGGTCCCAAAAATCCAAAAATTTCTCCTTTTTCTACTGAAAAAGAAACATCATTTACTGCAATTAGATCTCCAAATGATTTAGTAAGAGATTTTGTCTCTATTGAATACAATAACTTGATCCACTTTGGGAATTATAAATTGCTAAGTATTAGATCATGAACTGTTCATAAAAAATTTAAAAAGAGTATTTTGGGAACAGGGTACATGAAAGGATTATGTCAAAAATGTCACTCGTCAAATGTAGATGTTACACTTGAGGATGGAAGTACCATTTGTGAAAAGTGCGCAAAAAAATAGAATATCATAAAAAAGAATATTAAAGAATTATTCAATATTTTTGAATTCTTCTTTAGTCATTCCTAAGATAATATTTTCACCAATTCCCCAAATTTCAGATTTGGATAAAATTTTTGAATGTATTAGACCATAGCTTATTTCAATTGATTCCAATTCATTGGTGTCTGGATGTTTGTGTAATTTTTTGATTTTACCAATTTTATGGCTATCAATATCCACTACTGAAACTCCGGTTCTCACAGGAGGTCTACTAAGAAGTAGTCTCTCATCAGAGAATTTGTCTATGTACTCATGGGATAAGAAATAATCTTTGTTGAATCCCTGGTGAACAGTTACACCAGATACGGCAAGTGTGTCTTGATGAATGTGTATGTGTTTGACTTTTCCGTATTCGATTCCTTCTCTATCAACTACTTTTTTTCCAGTAAAGGTATCAGCTGTGGTTATGTTTTCAGGCATCCCTTCTAATTTTACTGACATGGATTGTAATTCCAAAAGTTCCTTATCAGAACAAATATCAGAAATTTCTATCAATGGGGTTAAATTACTTGACAGAGGATAGTAGGCATGGAAATTTTAGAAGAAAGATTCAGACCAATTCTAATTACAAAAGGAAGGAAAACAGGAAATCCTCATTCAGTATGGCTAAGGGCTGTAAATTATAATGGAAAAATCTATTTTTCAAGACATCGTCCAGATGGCGATTGGTTTCAAAATGCAATTACAAATTCTGAAGTAAAAATTCAATATAACAACATGGAATTCACTGGAAAAGCATCACTAGTTACAGATGAAAAACTAAATCAAAAAATTTCTCAATTAAAATATCCTGGAGAAAAACGCGCTGACGAAAAAAGAGTTGCCATAGAAGTTACATTGGACTATAATAGTAAAAATTAAACTAAATGAACTACTGTCGAAACACCACGTTTATCAATTTCCACATCATTTTCAAATTCACTAAGAGTGACAGTAAATGAAATTACATCACGAGGTTTTGCTTTTTCTGCATGAAGTTTAAGATGAACATCCAACTCATCAAATTCTCCAGTTGGTAAATTGATTTCTTCCAAGTATGCACCACATGTAGATTCTATTCTAAATCTATCATCTTTGAAATGATAACCAAGTTTCATTTTTCTATTTTTTCTAGGATGTCCTTTAACAATTACATCAATAATTCCAGGTTTTGTTTCAGTGTATCCAGATTTTTGATTTACAAAAACTCCAATTTCAAGGGGTTTACCAGCAGTGGATTCAGCCATCTTTTGAATTCCATCATTCATGATAACATCTACTGCTTTGATAGATTGTGCAACTTTAGCTAACCATTCATTGGTTCTAGTGATTGTTGCATGAATTCCTGCACGTCTTCGTTTGTCTTCATCTTCAGGTAATTTGTAATAATCAACCCAAGCCTCATAATCATGAGAAATATCTTCGATAAAATCAATACACGTACGCTTGTATTCATTAGGATCATCTGTTCTTTCTGATTCATCACCAGTTCTTATTCCATCATAGCCTTCAGGCATTGCCATACTCTAAATTTATGGCAGTTCTAAAAAAACTAATCTTGACTGAAATTAATGGTTATAATAGGAATTTTCATGAGAATATTTAATGATATTTTCAGAATTAATTACAGATTTACAAAATGAATTAAAAAAAGAACTTGCACAAATTAGATTTCTGATTAAAAAGAATCCAGGTTTAGGATACAACAGAATAGTAGAAATTGGAAAAGAAGTGGGTAAAATGTACAACATCAAACTAATTGTAAATTTTCCAAAACAAGGAAGAATAGAAGAATTTGAAATGTATGGAAAAAGAGATTTGAGTTTAATTATAGATTATGAAAGAAAAAGATTCCCAATAGATAGAGCAATTATCAAACAAAAAGCAGTGGAAATGTTAGGAGATGTAAAAACAGAAGATGCATACATGTATGAAAATAAAGAGGGAGTCAGAGTTTTTACAGATAAGTGGAAAATAGATATTTTACCTCATTCAGTTCACATATGGACTGAATTTGATGAAAATGTTACAGCATTTTGTAATTGGTTAATGGAAAATGCATATCAGATGAAAAAGAAAGAATAATTCTAAATATTTTCTAATTGTTTAAGTAAAGATTCAGCTTCAGAATTTTTTGGCTCTAATTTCATAATTCTCTTACAACAATCTATGGCCTCATCTTTTTGTTGTAATGCTAAATGAACATTAGTTTTTAGAGTAAGCATTTCAACATCATCTGCATTTAGTTGAAAAGATTTTTCAAAATATGATAATGCCTTTTTTGCATCATCTACAATAAAATAGATACTACCCATAATGAACATGAAATCAGAATCATCAGAATATTCAGGTTCTAAATTTTTTCCAAATAAAATGGCATCAACATACTCTCCATCTCTTACTAATTTCTTTAAATGACGTTTTGGTTGTTTAAAAAGACCTACCATTTGTTATCAAAAGATCAATCAAAAATCAATAATTTGAATGTAGAACATCAAGAATTTAGGCTTTAATCATACCAGGCTGGAGGTTCAGCACCTGAAGAAGTATTACTCTGATAAGGTTGTGGAACTTTCATAATTCCTTCTTTGATCAAAAATTGGATTCCTTGGATAAAGGATTCATCATCAATTGTTCCTTCTGCCCACCAGCCGGCATTATTTTTAATCCAAGAGGGGATTTCATTAGAACTTCCACCAGTTCCTTGTGTAGTTTTTGGAATTTTCATTATTTTTTCTTTGATCAAGAATTGAATTCCTTGGATAAATGATTGGTCATCAATGGTGCCATCAGCCCACCAGCCTGCATTATTTTTAATCC
>Ga0208522_1000760_pt1 | contig 21814 bp, 20 predicted proteins | sample ETNtaG_25_FD_185763 | JGI IMG/M metagenome (GOLD analysis project Ga0208522, IMG submission 185763) | Marine microbial and viral communities from oxygen minimum zone, Eastern Pacific Ocean - ETNP201302SV86 (SPAdes) (version 2) | ecosystem: Environmental > Aquatic > Marine > Oceanic ... | reverse complement strand
AACTGGATGATAATGGCATGAAGCGTATGGTTTTGGATCTGAGAAACAATAGTGGGGGTTTTCTAGAGCAAGCAGCAGAAATAGCAAATATGTTTATCGCCACCAGGGACACGCTTGTTTACACAATTGGAAAACATAATAACACAAACGAAGTTTTTCTTGCTAAGCCATCCAAGGGCAGGGAAGATTTCCCACTAATTATATTATTAAATCGTGGTTCTGCAAGTGCCAGCGAAATTGTAGCTGGTGCTGTGCAAGACCTTGATCGCGGTTTAATTGTTGGCGAAACAAGTTTCGGGAAGGGGCTTGTGCAGCGACAACTGGGATTAAGAGATGGATCTGCTATTCGTGTTACGATTGCTCGTTATTTCACACCTAGTGGCCGTTTAATCCAGCGTCCTTTTGAAGATGGTAATACCAGACAATATTATGCAGAACTATATGAAAAAAACCGGGAGGCCATAATTGACTCTCTGAATGAACTGCGACCAAAATATAAGACCCGTAACGGACGAACTGTTTATGGTGGTGGTGGTATTACGCCCGATGAGTATATACCCTGGGAATTAACATTACAGAAAAGCACCCAAAAACTAATTGGAAATCCAAAAAGACCTTTATTCAATTGGGGAACAATGTTTGCCTCTAATAATATTGACTCATTAGAAAACTACAAGGATTTTAGAGATTCCTGGACAATCGATAATGACCAATATGATAAATTTTTACAATATTTAAATGAATTGGAAATAGAGCCTGACTCTACAGAATGGGTAATTGATGCAGAATATATAAAAAATATTATTAAATCTGAAATTGCAGGTGCTAAATGGGGGAAAGACGCGCAATGGGGAGTTAGATTGATGACAGATAATCAAATCAACCGATCCTTAGATTATTTTGATCAAGCGGAAGAATTTCTAGTAGTAAATTGATCGTTATATTATAAATAATAAAAAAAGAGCAAATATCGAAAAACATTAATAACTTTTGTTTATCACCTCTAAAAAATATAATTAACCCTTTAACTAATATTATGTGAAAGAAATGAAAAATAAATCATTACTACTACTTATGTTTTGCTTTTCAATATTATTTGGTCAGCAAATGGACAAGGATAGCATATATCTCAATGTAGAAAAAATGCCTATTATCAAGGGTGGTTTCGCTGCCGTAGGGAAAAAAATAAGATATCCCAATATTGCCAAACAAATGGGCATGCAGGGGGTAGTTTATATAGGCTTTATAGTGAATTCGGAAGGGAAAGTAGAGGATCCTAAAATATTGAAGTCTGTAGCAAAAATATTAGATGAAGAAGCTATACGCGTGGTTGAAAAAGAAATAGAATTTGAACCAGGTTACCAAGAAGGAAAGGCAGTTCCTGTCAGGTTTGTATTGCCGATTAAGTTCAAATTATAATTTATTAATTAAAAATGAAGTATAGAATTCAGTTCATTTTCATTTGCGCCCAGGTCTTTTCTCTAAGCTTTCTGTTCGCCGCAGAGAACGAATACCAGTTTGAAATAATCACCACTCGTAACGGTCTTTCTGATAATGATATTCGCGCGGTCACAGATGATAAGTATGGTTTTGTTTGGTTAGCTACTGATGAGGGTTTTAACCGCTATGATGGTTATGAGGTAAAAAACTACAATTCAAATCCATTTGACACCACTGCATTATCTGGTAATAGAATTTGGGATATATTTAAGGATCAGGATGGAGATGTATGGGCGCTTACAGATAAAGGCGTTGATTTATACCACTACGGAAAAAATTCCTTCCAACGATTTGCTACAGCTAGCCGTCCAACGTTTCTAACTCAGGATAAAGAAGGGCTATTATGGATTGCTACCAAAAATAGTGGTGTTTATACCATTGAAAAAAATACTGGTAATATCGTTAATTATAGGTTTACGCCAAGTGATCCATATTCAATTTCGTCCAACAGTTTTGATGAAAATCAGTGTAATCCAATCGTGGTAGATGCATCCGGCAACCTATGGATTGGCACAACAAATGGTCTCAATTACTACCGTAAGGATAAAGATTTTTTTACTCGTTTTATAAGTTTGGAGTATTATCAGAATTCAATCTCTAGCAATCATATCAATACCCTGCTCATTAAAGATGATAATATTTATGTAGGAACGCCCCAAGGCTTGGACAAAATAAATATTGGTGATCTTTCTATTACTCGTCTTGCTGGAACATCTTGGGTGTCTATGTTGGGCACTTATTCCGTTAAACAACTTCTTGATTTTGGACCCAATCCAACTATGAACGGATTTTGGATGGCTACCACTGCTGGTATAGTGTATTATAATGCAACTTTTGATTTATTTGATGATTTGATGTGGGACTATATTTTCGGACAGAACATTAATAAAATGTATGTGGATCCCAGTGGAAATTTGTGGGTTGATGTACTTGCGTTCCCGGGTCTAACACTTTTTAATACAGAAGTTTTCTTTGCCCAGATGGGGCTAGTGCTAGATAATAATTTTAAATTACTGCAACCAGACAAAAACGGCATTTTATCTGAAACCACAGAGCCCTCCTCGTTTACCAACGTAAAGGTAAATGATCTTTATTTTGATGAAATGAACAATATGTGGGCAGCAACTAGAGTCGGACTTAATCAAAGAATAAAAACCACCCAGAATTTTATAACCGAAAATAATCTAAATGGCAGCAATGTGAGTGCGGTGAAAATAGCCCCTGATAATTCAATATGGGCCGCCCATGAAAATGGCGTTGATCAATTATCTGAAGATGGACAGGTAATAGAACGATTTACTGCTGATCCAACTAATGCTAATTCTTTATTAAACAAAGAGACGGGTCCTTTAGCAATATTAAAGGATGGGCGAGTGTGGGCTGCAAGTCAGTCTTTAGGGGCAACATTGATAAATCCAACAGCAAAAACATACCAACGATTTTATGAATTTATTGATGAAACATCCGGGTCAAAACTTCAAGGAAAAGTTAATTCAATTTTCCAAGAATACATTAAAACCAAAAATGGACCTAACTACGAAAATATATGGTTTGCAACTACAGCTGGGATAATTAAATGCACTATGTCCGAGCATACTGAAGATGCACCAAAATTTTCTGTTTATAAATATGAAGATAATGTTCAAAATGATTATCTATCCAGGCCATCAGCAATCCTCCGGGATCTAGAAACTAGTGATTTGTGGGTTGGGACAGAATCAACCGGCCTTTTTAGAATAAAGACGGAAATTTCAAGTAGATATATTAATGACCATCAGATAGAATATGAAAAAATAGAACTTGTGAAACACTATATTATCGATAAAAATGATCCGAAAAGTTTTTCATCAAATTCGGTGAATACTATTGTCAGTGATGCAAATCATAATATCTGGATTGGAACATCGGGAGAAGGATTATTTCGCTATAATCGTGAAAATGATAATTTTGATCGCTGGTCAATTGATAATGGTTTGCCTAGCGCAACAGTAGTATCCATTTTGTCTGACAACTCTGGTGGTATATGGTTTGGCACTAGAAGAGGAATTGCACGCTTGCTCGCCGATGGCAGTAGTGTAAGGGTATTTGATAATAGTGATGGCTTACCGGCTGATATCTTTAATGCTCACGCTGTGGACATTAACGATAATGGTATATTATACTTTGGAAGCGTTCAGGGTCTCACTCGAGTAAATCCCTCAGAAATAACAATCAATGAGATAATGCCAAAATTAGCTATCAATTTGATCGAGACTATTGATTACGAAGGGAACCGAAATTTCATCGATTTCACAAACAACCAGCTTACGATTGATCATCAAGTCCAAACATTAAATATCAACTTTGTTGGTCTTTCTTTTAACAAGTCTGCAAAAAATCGATATCAATATACGCTGGAAAATTACTTAAATAACTGGGTTGATAATGAAACCAATCGAACCGTGACCTTCCAACGCCTTGAGCCAAATGATTATACTTTTCAGTTCAGGGCAAGTAATAATGATGGTATTTGGAATAATAATCCTTACTCGATAGGAATCCTCGTTAAACCACCAATATGGAAAACATGGTATGCATACACTTTTTATTTGTTTGCTATTGTTGGGCTTAGTGCATCGGGGTTTTATGGAGCAGACCGATTAAGACGTAAATCGCTAGATAATAAACGCAAAGATCTGGAGCTTTCCGAGGCAAGGGAATTTCAGTTAAGGATGATAGCGAAGAAAATACCTGATTATGAAGGGATGGATATTAAGGCATTTATGCGTACCTCAACTGAAGTTGGTGGTGATTACTATGATTTTTTCGAATTAGAGGATGGAAGTTTTTACGCAGTCTGTGGAGATGCTACAGGACACGGTTCTCAATCAGGTATGATGGTCTCAATAACCAAGGCAGGTCTTGCAGGAATAGAATCTACCTCACCTGATGATATTCTTAACCGGCTCAATAAAGTAGTACGCCGAGTTGACACCGGTCGTCTACGTATGAGCTTAAGTGTGTGTATTTTTAAAAATGAAAAACTTTATATTAGTGCAGCTGCGATGCCACCAGCTTATCTATACTCAGCAGAAACACAATCTGTAGAAGAAATCGAAATTCGTAATCTTCCTTTAGGCGGAATGGATAATGAACAATTTGAGCTAGTGGAGAAATCATTTAATAAGGGAGATTTATTGGTGCTTCTTTCAGATGGATTACCCGAAGCTCCGGATTTGGAAGGAAATTTGTTAGATTATCAACCAGTAATGGACTGTATTGAAAAAGTAGCGCATTTAGGAGCGGCGCAAGTTAAACAAGCACTAATAGACCTTGCTGATGATTGGCTTGATGGTACTCAAAACCCTGATGATATTACGTTTGTAGTTTTTGAAAAACAGCCGAATAAAAATCGAAAAGCACAGAAAGAATTAGAGGAAGAAAAGAAGTTTAATAAAGTTGCACAAGCCTAGATATTTTAAGGAGGAATGTATAATATGAGTAATCCAACAGTAGAACTTACACTGCCCGTGATGCAAGACATGGAGCTTGCAGCAACCAAAACTGCAGAAGTTATCGCAAAACGTATGAATTTGAATAGAGATAAAACTGACGAGATCAGTATGGCCCTGATTGAAGCATGTATTAATGCATTTGAACATTCCAAATCCAAAGATAATATTTTCATTCAATATGTTATTGATCCCGAAAAACTTATAATAAAAATAGGTGATAAAGGTATTGGCTTTGATGATGAAGTTGTAGCCATACCTAAAATCGAAGAAAAATTAAATTCTGATCATAAGCGTGGGTGGGGCCTTCAATTGATGAAAGAACTTATGGACACAGTGGAGTTTCAATCCAACAAGGATGGCACAACTGTAACTATGACAAAAAATAGATAATTATAAAAGGGAGGGAAATTAGATCATGAATGATTTTAATATTAAAGTTCGTGAAGAAGGAGATATAATCATTCTGGAAACGAGTGGGTACTTAAATAATTTTGGTGGAGACCGAGTGGCTTCTATATGTAAACAAAGTATATCTGAGGGTAAAAGAAAATTATTAATTAATATGGAAGATACTAAAATGGTTAATAGCATCGGCGTCTCTATTCTTATAGAAGTTATAGAAGATCTACAAGGCGTTAATGGGAAAATCGGTTATTATAATGTTGCGCCAATTGTTGAGAAAACATTCAATATTATGGGTATAACCAATTATTCAAAAATTTATACAAGTGAAGAGGATGCGATCGAAGCGTTAACATAGAAATCATTTATCAATGAATCATACTTTCTTAAAAAGCCAGTGTATAAATATCAAATAAAATTTATATTTAAAGGATGGTGTCAAATTTAAATAATGATACATTCAATACTTTAAACCAAATATATTTAAACGGAGGTTAAAAAAATAATGGTAGAATATTTTGTAAATGGTGGACCATTCATGTGGCCGATATTAATATTGCTAATCGCAGGTCTCGGTATTGTTGGGGAACGTTTTTATTCATTAATGATGTCATCCACGAATACAAAGGAATTTTTTGATGATGTCATACAATCTTTAGATAACGATGGTATTGATAATACCATTGAACTTTGCAATAATACCCCAGGACCGGTAGCTGAAATTTTTCATGCAGGTCTCTCAAGGTTCCATCGTGGTCTTCGCGAAGTTGAAAAAGCCGTCCAAGATGCTGGTGGATTGGAAATGTCTTTCCTTGAAAAGAATATGATTTGGATGAATGCAGTCATAACTATTGCTCCAATGCTTGGCTTTACGGGAACAGTGGCTGGGATGGTTAATGCCTTTGATGCTATTGCCGCAGCTAATGATATTTCACCAGCGGTTGTAGCCGGCGGTATATCACAAGCACTGCTCACAACTGCATTTGGTTTAATTGTCGCAATGATTATCCAGATATTTCAGAACTTTTTTGTTTCCATGATTGATAAACTGATACTAGATATGGAAGAAAATTCAGTGAAGTTTATGGATCAGCTGCATTTGGAATATGAAAAGTTGGCTCAAAGTTAGAATATCCCTATTAATTAATATCTTCTTTTGAATTAAATGGCAAAAAGAAGGTTTAAAGGGGGGGAAATCCCTACTTCCTCTATGGCAGATATTGCTTTTTTACTGCTGATATTTTTTCTCGTTACGACTACTATCGACATGGATAAGGGTCTCGGAATAATTCTACCAGCTGAAGGTGAGGAGCTCGAGATTAAAAAAACAAATATTCTTAACTGTTTGATAAACTCCCAAGGCAACGTACTCCTTGGCGGAGAACCTATCGCGATAAAAGATGTTAATCGTGAGGTCAGGCGAAAACTTGCTAAAAATGATAAATTAATCATATCAGTGAAAGCTCATGAAAAAACAAAGTATGGAGATTATGTTGCAGTGATTGACCAATTAAAACGTGCCAATGCAACACGAATATCAATTGCTGAATCAGAGTAATGGAAATTAATAGAAAAGTTAAAATCAGCAGTGATATACCCACTGCCTCCATGCCAGATATTATTTTCATGCTACTTATATTTTTTATGGTTACGACTGTACTGCGTGAATATTCTGGCTTAGATGTTGAATTACCCAAAGCAAAACGCATACAAAAGCTAAAATCAAAAAGACATACAGCCCATATATGGGTATCAAAACAAGGTCAAATTTCAATTGAGGATAAATTGGTTCGTTCTAACAATGTGCGTAATATAATGTATACCAAGCGAGCTGCCGATCCGCAGCTGACAGTATCCATAAAAGCAGATAAAGCAGCACGAATGGGTTTAATTTCTGATATCCACACCGAACTGCGGAAAGCTGATGCCCTTATGCTTAATTATTCTTCAAAAACGGCTATAGACTAATAAATAATGTTACCTGGACAGGCAGCTTTATTTATAAAATACAAGTACCCAATCACGATAAGGTTAGCTATCCTAAGCAGTGTGTTGCTCCTAAATATTGCATTTTTAATCTATCCAAGATATATGGGTCTCTTTGAACTTGAGGAAGTTGAATTACAAGAAATTTTGATCGAAAATATACCACAAACTCAGCAAATTGAACGTCCACCTCCTCCTGCACGCCCATCAGTTCCTGTAGAATCTGAAGATGAGGACATTGCAGATGATTTAACAATTGAAGAAACAGATCTAGATAGTTTCGAAGCTTGGGACGCGCCACCGCCACCACCGGAAGGGCCAAGGGTAAAATTCATACCTTACGACGATCCACCTCAACCTCTTTCACGAATCAGACCTGTATACCCTGAAATAGCTCAGGAAGCCGGCATTGAAGGTACTGTTGTTGTCCAGGTATTTGTTGATAAAAAAGGACGTGTAAAAGATACAGTTATATTAAAAGGAATACCTAATACTGGTTTGGATGAAGCAGCGATTTCAGCAATTCGCAAAACACGTTTTAGACCCGCGAAACAACGTGAGCGGCCAGTTGGCGTTTGGATATCAATCCCTGTCAATTTTAGGCTAAAATAAAAAAGTCCTTATAGGGCTTTTTTTAATCATCAAAAATATAACTTAATATCTAGCCATAAGACGTCCATTTTATTTATACCGGGGATTTATGATGCTTTACTTTCCCTTGAATTATACCTTTTAAATATTCCAGAATACAATTGCTGAGGCGATTGTTCCAGCAATCGCTCCACCATAGCAAAGGATAGATATAAGGGTACTCATGGATTTCAGGCCCACATCTACAAGGGTGAAGCGGAAGCGGTGAGCCCAGTGGAAAAGCGGGAGGGTAATTACGATGAAAAAAATCAGCTTTACATAGATATTCTGGGTCACGGCGGTATGAATTCTTTCGAAATTTAGAGGATCGTCGCTCGCCAACCCAAATGGCACCAAGATACCCGTTATGATGATCAGGATGGGAAAGATCATAGCGGCTACCATGCCACCAGCTGAAAACAGTGACCACCAAATCGGTTCGTTGGACTTCGCCATCTTTACGCTCCCAACACCAACCATGCAACAATAACAGAAACTACTACCCACCCGACATAGAACGTCCCCGCTACCAGTCCTTGGGGAATCCGTTCCTCTCCTCTGTAAAGCACAAGGATTTTTGGTGTTAGGTTAAACCATGTAATTGTGTGATAGAGCACAAAAATGAGCGTAATGAGATGCAGGGCTACGCTAATGGGGGACTTTAGAGCAGCCATGAAATTGCCATATGCATCAGCCCCTTGTGTCAATTTGTAAACCAAAACCAGTAGAAAAATACAATACCCAGCAACGAATACACTAGTTAGCTCCCTAATCATGAATAAAATGTAAGATTTGCGCTTAAGCCACCATGTGTTGGATACAGGTCTATGGTAAGTGCTCATTTCTTTTTCCCCCACGGGATCAAAACATCCTTGAACCAGTCAACCGTACTCGAGACTTTTGCTCGCTGAATTGCAGCAGCTGGATCCACATGTTTCGGACAGACGGCGCTGCACTCACCTACAAAAGTACACTCCCAGATTCCATCGTGGCTGGCAATGACTTCCTGCCGGGCATCCCTGCCCTGGTCCCTAGAGTCCATATTGTACCGCTGGCCAAGGGCAATGGCGGCGGGTCCGGCAAAGGTCGAATCAAGAGCGTAAACGGGACAGGCTGCATAACAGAGCATACAGTTAATACACATAGAGTACTGTTTAAAGTGCGCCAGCTCGGCAGGTGACTGAATGTATTCGCCCTCTTCCAGAGACCTCTCCTCACCTTCTTTTCGGATGATGTATGGCTGCATCTCTTTAAGTTTTGTCATAAAATCATCCATTTCGAAGATGAGATCCCGCTCCACAGGGAAACCGGTTAATGGTTCTATACGGATTTTATTTGGGTGGTAGTCCTTTAGAAATGCGGCGCATGATAGTTTTGGTACACCGTTCACCATCATCCCACAGCTGCCGCAAACCCCCATCTGACAGGACCAGCGGTAGGAAAGCGTTCCATCAATCTCGTCCTTAATGTGATTGATGGCATCCAATACTACCCAGTCTTCATGGAACGGGACTTCGTATGTCTGAAAGGAGGGGACGCTCTCTTTTTCAGGTCGATAGCGGAAGATTTCTAATTGCATGGTTTCTGCCATTTCTTATAACTTATCCCTCCTTTCCATAAACTCTTTCTCCGGGCGGCCATTTAGTAATCACCACATCTTTATAATCCATGCGGGGTTCAGTATCATTTTGGTATGCCAAAGAATGCTTTAAAAAATTTTCATCATCCCTATCCGGGAAATCAGTTCGTTGGTGAGAGCCCCTGCTTTCCGTTCTTTCCAAGGCACTATAAGAGATAGCTTCTGCAACATCCAGCATGAACTCTAGTTCCAACGCTGAGGTCAGTTCGGTATTAAAATTGAAACTTCTGTCCTCTATTATAATATTGGAAAATCGATCTTTAAGTTCTTTAATTTTATTGCATGTTTCCTTCAAGCTTTTCTCAGAGCGATAAATGCCGGCACTCGTTTCCATGGTTTCGTTCATTTCTTGCCGAAGAGTAAAAATTCTTTCGGATCCCCCCTCTTTTCTAAAGAAGTTTCTACTGATACGTTCCTGTTCTTCGGCAGCTTGCAGTTCCAATGAGGCCGTGTTAAGGCGGGGATTATCCAATGCAAACTGGGCTGCTGCCTTCCCTGCGCGACTTCCAAATACCAGAAGTTCCGTCAAGGAGTTCGATCCCAGGCGGTTGGCACCGTTGATAGATACGCAGGCACACTCTCCGGCAGCGTACAAGCCGGGAATGGCAGTAGCTCCTGTGATATCAGTATCTATCCCCCCCATCATATAATGGACAACAGGCCTGACAGGGATTGGTTTGTAAACGGGATCAATGCCTGCATAATTATTAGATAACTCACGGACGAAGGGAATCTTTTTATCGATTTTCTTTTCACCCAAGTGACGGATGTCGAGATGCACTACAGAGCCATATGGCCCAGAGATAGTTCTTCCTTTTTCTCTCTCACCCACAAAGGCCTGACTCAAGCGATCCCGGGGACCTAGTTCCATGCTCTTTTTTACTGGATGTTTCGAATTATTGATGTCCAAAGGCTTTCCCAAGTTGTAATCCTGAAGATATCTATAGCCATCTTTATTCACCATGATTCCGCCTTCCCCCCGCGCTGCTTCCGTAATAAGAATACCCGTACCGGGAAGTCCAGTGGGATGGTACTGGATAAATTCCATATCTTTTAGCGGTACGCCGGCCCGATACGCCATGGACATCCCGTCGCCCGTTTTGATGGCACCGTTAGTTGTGAACGGGAAAACGCGTCCAGCTCCCCCTGTGCACATTATTACTGACTTGCCGGCAATCGCGTCTACCTTTCCGGTGCGAAGTTCGATGGCGGAGACACCTTGACAACGGCCATTCTCTACTAGAATCTTTGTGGCGAACCATTCATCATAGCGGGTAATGTTGTTGTATTTGAGGGAAGTCTGAAAAAGGGTGTGGAGCATGTGGAAACCAGTTTTATCGGCAGCAAACCATGTCCGCTCAATCTTCATCCCCCCAAAGGGCCGAGTCGCCACTGTTCCATCAGTTTCCCGACTCCACGGACAGCCCCAGTGCTCCATCTGAATCAATTCTCTGGGAGCTTCGTTCACAAAAATTTCCACGGCATCCTGATCACACATCCAGTCACCGCCGGCAATGGTATCGTTTATATGGTTTTCCAGAGAATCATTATCTTTGATAACAGCAGCCGCGCCGCCCTCTGCCGCCACAGTATGGCTCCGCATCGGATAGACCTTACTGATAACTGCGACACTCAAGCTTGGGTTAGTTTCGGCAATGGCAATGGCTGCTCGGAGCCCTGCCCCGCCGCCGCCTACCATGACAATATCGTGATCTGTAATCATTTAATATATACCTGAGGAGTATATACAACAAAATTCGAAAAATCTAATTTATTCCAAAGAGGTACAACACAACTGCGGTCTGTAGATTGTATGATAAATAAGGAATTAGAATGCACGGTAGAAACGATAATCTATAATTACACGAAATTAATTATTACCAGATATATATTGAAACAGTTTATAGAGCATAGTATCTGTGATAAATAATTATTGAACATCTTGGTAAAAAAATATTTAACTACTAGTTTTGAATTTATATGAAGTATGGTAGCATAGCTGCAGGTGACAAAACTACTGTTAATGCGGCAATGGAAATTCTTAAAGATGGTGGTAATGCATTTGATGCGGCAGTTTGTGCTGTATTTACCTCTATGACATCAGAATACACCTTAACTGGAGCGTGTGGTGGTGGTGTTATGCTAGCATATCCAAAAAATAGGGAACCAATTATTTTCGATTTTTTCGTTCATACACCTGAAAATAAATTGGTAAATAATTTAGATTTTTTTCGTATAGCAGTTGATTTTGGTTCAGCATCACAATTTTTCCATATCGGAAAAGGCTCTGTGGCCGTACCTGGAAACACCATAGGGTTATTACATATCCATTCTAGGTTGGGCTCACTCCCCTTATCGCGGATACTTGAACCGGCCATACAGACCGCCAAGTCTGGTGCAATTATTAATAATGCACATGAATATCTATTTAAAATTCTTGACCCAATTTTTAGTCACACCAAATCAGGAGAAGTTCTTTTCAAACCAAATGGAAAATTAATAAAAGCCGGTGAGCGGTTCAAAAACCCAGATTTCGCAGATTTCCTCGAACAAATAATTATTGAAGGTTCTAAGTTTTTATATCGCGGCGATTTGACAGATAAAATTGATGATTATATGAAAGATGGCGGATTATTGACAAGAGAGGATTTATCAAACTATAAAGTGATTGAAAGAACGCCTTTGAAAACTGATTTTAATGGTAAAACAATTATTACTAACCCTATACCATCTTCGGGGGGTACTCTTATAGCATTTGTCCTAAAAATAATGTCCCAAAAATTCCCTGGTAAAAATATTGATAATCGACTATTAACTCTTGGCATGCGTTTAGCGCAAATTGCCTATAGTGAAGTAATTTCAGCGAATAATAGATCAAATTCAATGGCTAAAATATTGAGTCCAAGGTATTTTAATAGGTATATAAACTTTTTTGATTCTGAAATATCGAGCGGATTGAGCAAAGAAAAGCCGGGTACAGGTTCAACCACCCATTTGAGTATTATCGATTCAAAAGGCAATGCAGCAAGCGTGACAACTACCAATGGAGAAGGCTGCGGACATATAATACCAGGCACCGGCATTATGATGAACAATATGCTTGGGGAAGATGATATAAATCCTGACGGGTTTCATAATTGGGAAACAACAAAACGAATGTCAACAATGATGTCACCAACAATTGTAATTGGTGATTCCGGTCCCGAGCTTGTACTTGGAAGCGGTGGTAGCAATCGTATTCGATCAGCAATCAAACAAGTGATACTTAATAAATTCACCAATAATATGAACTTGGAAGAAGCAATAAAAGCACCACGCATTCATTTAGAAGAAAACATCATTCACTGTGAACCCGGAATTAATACAGACAAATTAAATTTCCCTTGGTCAACGATACACCACTGGCACGAAAAAAACCTATTTTTTGGTGGTGTAAATGCTGTTACACCTACAAATGCTTTCGGAGATCCGCGGCGCAGTGGTTATGGATTAGTAGATTGACTTTTGGATAAGGACTCCAGAACTAGCCATTTGAATAATTTCATTTGATCCTCATCATCTAGCATAAATTCAGGATGCCACTGAACGGCCAAAAATGCATCAGGAATTTTGGTATCTTCTATTGCCTCAATTAATCCATCATTGGACCAAGAAACCGGTTTCAAACCACTGCCTAGGGTGCGAATTCCTTGATGATGGGTACTTATTATTTCTAGGTTATCACCACCAACAACTTTATGTATTAAGCTATTTTTTTCAAGCTTTATCTTGTGGTGGGCATACTCTCCATTAAATTCTCCATGATTAATGGAACCATCTAATTGTTCGTTCAAATCTTCATAAAGCGTACCACCGCGGATCACACTAATGTGCTGCATACCAACGCATATGGCCAACATCGGTTTTCTTAAATTATACATCGCGAGGAAAATATTTCTATCAAATTTTTCTCGTTTTGGCCCCATAACATCTGAATCCAGTAATTCTGGGTGATTACCATTATATATATCATTGGGAATATCAGGCCCTCCAACTAAAAGTAAACCATCAATGGCTTGTGCAATTTCATTTATCGAGTCATCTTGATTTGGATAGTGGAGTGTAACTGGTATACCACCGGCTTCCCAAATTGCAGTGAAATAGCGTTCCTTTGAACCATTCCACATAGCATCACTGTATTTAAAATAATATGGATTTAATCCTATCAGTGGTTTATTCATTATTTGGCCCTTAGAAATTCAATAAGAGGTTTTGAATTATTATAGAAATCTTCTTGCATAAATATGGCTGGAATTCCTCGTTCATTGATCATATTTATGTATGGCGTAAATAAATCTTGTTCATTATCTATATGAAGACTTTCACTCCTTATCTTTAAACCATCGATGGCTAAAACTGAAAATATATTAATCCATTCCATCATATTTTTTCCATCAGGGCCAATGCTTGAAGGACTTAGAATACAAGCGTTTGCATTGGCAATTTTTCTCTCATCTACAGACCATCGAGAAAATATATTTTTTAATTTGTCCCTTATTGTATCAACAGTTAGTAGTCCAACCCAAAAAGCTACAGGTGCCATTTCAAAACCTGTGGGAGGTCTGTCAGTGACACGAACTTCAAAAACATGTTTTTTAAAACGAACATGTGTAAATATCTGATGCAGAGCAATATTTATTTTATGCTCATCTAGCAGATCAGATTGATCTAAAGCTTGCAACCACTTTTTTACAGAACCATCAAACTTTTTTATGTTATTACCAGGCGAAACAGTAAAAATTGATGGTGCATCTAATACTATATCTACAAATTTATCTAATAATTGATCCTCACTATATATACCATGATCAAACAAATTGCCACATCTTGAAGGATCTGTATCATTCCAAATATTGTAGCGATGATTAGAATTCTTAGCTGGTTTCCCAGCCATAAACGGACCATTGGCAAAAAGTAACGCACAAAAAGGGGTTAAACAATCTGCTATGAAAGCCATTTCTTCAGCATCTTTTTTGGATAAAATATCAATATTGATTTGAATGCTTGTTGTGTTTCTCATCATCCAAGGTCCGTGTTTCCCTGTCCGTATAAACAATTCATGCATCAACTCATATTTCTTATGATCAATAAAATCTATCTCATTCGGTAAATAGATTGGCTCAACAGCTAAATCAATTGTTTCCAGTTGGTAATTAGTGAGAAGATGGTTTAATCTTTTTTGGTGATTATTTAACTCAATTTGCAAATCATGCAATGACCGTTGTGGTGTGGATGCCCATTCAATTTGACCGCCTGGTTCAATTGAATAATAAGCTTTATACTTATCGTTTACCTGAAAATCAATTAAGTTATTAAGTAAATCAGAAGCTGAATATTCACTGCCGGGATTTACCGGTATCCGCTTCCCTTTCATATCATAAACAAAATCCTCTAGTTCAATACCTATCATTCTATCCTCCTCTGTTTCAAGAGGTGCTAATATTACACTTTTGATTTTTTCTTTTAATTCCATTAAATATTCAAAAAAACGACATGGTCTAATTAATTATAAAAAAACCCCCTGAAATAAAGGGGGTCAAAAGTTTTAATTGAATTATTTGAGTAATTATTCCACCATTTCTCCACCACCCACATAATCCTCCAGATTAAATGCGCCATCTTTTTCCATCTGCTTAGCAGCCTGTACAATACCTTTGCGGGCATTATCAACTTCCCTCTTAGATACTGCCCCTTCTATTGGTTCGTACATAGCCTGTTTTTTCTGCGGTAAGTTTTCAATTACTCTTGATACTACAGTTTCATCCATACCTTTCATCCCCATAGCAATAAGATCTAATTCTACAGAATTCATAAGATCACGAATAATATTATCTGGAAAATATTCAAATATATCTTCCCATTTTAGGTGGTATTTTTTTATCTCATCAGCAAGAGCTGGCGCCTCCCGTGATATAGCCTCTAGATATTTGGATTCGTCATCTGGTTCCATTTCACTTAATATTTCCGCAACATCTTTACCACCGCCCCGTGAAAAGGCAACTGTTTTTGGTAGAAAATGAGACTTCTCTTGAAGGTCTGACGCAACGCTAACCATTGCTCCCAAAGGGACCTCATTTAGAGTCCCCATTTCAATAAGTACGCGACCCTTTTCTTCAGGGCCCAAACGGTCTAAAACTTTTTTTCGCTTTTCAGCACTAACCTGAGCCATCACAATTGCTTTTACTTTTGTATCCTCCGGTAACACCATAGATATTAGTTGTTCATCGGTTAATTCATCTAGGAATTCAAACGGTTTCTTAGGTTCATCTTCACCACCTTCCTCGGCTTGGAATTTCTCACTTACAAAACTATAGTAAAATTGCTCTATAACTCGCTTTTTAACTCCAAAAGAAACACTATCCAGATCCCGTGCAACTGAACGAACTTTCCTTATATCTGTCTTCGATAGTTCCTTTAAAAGTGTAATTGATAGACCTTCACCAAGAATAGTAAACAAAATAGCCACTTTTTGTAAGCCAGACAGTCTTTTTACATCGGTGATCATATACTGACCTCTTTATTTCTTCTTTTTCTTCTTTTTACCAGAATCCTCTTCCACCGGTTCTTCTGGCGGCGGTTCTGGCTCAGGGACAACATCATCTTCCAACCATTCTTTGACAATACGTGTGGCAGTTTTAGGTTGTCCTACACTCATAGATACAACTGATTGGCGCATCTCGCCAATCTCGCTCCTCAGTACATCTGGATCATCCTCTAGTTCTTGTCCCACACTGGTTCCCCGAGAGCCAGCACTTTTCTTAGCAGCTAGATTGCCATTATTTGACCCGTCGTTTTTACCCTTTTTTTTTCTTCGAGGAGGTCCATAAAGCCATGGGGGGGGCGGGGGTGGTGTTTTCTTTTTATTAAACAGTAGTACCACAACCAAAACAAGCAGTATTAAAACCAGAGCGCCCAAAATGGAAACCAATATGATCATTGCGGAAGAACTTTCTACTTGCTCAAGTTCTTTTTCTAGATCGAGCTGGACAGAGTCTAGCATAGCAATTTTCTGCGTAAGTTGTGAATCTATTCCTGTCTTTTGTGTTTGCTCGGCAAATCCTAACGCTTCTTTCAATGAAGTAATTTCGCCTTTTAAATCACCTAGTTGCAGTGAATCCCGCAACAATTTAGTTTTTCTTTCATATTCAAATTTATTTCTCAGGTTCGCTTGCTCTAATTCATTTAACCGACTCTTAAAAGCTGTCATAGGTTCACTTACGGCATCCTCTATGGATTTTTTCATACCACCGCTTTCCCCAGCTTGTAATTGCTCTAGCTTATCAGCAATATTCTTAAGGAGTACCTGTTCCGCGCTTTTTTCATCACGGCGTTCCTTGAATGATGCGGTCATTATACTTAACACATCGCCTCTAGTACGGTCAAATCTTGATGCTACCATTACTACCTGGCGAATATTCTCAATTAATTCCGGTGCAGCGCCCTCTTGTAAAATTATGCTGATTTGAATACGTTTCACATCAGCTACAGCAGGGACCCTATGTGTTAGTGTCTTTGATTGTACTCTTTCGCCAGCCATAGTGGGTTCTTGGATTGGTACTACCATGTCGGGACCGGCTTGACCCTGTGTTGCAGACTCCTGAGAGACTTGCGGTTCAGCTTCAACTTCAAAATCAAAACCGGGAATAGGAAGCCCCATGCTGGATAATTCAGTGGATTCAGCAGTTCCATCTCCTGGAGCAGCGTCACCAATTATAGTTGTAAGTTGTTCTAGTGCAGATGCTTCATCATAAATGGGACGGTCACCTGGTATAATCGTAATTTGTTCTTCCTTTTCACCAGTAATTTCAATATCAACATCTACATCAATTACATACTTCTGATCATCAATGATTTTGGAAAGCGCATCTCCTATGCGTTCCCTAAGACCGTTTTCAACCATTAGTTTCTGGGTTAAATAACTGGAGGTTTGCTGGCCTATCAATAAAGTCAGGCTAAATAAGAAAACCAAAATGAAAGGATGTATTTTATACCCCTTCTTCATATTGCACTCCTTGTATAATTCTTAAACATACTTTAATTAATTCTTACCCGTCATTTTCTACATAACTAGTTGTGTGGTGCGAGGGTTTCAAAAATGTTATTTCAATTCGTCTATTCCTACCTTTATTTTCTGGCGTATCATTTAATCCCAAAATGGTTTTTCTATCTATTTGCTGTGTCAGGTTTTGAGCTTGACCCCTTGGAACCCAATCAGCATATCCCGCAGCAACCAACCGGGTCGGGTTGACCCCCTGATCAATAACATCTCTTACCACTGCCGAGCCGCGTGCCGTAGATAACTCCCAATTTGATGGAAACCGTTTTTGATATGCTTTGGGCAACGCATCGCTATCCGTGTGCCCTGCAATTTCAATTTGAAAGATTGAATTCTTAATCTCAGGTACTATTTTTTCTGATAATAATTTCTTTAGACCGGGACTTATTCCCGCGCTTCCAGATCCAAAACTAAAATCACCGCTGATTTCTAATGTAACACCTTTAGAACTAGTGGTGACTTCAACGGGAGGATCTCCTTTACTATCCTTCATTTCTGCTTCAATTTTTTCTACCATTTCATCTAATGATGCTTTTACTTGAGAAAGTTTTGTCGCTACTTTATCAAACTCTCCTTCTAGTTCAGCTGCACCTTCCTTTTTTATCTTACTTCCTAATGATTTACCAGTGGAGTTGGCCATTTCCATAATTTTTACTGGATCCATTGTTGAAAGTGCAGCCAACAATACAAAAAATGCAAAAAGTAGGGTCATCATATCTGCAAAGGTACCGAACCACCCAGGTAGTCCTTCATCTACTAAAGTCATACCCTTTACGATACCAGCCTTAAATGCTTTTTTCTCGCCAGGAGTTTTCGCCATTTATACTATCCTTCAGCCTTCCATTCTGCAGGTGGTATAAATGAATTAAGTTTTTCCCTAACAATTAGGGGGTGTTTTTTCTGATGTATCAATCGAGATGCCTCCACCAGTAAAGACTGAACGGTTGTATTCGCTGAAATTCTAACATTTATTTTATCAGCCATTGGCAAGAAAAAAAGGTTAGCAAATACAGCACCATAAAATGTTGTTATTAATGCTGCTGACATTCCGGGACCCAAAGAATCCGCACCACCCTCGCCTCCAAAACCTGATAACATGATAACCAATCCGATTAATGTGCCTACCATACCCCACGCTGGTGACATTACACCCATGGATTTAAAAAGGGATGCCTGTGTTTTTTCACGAATTTCCCGATATTCAATTCTTGTTTCTAAAATTTCTGTTAATTCGTCTAATGAATACCCATCAACTACCATTTGTACCCCATCGCGGAAGAACGGATTACCTATAGCATCAACTTGCTTTTCCAGATCTGCTGCGCCTTTTCTGCCGACATCTGCTGTTGCAACAGCCTCATCCACAAGGTCTCCTAGTTTCACCTCGCCGCCCTTTAATACTGCAGCCATAGCAGCACCCAGTTTTAATACATCACCAAGGGGGAATGCGACAGATACCGAAGCGAGCATTCCGCCAAACACAATTGCAAAACTCGGACCAGAAATAAAGCCCCCAGTACTAGCGCCCGCCTCTGCTGCAGCTAAAAATATACTACCTGCGATAGCTCCAAGTCCTAAAACCATACCTACTAGGGTTGCAATATCCATACCGATTTACTCCCTTACAAAACTTGTAGTCTTTAACCTGTTTTCGTGCAGCGCTTTTAAAATATTTCGCACATCATCGTATTCTGGATCCATCCGCAGCGCGAGGTTCCAGTTAATTGTTGCCCGCTGTACATCTCCCAGTTTATAATAAATAGATCCTCTTCGTGCATAAGCAAGTGCAAGATTTGGGTTTAGATCCAGTGCGGACTCAACCTCTTGGAGGGACGCCCGATAATCACCGCCATAAAAATAACGGAGCGATCTAGATAAGTGGCGCATAGCTTCATTCATGTTTTTACCTTCAACATTGCTAGAAAGCTTAAATGATTTCAGAGAATCTTCAAGAAAATTCGACTTTTGCTCCATTGCTGACAATCTAACCATAAGATTACGCATTTCATTATTCACCATTACTACAGAATCACGCAAAGAACTGACCATGTAGTTTGCCATTGATAAAGTAGAATCAAACTGATCTGAAAATTGATCGTCAAAAACAGGCATGTCGTCAGCATCAGTCATGAGAGGAGATGGGCCGGAAATATCACCTATCACCCGTCTTGCTCTTCGTGGTACAGCCATATCAAATCCCACAGTTAATGCCGGGTGCCCTGACCAATAACGTATTTTCCAGCTTGGTAGTTTATCTATGTGGGTGAACCCAATGTTCAGGCGATAATCCGAGGTAAGGGGGATGCGGAGTCCCACATTGATACCTATACCATCAAATTCACCCACAAAATCTAATCCACCCCATTTATTAAAGAATGGAGTATTCAAATAAAATCCAGCAAATACGCCGGCTGGTGCACCAGTTGAATCTGTAGTCGGCAAAGAATCTTGCGCGCCAAAACCACCTGTACCAAAACCAAGGAAAGTTTGCAGGTGGTAAGATCCCAATTGTTTAGCACTACTAACTACTACAAAAAAAGATAGTTGCTCGGGAGATAAACTTAACCCGTTTTCTGATTCAGAGTTTTGAAAAACAATATCTTGTAAACCAACAGAAACGCTCACATCATTGTAAGTGAATACTCGCTGTTGCAGGTGAAAACCAAATTCAACAGGTGGCGCATAAGTTGAAACATCGAGATTCGCTAAATTGGTTGTATCTGCAGTTTGTACTGAAGAAAAACCTAGGGAAAAATTTCTTCCAACTTCCATATCGAAAAAAATTCCAGCAGTACTATTGAAAGGGCTAAAGTTGTGTAATTCAGTTCCAAAGCCCGTTCTAAATAAATATGGGGATCTACCAACGGTGCTAAATGGTATCTTCATCATTAAACCGGGTCTTGTATATGCAACGCGCGTAGCAGCAAAAGACATGTCATTAAAACTAATAACCATAACAAATATTAAGAAAAAGGCTTTCAACCTCATTGATATATTTCTGCTCGTTTAATTTCCATTCGAGCAAGTTTAGCATATTCACTTCTAGGAAAATTATTTACCAACTTATTAAATACGATTAACGATTCCTCCGTTTGTCCTAATCTACGATGTAGTAAGCCTTTTTTTATTAAGGCATCATCTACATGATCAGAATCAGGATCCTTCAGGATTTTTTCAAGTGAAATTATTGCATTATTTAAATCTCCAAGTTGTTGGTAAGAATCTGCCATCCAATAGAGAACATTATTGATGATATCTTTTGTTGACTTGTCCAACACCAAATTTGAAAAATAATCAATAGCTATCTGAAAATCTTCCCTTTGATAAGCAAAAACACCAGCCATATAATCTTGTTGACTAAAACTAGGAATAACAGGTGTGCCTACAGGCAGTTCTACTGTTTCAGAAACCAAGGGTATTTTCAATTCTGTTTCCACTGGTTTCACATCTTCTTTCGATGCCGTTGATAATTCTACCGGAGTTTCTGCTTTAGATGGCCCGGGATCTACAGATGCCGCATGAGGACCGCTATTGATCTCCGTTATCAAGTCCCTCAGATTTTGGTTTTCCTCCTGCAAGCCACCAATCTTCTGTTGAAATGATTCTTCAAGTAACGTAATACGGTCATTGATGCGATCTAAACTGGCCAGCATTTCTGATGAAGCAGCCATATAAACTGAACCGCTTGGTACCTTTTTGATCTGAAATGCAATTTCTTCTGTAGGTGCTTCAATAACTCTATTGTAAGATTCATTTCCAATAGATGGTTCAATGACAATTCCAAGGTCAAGAAAAAATACCTCCGATATTGAAGGGGATGACTGCGCAGTGATTATACTTAAAAACGATACAAAGAATAAACAATTTACTGTACGAGTCATTGCCACTGCTATTCGTATTCCTCCCAATCAATGACATAGGAATACCCTATAAATGATCCGAATGCATGGGGAACATAAAGCTCAAATGCTCCCATAGCACCAGGTAACAATGTGGCGTCTGTTGTTATTCCGGAATCGAAGGTATGATAGGTGCCTCTTGTGAAAGTGGTTAGGGTTTTTGTTTCTC
>Ga0208522_1000752_pt1 | contig 21949 bp, 17 predicted proteins | sample ETNtaG_25_FD_185763 | JGI IMG/M metagenome (GOLD analysis project Ga0208522, IMG submission 185763) | Marine microbial and viral communities from oxygen minimum zone, Eastern Pacific Ocean - ETNP201302SV86 (SPAdes) (version 2) | ecosystem: Environmental > Aquatic > Marine > Oceanic ... | reverse complement strand
CCTCTTACTGAAGATTGAACGTGAGCTTTGGACACTAATGGCAGAACTGGCTTGCAACCCAGAGAAAATCGACAACCTTGATGAAAACAGTCGCGTTACGAAAGAAATGGTTGAAGGTCTTGAAGGCATGATCGATGAACTCAGCGAAAAGTTTGAAATGCCAAAAGAATTTGTAGTTCCTGGCGAAGACGAAGTATCAGCGAGATTAGACGTTGCAAGAACTGTATGTCGCCGGGCAGAAAGGTCAGCAGTTGGACTTGCGCTTGAAAATTCATACGTAGTTCCATATTTGAATCGTCTTTCAGATCTTCTTTGGAGCGCTGCACGTTGGCAAGAAGGCGAATCTGTAACAACAAAATCTGTTCCAGCATCTGAATAAAATTTTTAACTAGGAGGAAACATGACAATAAGCTTTACGACCGCTAAACGGTTACCAGCAAATACGGCAGTAGTCGCTCATGGAATTAATTCGGACAAATTGAATACGCTCCCAAAAGGTCTTAATCCGACAGAACTTAAAAAACTTGGCTTTAAGGGCGAATTAGGTCAAGTCCAACTACTTCCTTCAGGAAACAAACTGATAGCAGCCGTAGGTCTCGGAGAGTCAAATGAAATAAGTCCAACAAGATTAAGGAATGCTGCTGCAGCTCTTGCAAGGGCAACACGTCGGCATAGTTCAGTAGCGACAGACCTGGTCTCGAAATCAGATCTTGAAACTACTCAAGCTATTCAGTCAGTAGTGGAAGGAATGGCTTTAGCTCTTTACAAATTCGATTACAAATCATCTTCAACAAAGAATAAAGAAGATGAATCTTTAAAAAAAGTGGTACTTGCTGGCAGCACATCATCCGCAGCTAACTCTGCAATCACGAAAGCTACTGCTGTTGTTGAAGGAGTTGTATTAGCTCGCGATTTGGTAAACGAACCTGGAGGGAGTCTTACCCCTCAAGTATTTGCCCGCAAAGTTGCACGAATGGCAAAAGAAAAAGGACTTACAGCAAAAGTCATGGATGAAGCCGCTATCAAAAAAGCAGGCTTAGGAGGTCTCCTAGGAGTAAATCGAGGTTCTGACAATCCACCAAGATTCGTTGAATTGACTTACCGGCCGAAAGGCAAAGCAAAAGCAACCTTAGCTCTAGTAGGTAAAGGGGTTACTTTTGACTCCGGTGGACTCTCGATCAAACCATGGCAAGGCATGTCTGAAATGAAAACAGATATGGGAGGAGCTGCTGCCGTAACTGGAGCAATGTCCGCACTTTCTTCTTTAGCTCCCAAAATAAGGGTCAAAGGCTATTTGCCTATGACTGACAACATGCTTGGAGGAGACGCGACAAGGCCAGGAGACGTCTTAAAAATTCGAAACGGTAAAACAATCGAAGTCATAAACACTGATGCAGAAGGGCGGCTCATACTCGCCGACGCACTTTCTTTGGCGAGCGAAGCTAAACCCGACGCAATAGTAGATTTGGCCACATTAACAGGAGCCTGCGTGGTTGCACTTGGCTCCGACATTGCAGGATTAATGGGTAAAAATGAGGCGTTCTTAGATCAAGTTGAAAAAGCAGCTGAAGACGCCGGCGAGAAAGTTTGGCAACTACCGCTTCCAGACGAATATAGGGATCTTTACAAGTCTCCTATCGCTGACATGAAAAATATAAGTGCAGGAGGGTACGGAGGAGCTATTACTGCTGGACTGATACTTTCAGAGTTTGTCGCCGAAGGAATCCCATGGGCTCACTTAGATATAGCAGGACCGGCTCGAGCTGACAAAGACAGTGCAGAACTTGTAGAAGGTGGTACGGGTTTTGGAGTTAGAACTCTTATCAAACTAATTCAGTCTTTCGAATCTCCGAAATCTGAATAAAGACTTCAACAAGAATGACCGAGCCATTACAGCAAGCAAAAGACCTAGTTGATCAAGCAACCAAAATAACTGTTCTCACTGGAGCTGGGATATCAACCGACAGCGGAATACCTGATTTTCGGGGCCCAAATGGGATATGGACAAAAAATCCTGAAGCTGAAAAAGCATCAAATATTCACTATTACAGAACCGATCCAGAAATTCGTAAAAGAAATTGGACGCTGAGAGCTTCAGGTGAACTTTGGCCAGACATCATCCCTAATGATGGACACCGAGCTTTAGCACATCTCGAAAAAAGAGGTCTTCTACACATGCTGGTCACACAGAATGTTGACGGTCTTCACCAAATGGCTGGGAACGACCCTGACCGGATGGTTGAGATACACGGCACAGTCAAAGAAGCAATGTGTCTTGAATGCGACTGGCGAGACGATATCGAAATAGTTCTTAACAGAGTCCGAGAAGGTGACGTTGACCCACATTGCTCATGTGGAGGATTGCTCAAATCGGCAACAGTCAGTTTCGGTCAAAATCTTTTCCCAGGAGACGTAGACAAAATGTTTGAAGCTTCCTTATCATGCGATCTTTTGCTAGCAGTTGGTACCAGTCTTCAGGTCTTCCCTGTAGCTGAAATGCTTCCCACAGCAGTAAATAATGGTGTCAAAGCAGTGATAGTAAATGGAGAGTCAACAGCTATGGATCAACTAGCAGAAGTTGTAGTAAAAGGTGAAATAAGCAAAGTTTTACCGGAAATAGTTGCACTTTAGAAGAAACTAAAGTGCCAAATATTGACAAGATTCATAGAATTTTAGAGTGTCAACATTTCAAGAACTTCTAGCACAGGCGAAAAGTCTGATTAATGAAACAGATCCTTCAGAATCTGAGACTCTTATCACTGAAGGATGGGTTGTCCTCGACGTTCGAGAAGTCGAAGAATACGACCAAGGAGTAATACCGGAATCTATTTTGATACCACAAGGAAAAATTGAAGAAACCATAGAAGAACGCATACCAAACCATGATCAACCAATAATCGCAATGTGTGCCGGAGGTGTAAGATCAGCCTTCGCTGCAGTCACATTGAATGAACTTGGTTACACAAACGTGGTGTCTATGGATGGTGGCTTCAATCTCTGGAAACAACAAGGGCGCAGTTGGGTATCACCACAGATCTTAAAACCGGAGCAACGCAACCGTTATGAAAGACACGTTTCTCTCCCAGAAATCGGAGAAAAAGGCCAACAAAAACTCCTGGATTCTCGAGTTGTAATAATCGGTGCAGGTGGTCTCGGTTCGCCAGCAGCGCTCTACCTTGCCGCAGCGGGGGTAGGGACGATAGGTGTTGTCGACATGGACACTGTTGAAGAGTCGAATCTTCAGCGGCAAATTTTGCATAGCACAGAAACAATTGGTGAAAATAAAGTTGATTCAGCTGAAAAAACACTTTCAACACTGAACCCTGATGTAAACGTCATTACATATAACACACGTTTAAATAAAGATAATGCGATTGAGATAGTCGAAAATTATGACGTGGTTATAGATGGGACTGACAACTTTGAAACCCGATACCTAATCAATGATGTGTCAGTCAAAACAGGAACACCTGTTGTGCATGGATCCATATTTCAGTATGAAGGTCAAATAACAGTCTTTGATCCAAAAAATGGACCCACCTATAGAGATATTTTTCCTGAACCTCCAGAAAATGGAACAGCTCCCAATTGCACGGAAGCAGGAGTGCTAGGAGTGCTGCCAGGGATAGTTGGATCTATCCAAGCATTAGAAACAATAAAACTAATCCTAGAGATCGGAGAAGGACTTTCAGGGCGACTGATTGTCTTCGATGCTTTAGAAATGTCCTTTCATGAATACAAAATTGATCGAGATCCTAAAAACCAGATCACTTGGAAAAATCGAGATCAGATTCAACTTGAAGGAAACGAAGAAACCTCTCAAACAAGTTCATCACAGTCTCCAGAAACCTGATGCAACTAAAGATAGTCAGTTGACTGTCAGAAAATTTTGAGTTTTATTAATTACGGTCGTACGATATGACCCTTACTGTAGAAAGTTCATCAATGTCAGAGATTGCAATAGTTGGAACAGGCTATGTGGGTTTAACGGCGGGAGCTTGCTTTGCCCATCTTGGACATCGAGTTGTCTGCTACGACATCGATAAAGAAAAAATAGACAAACTTTCAACTGGGGAAATACCTATTGTAGAGAAAGGTCTTGAAACGCTCGTTAAGGAAGGGTTGAAAGAGAACAAACTTTCCTTTACTAATAACCCTCAAGAGGCGGTTTCTGAATGCAATGTAGTTTTTCTTTGTGTTCCAACGCCCCAACAGGCTGATGGTACTACAGACACTTCGATGCTTGATTCCGCAGTTAGTTTAATAGCACAGTTTTTACCTGAAAATTCGGTTTTAGTGAACAAGTCGACAGTTCCAGTCGGGTCAGCCCAAAAAGTATTTGAAAAACTTAACAGGCCAGACATAGCAGTTGTTTCAAATCCTGAGTTCCTCAGAGAAGGAACAGCAGTTGATGATTTCCTTCAACCTGAAAGAATAATTATCGGTTCAGAAAAACCAGATGCGGCTCAAATAGTCGCAGGATTATATGAAAAAGTCGAAGCACCACTATTAATAACCGATCCAATTTCAGCCGAAACAATCAAATACAGCGCAAACGCATTTCTCGTAACAAAACTTTCCTTCATTAATTCAATAGCTGCAGTTTGCGAAGGTGTCGGTGCTGATATTGCTGATGTAATAAAAGGAATTGGTTACGACTCCAGAATCGGTGAAAAATATATGAGACCGGGACCCGGCTGGGGAGGTAGTTGTTTCCCTAAAGACACAAAGTCGCTCATACATATGGCCGGGCAAGCGGGTTACGACTTTAGGTTTCTCGATACCGCAGTAGCTGTCAATGAAGAACAGTTCGATCGTGTTGTGAAAAAAATATCTAATGCTGTTGGAGGAGATTTAAAAGGAAAAACAGTCGCAGTATGGGGACTCACATTTAAAGCCGGAACTGATGATTTGAGAGACTCACCTTCGTTAGCAGTAATAAAAAGACTTCAAGCAGAAGGTGCCATAGTAAATGCACATGATCCAACTGTGCAGGAACACAAAGAAGGAATACCTGCACAAGTAGTGATTTTAAAAGAACCACTTGAAGCTTGTGAGAACGCAGATGCAGTTGTGCTCCTGACAGACTGGGAAGAATATAAAACTCTCAATCCTGATGAAGTCATAGAGCGCTTAGCGAATCCAAATTTGATTGACACGCGAAATGTTTTCGATCCTAAAGAATGGGAAGATAGAGGTTTCACCTATCAAGGAATCGGCCGTTGAAACTATTTATAAGTCAACTCTAGAAAAAGAAAACATTTGAAAATTTTCGACAGACTTCCTTTTGGAACGACGACAGTAGGTTTAGGACTCCTGATCAACGGGGTTTCTGCTTACATCTTCATTTCTGTTGCCTCGAGAGATCTTGGAGCTGAAATGTACACGCCCTTAGGGATGCTCTGGGCTTTGAGTTTTCTTCTCGGACCAGGAATTTTCCAACCATTAGAACAACAAACTGCACGTAGTATCGCAAGCCGTTCAGGCAGAGAGATAATTCCTGTCGCTAAAGCAGCATCAATAATTGGAGGTTCGGTAACCCTACTGCTGATTATTCTCGCTCTGTCTTTTAATTCATGGCTTACCGAAAGCATCTTTAGCGGCGAAAGCAGTTTATTAATCGCAATCATCTTGGTGGTCGTAGGTCTGGGTTCAGCTCATCTGGTAAAAGGTATTCTTGCAGGAGCTGGCCGTTTCAAAAACTATGCACAATATCTGGTTGGAGAGGGTTTAGGCCGATTAGTAGCGACTGCTGTGCTAGCGATCTTTGCTTCAGGCGAAGTTTGGATGTACGGGCTGGCTTTGGGGCTTTCGCCTTTCATCGGAATCTCATTTGCTCTTATCCGGCAAAACGATTTGATTAGACATGGCTCCCCAGTTAGGGCAAGAGAAATTTCAAGTTCGTTAGGAATTCTTCTATTGGCGTCACTGGCAACAGCAATGGTTCTAAATGTAAGTCCACTAGCCGTAGAACTGTTAGCCGGAACAGGTCAGAAAGAAGAACCAGGAAAGTTTCTTAATGCATTACTAATAGCGAGGATCCCTTTGTTTTTCTTTCAGGCTATTCAAGCAGCGCTACTTCCGAGACTTTCGCAATTAGTGGTAGCTGAGGATTATGAGAAATTTAAACATGAACTAAAGAGGCTTCTTAGTTTCGTGACAGTATTTGGAGTTTGTTTCATCTTTTTAATGGCTGTTGCAGGTCAATGGGTGACGCGAATAGCTTTTGGTTCTGAGTATGAAATTTCCAACCGAAACATGCTTCTTTTAGCTATTTCGAGCATTGGACTTATGTATGCACTGTCAATCACACAGGGATTGCTGGCTTTTCATCGACAAGGGCTTTCGGCGACAGCTTGGATTGTCGGTATCGCAACGTTTCCTGTAACAGCCGCTTTTGGTAATGATCTTTTCTTACGAGTTGAAATCGCACTCATTTGTACTGTGCTTATCACCACTGTGCTTTTAGGTTTTTTTATTATTAAAAGTTACAAAATCTGGATGGTAAACAATATTTAAATATTCTAAGGCTCCACTAGTGCGACTGTTCTTGCTTCTACAATCCGAAGTGCGGATAGCAAGGCAACCTGAGCATGATTTCAGAAGATCTAGAAAACTTTGAAAAACCGACTGGCGCTCTGATAGAAAGACGCCATAAATTCAGGGCTTTGCTTACAGTTATGGCACTGTTTACAGCCTCTATCGTGTCAATCCCAAATGCGAATGCTGATATTCGAGTCACAGTCCAAGCAGGTGACAGCTTGTCATTAATAGCGCTCGAATACGGTGTGTCAACTCAGTCAATAATGAACGCGAACGGTATAAGCAACCCAGATCTTCTTTTTATGGGACAGGAATTAATCATTCCAGGTGTGGCTCAAACAGTCAGTACAGCTTCTGTGATCGTGACAGTCGAATGGGGTGACAGTCTTTCAGCCATAGCAGAAGATTACGGTGTTTCAGTTGCTTCTTTAATGGAAGCTAACGGAATCACGAATGCCAATTCGATCTTCGCAGGACAAGAATTGACAGTACCTGGAGTATCTGGACCTTTACAGCCTGCAGGGCCAGTAATTGTCACAGTGGTATCCGGAGACACTCTTTCTGAAATCGCTTCAAAATACGGAGTTGGACTTTCCGTGTTAATGAACGAAAACGGTATAACAAAACCAGATGCAATCTACATTGGTCAAAAAATACGAATACCTGGGACTGGAGCAGCACCTCCAACGACGCTCCCACCAATAAGAATCACTGTTAAGTCAGGGGACACTCTCTCGGTAATTGCAGACACTTATGGTGTCAAAGTTTCATCAATAGTTTCTGCAAATGGTCTTCCCAATGCCAATTACCTTTCAGTAGGTCAGGAGTTAGTTATCCCCGGCGTATACGGAACAGCAGCATCACCTCAATATTCGACTAATTACGGCCCAGTGGTAGTGGACGGAAGAGGTTGGGGGCACGGAAGGGGAATGGGACAGTATGGATCCCTTGGATACGCAATTGACGAGGGGTGGGGAAGAGATCAAATACTTGATCATTATTACGGCGGTACAACAGCTGGAACAGTGGCTAATGAAGAAATAGGTGTCAGATTACTTAGCCATGATGGGGACCCCACAACGGTTTATGTTGAAAGCGCCCTTCTGGCAATTGGAGGAGAGGCTGGAAATTGGACTCAACTAAACGGTAAAGCAGTAAAGGTAACCCTTGAAGGGGACTCTGATCGTTACCGGGTGGCAACCGGACAATCATGCGCAGGGCCATTTACCAATACAGGAATTGTTATTTCAAGCCCCATAGTGCGAATAAGAGCGGCGCACATGGCACCTCCAGGTGCCACGACAACTACGACAACTACGACAACTACGACAACTACGACAACTACGACTTTGCCAGGAGCGACAACAACTGCACCTGCTGCTACAACAACGATGCCACCAACGACAACAACACCACCGACCACGACAGTTCCTCAAGCAGGGTCAGTATTCCAAGTGCTCGACACGAATGACGCAGATCTTGATTGGACACTTCAAGTTTGCGAAGGTTCAAACAGATCTTCGTGGTATCGGGGAGAAATAAGAGCAGCTCGAGCCGGTGGGAATCAAAGAACTGTCAATTGGTTGCCGATTGAACAATACTTACGTTCAGTAGTTCCACGCGAAATGCCACCTGAATGGGCAGATATGGGAGGCGGCACTGGAATCGCAGCATTAGAAGTCCAATCTGTAGCCGCACGTTCATATGCATTAGCCGAAAAACGTTACGCCTATGCGAAAACATGCGACACCATCAGATGTCAAGTCTATGAAGGAAGAAGAAGTCGTTCTGGAAATAGCTCATGGTCAAATGAAGATCCCAGATCAGACATTGCTATAAGAAACACAACAGGGATGGTTAGATACCAAGATGGAGAAATAGCCAGAACCGAATTTTCTGCATCGACAGGAGGTCACACAATAACTGCAGATTTTCCAGGTGTTCCCGATGACGGCGATGATGTCTCAATAAACCCTGTACACAAATGGACGAAAGAAATAACCGTAAATGATGTAATTTCAAGGTTCGGTTTAACGCCACTTTATGAAATAGAAGTGATCACACGCGATGGTTTTGGTGACGATGGTGGGAGAGCAGAGGAAATAGAATTTAGAGCGCGAGACGGACAACGTTTCGTGATTACCGGGAATCGCTTCAGAAGAGAATTTGGACTTAAGTCAAACTGGTATGGGGTTAACTATGGTCCACCTGAAGCATCAACTCAATTCCCAGAAGAAAGACTTGATGAATACAGAGTCACCACTGGTTACACAGAAGAAGAATGGCAGTCGTTGCTCGATTCAGCAGACCACCTAAAAATGACACCAAATGAATTTCAACTTTCCGCAGTATGGGCAGTTGCGTTTCTATTGAATCTTTCGTCCAGTGGAAACAGTCCGAAGCCACTAGCAGACCCACCCTTAATTAATGGTGTTCACAATGTTGAAACTGCCTACAAGGCTGCCGCAGAAGATCAGAAAGCTCTTGAGCAGATAGCAGAAGTATTTGCCATAAACGGAGGACAAGCTCAAAAAGCAGCTGTAACAATACTCGTTTTCCTTGTTCAAATAGCAAAAGCTGCAGGCCGTTAAATTCCCGTAGTCACTTAATGACCTCAGGGAAGGTACCCTCCGGTGATGAAAGGTCTTATCTTGGCAGGGGGGAGTGGACGAAGATTACGACCAATAACGCATAAAACAGCGAAACAATTGGTGCCAATAGCCAACAAACCAATACTCCACTATGTGATTGAAGATTTAGTAGGGGTTGGAATCACAGACTTAGGAATAGTTGTAGGGGATACAGGGAAAGAAATTGAGAAATCTGTTGGAGACGGTTCCCAATGGAACGCAGACATAACCTACATACATCAAGAAGAACCACTGGGGTTAGCTCATGCTGTCTTAATCTCTGAGTCTTTCCTAGGGCAGGAAAAGTTCGTTATGTACCTTGGTGACAACATGTTTGAAGACTCTCTGCATGAGGTAGTTGAAGATTTCGAAAAGTCTTCAACAAATGCACGCCTGCTTTTAGCAAAGGTTGAAAACCCGCAAGCTTTTGGAGTGGCTGAAATTGATGAACAAGGAGCGATCAAAGGACTGGTTGAAAAACCTGAAAATCCTAAATCAGACCTAGCACTTGTAGGTGTTTACCTTTTTGATTCGGCTGTTCACCGTGCAGTGAAAGCCATTGAACCTTCCGACAGGGGAGAATTGGAAATCACTGACGCAATCCAATGGATGATTGATGAAGAGAACAATATAGAACACAGAACATTAAAAGGCTGGTGGATAGACACGGGAAAGAAAGACCCCTTACTGCTTTGCAATGAACTAATCCTGGGAAAAATAGAAACACTTCTTCTGAGTCAGATAGATGAGACGGTAACACTAAAAGGGGAGATAGTTGCAGGGGAAAACGTTGAAATAATAGATTCGAATATTCAAGGGCCAGTAGTAATTGGATCTGGAGTAAGAATAGAAAGAAGTGACATTGGGCCTTACGTTTCAATAGGAGATGATTGCAAAATAGAAGACTCATCTGTGGAAAGCTCAGTACTCATGGAAAAAAGTTATGTAAGCGGAGTAACGCATTTGACCAAATCAGTTTTAGGAAGAGAAGTTGAAATTGACGGCAAGGAAACAGAGTTTCAAGAGTCAACTTCTGTAATGCTCGGTGATAGAACAAAAGTGAACCTTAAAAATGGCTGAAATTCAAAAATCCGAAATCATAAACGGGGTAATTGTTGTTAAACCTCAAATATATGAAGATGACCGTGGATATTTTTTAGAGACATGGAGACAGGAATGGCTACCTGAAACTCGACCAATGATCCAATCAAATAGAGCAGATCGCTCAAAAGGAACTTTAGTTGGATTCCACTATCACATGCATCAGTCAGATTATTGGTATGTATCCCATGGGCAAGCGCAAGTAGTACTCCATGACCTGAGACAAGGTTCACCGACACAAGGGGAAACACAAAATTTCAAATTGGGAACAAGTAACGGTTCAGAACAAAAAGGTGTTTATATTCCACCAGGTGTAGCCCACGGATTTGTTGCTATTACAGACATAACAATTACTTATTTAGTTGACAATTATTATGATCCTGAGGATGAATTAGGCGTAGCTTGGAACGATCCTCAAATTAGAGCCGATTGGGAAATGGATAACCCCATTCTTTCAAAAAGAGACCAGTCGAATCCTCTTTTGGAAAATATAGAAGAACATTTACAACCGAAATACCAGGCAGATTCCTGAAATGCGTTTACTGATAACAGGAGGGGCAGGATTCATAGGATCGGCCTACACGAAAAAATTAATAGCACAAGGTGATGAAGTCATCGTTTATGACGCACTTACCTATGCAGGCAATTTAGAAAATCTTAAAGAAGTCGAAGAAAACCATTCCTACAAGTTCATTCATGGAAATGTGTGTGACTTAAAAAAACTTGACGAAGCTATTAACGGTTGTGACGGCGTAGTCCATTTCGCAGCAGAAAGTCACGTGGACCGATCCATTGCCGATCCCAGTCCGTTTATTGAAACTAACTGCACTGGAACGGCAAATCTTTGCGAACTTGTACTCAAAAATAAAATAGAAAAATATGTTCATATATCCACTGACGAGGTCTACGGGTCGATCGGAAACAAAATCGGTGAAGGTTCATTTACCGAAGAAGATCCTCTGCGACCCTCATCTCCTTATTCTGCTACAAAGGCGGCTGCAGACTTGATTGCGTTGTCTTATCACCACACGCATGGGCTGCCAGTAAGCATTATCAGGCCTTCCAATAATTACGGTCCAAACCAATTTCCAGAAAAAATTATTCCTCTTTTCATCACCAATCTTCTTGAAGGTAAACCAGTCCCTTTATACGGCGATGGTCTCAACATAAGAGACTGGTGCAACGTTGAAGATACTTGCGAAGCAATAGACACAGTTTTAAAAAAAGGAGAAAAAGGCTGTGTATACAACGCAGGAGCCGGTAACGAAAAGACAAACTTAGAACTCGCTGAAAAACTTATTGAATTGTGCGACGCTGACAGTTCGTTAATCCAGAAAACAACCGATAGAGCCGGTCATGATCGGCGCTATTCAATAAATTCAAACTTAATTCACCAGCTCGGATGGCTTCCAGAATGTGATTTCGAACAAGGACTCGAGAAGACTGTCAAATGGTATGAACAAAACAGAGAATGGTGGGAGCCGTTAAGGAACGAGTCGCAATGACGGTTTTTATATGTGGTTCCACAGGCCGCTTAGGTAGGTCTGTTACTAAAGTCTTCGAAAAAGAAGCAAAAGTTGTGGCGCCTGCAAGACAAGAGCTCGACTTAAGGTCAAAAGACGATTTACAAGAAGCGGTCGAGGCTAGTCAACCTTCCATATTGATCAATTGTGCAGCTTGGACTGACGTTGATGGTTGTGAAAAAAACCCAGAATTAGCAAAAGAGATAAATGCAACATTGCCCCAACACCTCAGTGAGCTGAGCAAAAAAGTTGGTGCCCATTTGGTGCACATCTCGACTGATTTTGTTTTTGATGGGAGAACTGACACCCCCTATGACGAGAAGCAACTTCCCAATCCGCTAAGTGTTTATGGGCAAACAAAACTTGATGGTGAAATTGGTGTAGGGCCAAATGCGACCATTATTAGAACTTCATGGCTTCAAACTCAAGACGATTCGAACATGGTTGAATGGATACTTGAAAGTTTCAAGAAAACCGGTCCAGTTGAAGTCCCAAATGATCGCCGAGCGAATCCAACTTTCGTTTCCGACCTATTACCGGTGATCAAATATTTCGCAGAGTTGCGTTATGAGGGTGTGGTGCATGCAACAAATCAAGGAACGACAAACTGGTGCGAATTCGCAAGGTTTGTTGCCGAAAAATCTGATAACGATCCAGCCCGCATAATCCCGTCAGAAGCAGAAAAACTAAACCGTGTTGCAGAAAGGCCAGTTTTTTCAGCTTTAGATAATGCCGTTATCCGCGAAGAAAAAATCGAACCACTCCGACACCACCAAGATGCAGCATTGGGTTTATTGAGGCAAAGATAAACAAAATGGATACTGACCTAAACCTCAAAGCAATCAGAACCTGTGACCATCTCATAGATGTGGTCATAGGACTTATAGCTTCATGGACACTTGCATTTCATTTTTCGAAACTCTTCAATTTAGAAAGAGATGTAACTTTGATAATTGGAATCATCGCATTCCTAGCAGTTATCTATTTTCTTTTTAACAACTCAGAAAAACACAAAACCGCAAATGACCCGCCATCATTTATAAGCACACAAAATAAGTCTCATACAGTAATTTTTCTTTCACTAATAGCAGTATCAGCCTTAATAGCGTGGGTTGACCTAGACGGATTGCTCTGGCCATTAGCATGGATTCTTTTGATAGGAGTTCTTTTTCTCTCGTTCAAAAACTCCTGGGAAAGTGACAGGACAACAACTTCGCAGAGAACTCGAGAACTCTCACGATTAGGGACAGTTCTTGTTATAGCGCTTGCATTATTAACAGCATTTCTATCTTTGATAATGGTCAGGCCGGACCAAGATGACGTTTTTCTCGTAAATCACTCCACTTGGGTATCAGAACATTCAGAAGAACTGCCACAACGAGACACAATTTTTAGCGATAACAGCCTCCCAACAGAAAGGCCAGCAGGAGTTCAAACCTCAATCGAATCTTTGATAGGGGCAGTGTCCGCGCACATTCCGGCTTCAGCCGCAGCGTTGACATATTTCGCTTGGGGACCGCTCATTGCAGCTCTGGGGGTTCTTGCGACATGGCGACTACTCAGAGGATTAGGAGCAAGGTCACCAGCATTAGCGACATGGGCGGGGACCGCTTTTCTGATTGTTGATGGTGAAATGCACGCATCATTTGGGAATTTTTTTGTAGGAAGATCATGGCAAGGTAAAGCGGTTCTTTTACTTTTAGTGATACCGATGCTCTGGCATCATGGTGCCAACTGGGGGAGAACAGGTTCAAAGAGATCCTTGTATATAGCGACACTCGCCGGTGTGGCAGGGGTCGGATTGAGCTCATCAGCGGCATTTTTGGTACCAGCGGTCATATTGGCAGCAGTAGCCGTAACTTCAATCGAGCAACAAAAACCACAGAGACTGATCCAATCTTTGATTGTCGTCACTCCAGCGGTCATCGCTGGCTTCTATACGATTCTCTCAGAGCCTCAAAAATTTGAAGCTGCTAAAGGTTTCATCGCAAATATCAGCCCAAAAGAACTTTTAGACAGTGGTAATGAACCTATAGAAATCTTACGAATGGTATTTGACAGAGGCGCGACAACGTTCATAATCATGATTTGCATATTCACATCTTGGATAACTGTAAAAAACAGATCAGCAAGACTGGTTTTACTTGCAGGACCGATAGTTGTATTTCTGGGTTTCTTCACCCCAGGAGTACTTGACGTAATGAATGAAATCGGTGACGCAGATGCAGTTGCATGGAGAACTCTTTGGGTTTTACCTTTGCCGGCAATGGTCGGACTTGTTTTAATCGCCCCACGAGCTGGGATAAGAGGCGCACCTGTAATTGCTTCAACAATCTTGGTGGCAACTTTTTTGACATTAGGGACTCCCATCACAAGCTCTGACAACAGAAAAGCAGAAATAGTTTGGCCACCTGCTTACGACCTCCCTCAACCAGAACAACAAAGTGCTTCAAGTCTTATAGAGATAGCTGGACCAGGGGGTGTAGTGGCAGGGCCAGAAAATGTAGATTTTTCAGTTTCTGTAATGACCACGAAGGTTCGTTCGATTAATCCGCGTTCTGCTTATTTGACTGGAAGGCACGCAAGGGAAGAGTTTCGATCAGATGAGAGGTTAATTCTTTCTCGAGGATTGGAAACTGGCAGGTCAGAATATGGAACTGAAAGTTTTGAAAACGCTTTGAGAGTGCTCAAACCAGATGCGATATGTCTTAAAGACACTAAAGAGCAAGAAGTGGCTGAAGTGCTAAAAAATGTTGGTTATAAAGAAATTGGAAATGATGGCTTCTGTCGAATGTGGGTGGAGTAACAGTTTGATCGTCAACGAGGTCTAGTCCACCTAGCCAATGAACGTCCACCAGGAAAACGTTTCAACCAGGAAAATCTTTTGCGAAACGTTGGTTTAGTCGAATGAGTCGAAAAGACACTGTTCATGCTGCGGCGGTTCGCTTCGAATAGATCTTCCAAATGATCCACTTCGCTACCACCTAAGAGTTCAGAAAGCAGGGCGGCTTCAGCAAGATAAAAGTCGTTCAGCAAGCCAGCTCTTAAATCTCGCGGGAACATCTCAATAAATTTGTTATTTAGATCTCCGATAGTCATATCCGAAGACCATGGGAGCTTACTCCCGGAATGGACAATGGAATGAGAAAGTTTATGCAACGAACGAGCTATGACAAGATCGACATTAACCCCACCTGAAGCCACCCATTCATCGTCAATTAGTTTTAAAGCCCCATCTTCGAAAACTAGATTGTCGAAACCGCAATCAATGAATTCCTCGCCCAAAACTTCAGCGGACAAGTCAGTGAGGAAAGGATGTGTATCCGAATTCATAGAAGGAGTGCAAATATTGAGTGTTAACCAATTATTGAACATTGATAAAAGAGATTCAAAATCTTCTAAATTCCCTTTTCTCAGGCTTTCCAAAGCCAACTGCTCAAGATTCGGTCCCGAAATATATTTCTCAGCTGGAGAATCGTCATTTCTTTGAATCAGCCAAGAGGATTCAGAAGAAATATTTTCATATGCCGATTTCCGATTGATTTTAAGTATTCCGTCTTCAACAACTAGTTGTCTAACTCCTAAGAAGCTTTTCTTCCTGTCTCCAGAAAAGCGCCAAGCGATGACATCTTTGTCAACAATTGATTTGGATTCATTAAGTTCACAAACGACCAAAAAAGAATTAGACATATTTTCGCCCATACCAGAATCAATAACTTCGCGATGCAAAGCCCTCGTATCGAAAAAAGGTAAGACTCCTGAACGGTTGCGATCTACTGGGACACCAACAAGCTGATCGATTAAATCAACTCGGTCATCTTCCATGTACACACGATCAGAAAGGACAGTTAAAGGCAATTTGTAATCGGGAAACGGGTAGAACCAATTTTGATGTTTGAATCCTGCACTAGCAAGAAGAGAGGAAAGTGCAGGTTTGGAAAAAGTTTTGACTGAATCAGTTGAGACATAGCCTTCTAAACCGACCCATGGTTCATTGAGGTGATCCTCATTTGCTCCCATCCAATAAGCGAGACCCATCTGATTTTCAATTGCAATCACCAGAGCCCCATCAGGATTAAGCAGTTGAGATAATTTTTCAAGAAAACCAGAAGAGCCATCAGGGTGGTTATTCGCATATTCAAGGACCCCAATCACAAGAATTAAATCGAAACCTTCGTCGTCATCAAAATCATCAACAGATCCACACCGAACATCAACGTTGAGTCCTTCACATCGTAAAGAGGCCAACTCGGCACGCATGCTGTCACCTTCAAGAGCAACAACTCTTGCTCCTCTCTCAGCTGCGTAACGACTCATGACACCCGTACCAGCACCGACATCAAGAACTCTCAAAGATTTGTCAAAATTGATAGGGCGTAAAATATTAGTTCGACGCCTATCGAGATGGTAACGACTAGGCCAATCAGTTATATGAGATGCTAAAAAATCAGAAGCGGTAGAACGGTCATCGGTCGAAAGGAGAATACTTTTCATCCGGTCTTCAGCGCCATCACGCCAAGTAACTTTTGATGAACTCACTTAACTACCCTTGTCCACATTTGTTGCAGACCAGTTACCCCCAAGAGCTACTAGGCCTGTTTGGTGACTCCCAGCCACGGGATCGACTTCAAATCTGAAAAGATGCGTATGACGTTCAAAAACCTTTGTCATGTCACGGCTGTGAAGTGCAATTGAAATTTCATATGTTCCAGGCTGCACAGGAAGAGAAGGCATTTCATAGTCAACTTCAATTATCCCTACGTCGTTCCCAGCACTTGTAGCGGCTCCTGAATTTATTGAAGATACATGAGTGCCGTCAGCCCTATAGAGGCCCAAAGCAACAGTTACGGGCTCACCAGCGCCGTCGGCGTCGTAACGAACCCTTATGAGGGCAGGTTGACCTGAAGCAGTTGAAGACATTGACTGCCCATTTATATCAACTAGATCAAGGCTTTTAACCAAGTCATCGGGTTTTAATCGCAATTGGTGAGACTGGTTCGACATGCTCATGTCGGAATTCTCATCGTGCGATATGAAATCTTCGAGCACTGAAGAAGAAGAACCCACCGAAGCCAGCTCGCCTTTGTTTATCCATACACTCGAATCACAAAGACGTCCGATCATGTCCAAATCATGGCTTACGACAACTATCGTTCGCCCCTCATCGCGCAACCGAGCGAATCTGTCTAGACAGCGTTTCTGAAAAGTTAAATCTCCAACAGCTAATATTTCATCAACAAGAAGAATTTCAGGTTCTACATGAATTGCAACTGAGAAACCAAGCCTCATGTACATTCCGGATGAGTAGTTTCTAACAGGTTCATCAATGAATTGTTCAAGCTCAGCAAATTCAACAATGTCATCGAACAAGTTTCTGATTTCTCGGCTTGTAAAACCTAGAATTGACCCATTCAAATAAACGTTTTCACGACCGGTGAGCTCTGGATGAAATCCTGCCCCTAATTCTAAAAGAGCTGAAAGTCGTCCACGGGCGACCGCACTGCCTTCATCAGCTCTCAAAATTCCAGCTAAAACTTTCAACAAAGTGCTTTTCCCGGATCCGTTACCCCCAACTATTCCAAAGGTTTCACCGGTTGGTATTTCGAAACTGACATCACGAAGTGCCCAGAACTCTTCGTATCGGGTTCTATGTCCTGCAAGTAAAGTTGCTTTAAGTGTCCAGTTCCGGTCTTGCATAAGACGAAACTTTTTTCCCAACCCTTCAACAGTTATAGCGTTGCTAGTTCCACCCATGTCAAACTTCCTCAGCCATACGAGGCTCCAGCCGATTGAACACTTTGAAACCTAAATACAAGACAATAAAAGTCGCCGACAGGATAGCTAACCATCGTTCGAGCGAAGGAAACCGAAGATCATAGAGAACATTTCTGTATGCCTTAGCCCAGGAAACCATTGGGTTCAACTGGTAGAGGGTCCGGTAGCTGATTCCGAGAAACTCTTTATCTGCAGGGACCAGATTCAGAGGATAAAGAATAGGTGTCAGAAACATCCACGGCTGCAAAGCCACCATCAGAAAATGTTGAATATCTCGAAAATACACATTGGCAGCACTGATCATCAGCGCTAAACCGATTGTAAAAAGCAGTTGAAGGATCATTAGAGCGGCAATTACAGGTATCCATTGAAAAGCAATATGACCCTCCCATAAAGCGATCAGAATAAGAAGAACAAGCATCTCGACTATCAAAGTCAAAAAACGTGCGAGAACAGCTGAAGTTGGTAAAACCCAGCGAGGAAAGAAAATTTTAGTAATAAGTGAAGAATTAGCAGTTATAGAACGGTTGGCTTCAGTGAGACTAGTCACGTGGAACTGCCAAGGCAGCAGAGTCACTAGAAGGAAAACAGCGTATGAGTCCAAGCCGCTTGGATCACCCACACTGGGTTCAATACGCAAAAAGATCGAAAAGACTGCTGAATACACGACAACGGCCACCAGAGGATTCAAAACAGACCATGTCCAACCCAGAACAGATCTCTTATATTTCGACCTTAAATCGCGTAGAGTCAAATTCATCAAGAGGTCAGGCTGAATCACCCCCAACCATTCACGTTTATTCTTAGGTATTCCCACCGCCTAATCCTAGCGTTCAGTTACGGTTCATTCCGTGGCGTCTCGCTTTAGTCACTTTTCATCTAGCCTTAAAGTAGTTGATTATGAAGTTATTAGAACCACATAAAAATATTCCAAGAGAAAGGTTCAAGCCAAGCAGTTTGTACCTGAGGCTCTGGCATGCCGGTTTCAGATGGCTTTACCTAATAGACGCGATAGTCATGTTCGTCATTATGGTTTTAGTCAACTTGATTCGTTTTGGCACTGAATGGCCAGAAAAAGCTGAAATGTGGATCGGCATAATCGCTGCAACTCTCATTCTTCAACTTATTTTCTATTTTGGAGGACTCTATGAGAAACAAGTTCGCCTAGGTCAAAGAATGTGGTTCTCGCATGTTGCTGCAATGACACTCATAGGGTTACTTATTATCGGTGCTTTTACTTTACCTACAGGCAGATATCCGATTCCAAGAGCTAATCTGCCAGCAGTTTGGGTGTTGATTGCGTTAGCTGCAACAGGAAGTAGAGAACTTTCGAGAAAACTTCGAACACGTCGTTTCGGACCTCCAAGAGTTTTATTAGTGGGTAGCGGTGAACAAACACAGTTAGCAACTGAACACCTCAACGAAAGTGACCGTGGCGCGATTGTCGTGGAGACTTTTAATGAAGAAATTGTTTCTGATTTCGAGTTGATGTCTGAAGTCGAAAAATGCGATGCAACCGATGTGGTCTTTGTTGATGATATTTCTCTTGAAAAAGTTTTCCCTGAACCTGCCAGAACTCTTAATCAGAAAAATATCGGAGCCTATCTGCGTGTAACGGCAGCAACAGCGCTCATAGGGCTCAGAGAAGTAAGGGAGATTTCAGGCATGCCTTACGTTGCGTTGCGAGCAAAGTCACTACGCCCGCATCAAATAAGGCTAAAAAGACTAATTGAGCTATTAGTAGTTCTAGCAATCTCACCTCTAGTGATGGTTGCATTTCTTGTTGTGGCTTTGTGGTTGAAACTAATAGCTAGGAAAGAAATAGTTTTGAAACAAGAACGTGTAGGAAAAGACGGAAAACGTTTTACGTTATTTAAATTCAGAACTATGAGAATCGACGCAGAAACAGAAGGTGAAGCGAAACTTGCTCAAGTCGATGATGAAAGAGTTCTTAAAGGGTGCAACTGGTTGCGTAGAACCCGGTTAGATGAAGTACCTCAATTCTGGAATGTGCTCAGAGGTCAAATGTCGATTGTCGGACCTCGTCCAGAAAGACCAGAAATGGTTTTAAAATTTACAGAAGAAATAACCGGATACGAAAGAAGGCATGAAATACCGCCGGGAATAACTGGTTTAGCTCAGACAAGAGGTGGCTATCACACGGATGCTTCATACAAATTAGGACATGACCTTCAGTACCTTATGTCTTGGTCACCAATTCTTGATCTGCAGATCATGCTGAAAACAATCCTGGTGATGTTCCGGCGCAAACAATGAAAGAGCCAAAAGTAGCGGTAGTTATCCCTGCTAAAAATGCTGAAAAAACACTGGAGAAAGCTTTTATTTCTGTTCTTAATCAAAAAACAGATGAACAAATAGAGGTATGTATAGCGGTAGCTCCATCTGAAGACTTGACATTAGATGTTGCTAAGAAAATTGAGCTCAATAATGAGAATGTCACTCTTGTAGAAAACCCGTCCGGTAAAACTCCAACGGGTTTAAATTTAGCGATCAGAAACACGCAAGCTCCGGTGGTAGTTCGACTCGACGCTCATGCAGAACTAGAAGAAAAATATATTTCCACTGCTTTAGAAACTTTAGAAAAGACAGGAGCAGCGAACGTAGGAGGACGACAGAACCCAGTTGGCACTACACCTTTCGAAAAAGCAGTAGGTATAGCAATAAGTTCACGTTTCGGAGCAGGTGACGCAAGGTTTCGTACAGGTGGCAAAGCAGGCGAAGTCGACACGGTTTATCTCGGAGTGTTTGAAAGAAGCGCAATTGAGAGCATAGGACTTTTCGATGAAAGCCTTATACGAAACCAGGATGCTGAATTGAATTGGCGCCTAAGGGAAATAGGTAAAAAAATCTGGTTCGAACCTGAACTCGTGGCAAGTTACAAGCCAAGATCAACATTGCAAGGTCTAGCAAAGCAATATTATGAATACGGAAAATGGCGCCGTCACGTGGTTGGAACCCATCCAAGGTCAATTAAGTTACGCCAACTTGTCCCACCGCTTAATGCATTAGTGTTTTTTCTGGGCCTTGTTTTAGGATTTTTCTGGATGCCCTTATTCAGTTTTCCAGCTTTGTATATAGCTGGGACAGTTTGTGTAACCACAGCAAAATCAAAAACAGCTAAAGATCTTCTTTATCTACTGATTATTTTTCCAACGATGCATTTTTCATGGGCGGCAGGATTTTTAAAAGGTGTAAAAAATTGAGTCAAGAAGCTTCGTAGGCTTCAATTACATCATTTGCCAGTCCATCGGCAACCACGACTCCATTTTCGAGCCACACAACACGTTCGCAAGATTGCCTTATTTCTTCTAAATTATGGCTTACCAACAAAATTGTTCCCGCTTTTGAACGATGCTCCTTAAGTCTCTCAGAGCTTTTCTTCTGAAAAGAACGATCACCAACAGCTAGAGCTTCATCAATTAGAAGAATGTCAGGTGCCAAAGCAGTAGCTACAGCGAAATGCAGTCTCGCTTTCATTCCTGAAGAAAAAGTTTCCATAGGTAAATCCAAAAAATCGCCAAGCTCACAGAAATCAGCAACGCTATCAGTCATATTTTCAGCTTCTGACTTGTTTAAACCTTGCGCTAACAAGCCCAACTGAATATTCCGCCAGCCTGTCAACTGGGGTCTTAGAACTGCTTGAACACCAAGAAAAGTAGGCACAGACTTAACAAGAATCTCACCTTTGTTGAGAGGAAGAAGACCTGTCATGGCTTGAAGAAGACTTGTTTTACCAGAACCATTAGGACCGATCAGACCTACGGATTCGCCCACATTAATATCAAACGTGACACCCTTTACAGCTTCGATTACACGAACCTCTGGTTTCTGTCCCCTAATCGCAGATCTAATTAATTGACGGTTAGTTCTAACTAAATAGTTCACATGGGCTTCAGAACAACGAATCGCTAAATCAGTCATCCGGTGCCCCCATAAGTCGTTTCCTTAGATCGGAAAGCAGCAAGACCTGCAAGTAAAGCCAAAATCGACCAGGCTCCTGTGGCTAACCAGATCTCTCCCCCTGTGGAAGTTCCAACCATCACCCATCGCCACAGCGAAACAAGACAATACATGGGATTCAGAAGAAAAATTGCACGCCAGAAATCATCGTCTACAACACTGTCAACCGAATAAAGAACTCCGGAAATATAGAACAAAAGTCGGAAAACAAAAGGTAAAAGATTTTCAAGGTCTCTGTACGAATGGTTTATGCGGGCTCCAAGTAATCCAACGCCAAGACTAAATGTGTTTTGAATCATGAAAACCGGGATGATAAGCAACCATCTGAGATGTGGCCAATTCCCATAAGAAAGCACGACGATTGTCATGACGACAAACACTGGGATAAAAGCCAAA
>Ga0208522_1000745_pt1 | contig 22101 bp, 18 predicted proteins | sample ETNtaG_25_FD_185763 | JGI IMG/M metagenome (GOLD analysis project Ga0208522, IMG submission 185763) | Marine microbial and viral communities from oxygen minimum zone, Eastern Pacific Ocean - ETNP201302SV86 (SPAdes) (version 2) | ecosystem: Environmental > Aquatic > Marine > Oceanic ... | reverse complement strand
GTATGCGGGGTGGCCCATGATGTCAGCAAGGAAACCCAAATTGGTCGTCACACCTAGCAAAATGAAATCCTCACATGCTCGCTTCATTCTACGGATGGCGGATTCACGTTCGGGTGCATGCACGACCAATTTGGCCAACATAGGATCAAAATCAATGCGTGCTTCATCACCTTCGCGCACACCCGTATCGAATCGAATGCCTGGGCCAGTTGGTGGACGGAACATGGCCATGGGTCCGATAGCCGGAAGGAAATCATTAGCGGGATCCTCAGCATAGATTCGAACTTCAATCGCGTGGCCACGAATCGAAAGGTCAGACTGGGCGAAGGGCAAGGGCAATCCAGCCGCAACTCGTATTTGTTCAACGACCAAATCTACACCACTGATACATTCTGTAATCGGATGTTCGACCTGTAGGCGTGTGTTCATTTCCAAGAAATGAAAATCTCCGTCTTCAGAGAGAAGGAATTCAACAGTTCCTGCGCCTTCATAATCCACCGCTCTTGCAGCGTTCACAGCAGCTTCACCCATACGACTGCGAGTGGATTCGTTGAGTACGGGCGAGGGGGCCTCCTCGACAACCTTCTGGTGACGGCGCTGTATACTACATTCACGCTCAAACAGATGAACGGCATTTCCAAGCGTGTCAGTCAGAACTTGAATCTCTACATGTCGGGATTTCTCAAGAAGTCGCTCAACATAGACAGTGCCATCTCCAAATGAGGCTGTGGCTTCGCGGCTAGCAGCGGCATATTCTCTCTGGAGATTGCGTGGTTCGCGGACCACACGCATTCCCTTGCCTCCACCACCTGCACTGGCCTTAAGCAATAGTGGATACCCCACTCGAGTTGCTGCACGGACCAATTCGTCAACCATATCATCTGGATTTTCAAGGACTAATTCTTCACCGGGAATGACTGGTACTCCAGCAGTTACCATGGCGCGTCTAGCACTAATCTTGTCCCCCATTTCATCAATGGCGTGCGCCGAAGGTCCAATCCAAACTAGGCCTGCGGCTTTGACCGCATTGGCAAAGGAACTGCGCTCTGAAAGGAATCCATATCCCGGGTGAATAGCATCCGCACCTGTCTCTTCCGCTGCAGCTAATATTGCCTCAATATTGAGGTAAGTATCTGTAAGATTATCCCCCGGCAAGAATACTGATTCGTCTGCTGTTTGCTGATGTAGAGAACCCCTATCGGCTTCTGAATAAATGGCAACTGATCCCAAACCTAATTCAGCGCATGAACGAAAAATTCGACAAGCAATTTCTCCTCGATTGGCAACCAGAATCTTGGATAATGGGCTGGGTGCACCCTCCATCCAGTCTGGTCCACCCATGTGGAGTTCACTCCTCTTTCCAATTGGGGGGGCGCTTCTCAAGGAATGAGGACAATCCCTCTTGTCCTTCTTCAGAACCGCGCATCGCACTGGTTTTGTCCAGTGTCCATGTTCGCAGTTCTTCGTCGGACCCAGTCCAACGGTCAAAGGTGAGTGTGAGTTTCTTTGCTTCTGCGACGGCCATCGGACCTGTAGTCAACACCTCAGTGATTACTGAGGATTCTGCTCCTTCAAGGGATTCTGATACTTGATTCACAAGTCCAATACGAAGTGCTTCTTCAGCTCCAATTCGTCCAGCCATCATGGCGAGCCTGCGAAACTGTGCGCTGCCAACTTTGCGATACACATAGGGGCCGATGACTGCAGGTAGAATGCCCAATTTCCCTTCCGATAGAGCGATGCGAGCGCCATGCTCGACAATCACATGATCAAGGCAAGCGATTAGACCCGCGCCACCTCCAAGGGCAACACCCTGGATTTTTCCAATGGTGAAGCAAGGGTGGGACCAGAGACTGTTGAATAAACGATTTAGGCGCTCGGAATCCTGTCTATTCTCCTCGGCACTTTTCGCCCCTGCATCCCGCATCATGTTGATGTCGGCGCCGGCGCAGAAGTGCTTACCAGCACCAGCTAGAACCAGCACCCTAAGGTAACTAGCACCAGTAGAATCCTCAAGAGTACCTCTCTCCCCAACTGAACGTTCGCGCGTCCAATCGAGAACTGAGATGATTTCACTGATGAGTTCGATGTTCAGCGCATTGTATACATCCTCTCGAGTCAAGGTCAGATTAGCGACCGAACCCTCGACATTGAGTGAACATAGACTGGTTTCTGGCATTAAATCTCCAATTGCATAATTTGACATTTCAATTGCTCCTTTCACATTCTGAATATTCCGAAATTCGTATCTGGCATCGGCGCGTTGAGACTGGCACTTATCGCCAGACCTAGAACATCACGAGTATCTCGGGGATCGATGATGCCGTCGTCCCACAATCTCGCTGTCGAATAGTATGGTGAACCCTCGACCTCATATTTCTCTAGGATTGGGGCTTGGAAATTCCCCCTTTCCTCATCGGTCATTGGATCAAGACCCTCTCTAACCCGCTGGTCCTGCTTCACGGTGGCAAGAACGTCGGCTGCTTGAGGCCCACCCATTACTGAGATGCGGCTGTTGGGCCACATGAAGAGGAATCGGGGATCAAATGCTCGGCCACACATCCCGTAATTGCCCGCCCCATGGCTACCCCCAATGATGACTGTGAACTTTGGAACAGGAACACAGGACACAGCTGTCACGAGTTTTGCACCATCCTTGGCAATGCCACCTGCCTCGTAGTCACGACCGACCATGAAGCCCGTAATGTTCTGCAAGAAGACAAGGGGTGTTCCACGTTGTCCACAGAGTTCAACGAAGTGCGCACCCTTGAGGGATGATTCTGAGAACAGGATACCATTGTTCGCAACAATGCCAACAGGATACCCATGAATCCGGGCAAAACCACAAACGAGCGTTGGTCCATATCTTGCTTTAAATTCATGGAATCGACTACCGTCGACGATTCGTGCAATGACCTCTCTAACATCAAACGGTGTTCGATTGTCCTCAGGGATGATGCCGAGAATCTCATCGGCAGCGTAGGCTGGATCTTCGGGTGCTTGAACCTCCAACTTCGTCTTCGAGCCGGTGTTGAGATTTTCTACAATGTTGCGAACCATACGCAGTGCACTTGGTTCATCCTCGGCGTAATGGTCTGCCACGCCAGATTGGGCAGTATGGACGTCGGCCCCACCCAAATCTTCGGCAGAGACCTCTTCGCCCGTTGCGGCCTTAACCAACGGTGGTCCTGCGAGGAAGATTGTGCCGTTGCCTTTGACGATGATCGATTCATCGGACATCGCCGGAACATAAGCTCCACCTGCGGTGCATGAGCCGCACACTGCGGCAATCTGAGGGATGCCTTTTCCACTCATGACGGCTTGATTACGGAAGATTCTGCCGAAGTGCCCTTTGTCCGGAAATACCTCGTCTTGCATCGGAAGGAAAGCCCCCCCGGAATCGACCAAATAGATACAGGGCAGATGGTTTGCATTAGCAACTTCCTGAGCCCGAATATGTTTCTTGACGGTGATTGGATAGTACGACCCGCCCTTTACAGTGGCATCATTAGCCACGAATAGGCATTCCTTTCCATGGACGACGCCGATACCAGTAATCATGCCCGCACTGGCTGCTTTGCCGTCATAGAGATCGTATGCAGCAAGCGGTGACAATTCGAGGAAGGGGGCTCCTGGATCGCAAATAGCAGAGATTCGTTCACGTGGTAGTGCCTTGCCTCGACTGCGGTGCTTCTCGACATATTTGCCACCGCCGCCCTGTTGAACGCCGTCGAGGCGTTCGCGAAGTGTTGCAAGGAGTGTGCTGTTGTGTTCATGGTTCGACTTGAATGATGCGTCCGAGGAATTGACTCGGGTCTGAAGTCGGTCCATGCGCACCCCTTAGGGGTGCGAATACGGACTTGGCCTTGAACACTCGCCCGTTTCAAACGCCTAGGGTCATACGGAGCACGTCTCGTAATCCAGGTGCTAAACCGACCACGAGAAGGCAAAGAATGACCAATAAGCGCAGGTGGCGGTGGCGGTGTTCGAATCGAGCCGAGGCGAAAAGCCACCATATTAGTCCGGCAAGTCCGAGTTTCAGTACACCGAAGCCCCAAGCTGTATCAGCAAATTCGATAACTTTCTGCGAGAGTACATGCTTTTCCCCATATCCATAATTCTCCAATCCAACACTGGTTGCAAGACCATCAATCATCTGGCCGTACATCGCTAGGAGAATGATTGGCAGCCCAAGTATGGCGCGTGGAGTGAGTGCTTCCATGCGTTCCCAAGTGGACGAATGTTGGCGATCCCAATCATCCAATGAAATGCCTCCTGGAATGATGCCAGGTTCTAGACCCATGTGATGTAATTCGGAACGTGCCCCCTGTCCCGTAAACCAAAGCAAGGTGCAAAGTAAAAGTGGACCAAGGACGATCAAGGCCAAGGGGATTAGAGAGATGGGGGTTCGTCCATTCAATGGCTCGATGTAAAGCATCAGCCACCCCGATAGGTGCATGAAACAGCCACCGATGCCAACTTGGATGAGCCCCTGTTCGATGGCTGTGCAACACTCTAGGAATGGATGGAGTAGGATAATCAACAGAAGTCCACCAAATGGCGCTAGGAATAGAGGTGAGGTGAGAAAGGAGGTTGCATCTTGTTCCCAATGCTGACCTATTTGTGGCATGAAGAGTACAATCTGAAGAAGAGTCAGGATGACGGTCAATTGGGTAATGGCAACGCGATTTTCAGAGCCCACTCTTCGGGAAACGTTGTGGGACATCCAACCGGTCAGAATCACCCACATAGCGACATGGAAATGAATCAGCGGTGAAACGAATAATCCACCCATACCTTCTGTGTCAAAGAGTCGGCCATCTTCATTCACCTCTCCAAGAGCCGCCCAGATGACCCACGGGACAAGGGCGAGAATGGAGCTGTCTCTGGCAGGAACGCCAATTCTACGGAGCCAAGCAGATAGGACGATGACAAATGATACCAGAAGTAGTGAGTAAACCATTGTATCCACTGGATTGTAACCCGCATCTCCTGTGGTTGAATCCAGTGAATGAGGTTCGATGAAATAGGATTCATATCCTTCCGAAAGGATGTTTCCGGGAGCGATATCTTGACCTGCAATTGCACCGAACACCAGAATGACGATGGTGAGAATAAATGTGGCTGCACCTCGTTCCATCAGAGAGAATCTATGGTCGGGCAATGGTACCTCTGAGAGGACCGGATTCTCGTCTGCCATGAAAACCACTCGGGGTCATCACTTGAAAGCGATTTCTTCACTCTTCTTCGCCGGCTTCGGGGGCTTCATCGACTTGGCGGGCTTCGTGAACTTCACGGAACACAATCGTCTGTACACCGACGTGATCTCGCAGCGTTCGGATGAGACTAAACTTGGTAAAGGCCCAGTTCTGATTGTATCCAACGGACTCAGGGAGTGTGATGGTCACATCATCGCCATCGAAAGTCACCTCAAATCCATCTAGACCCGTGTTAGTTTCTAAGAGTGTGGAGACTTTCTCAGCACGATCTTCGACGACCTTGACGATGCGATACTTGTAACGCAGCGTACGGCCAGCGAGTGGGTGATTGAAATCGATTCGAGCGCGACCAGCACGGACCATTCGAAGAATGCCCTGCTTTCCATTGATTTCAACAGGGCCACCGATGGCAAGACTGTCGGGATCACGCACGGAGCGTGCAAGGACATCCTGCCCCATTGTTTCAACAGCGTTAGGGTCACGCTCGCCATATCCATCCTCTGGTGCAATGTCAAACTCATAATCGGTATCAGCATCAGCTTCGGCCAAGTGCGCCTCGAATCCAGCAATCAAACGACTGTCTCCGATGACGGTGATGAGGGGGGTGTATTTTCGATTCTCATCGAACTGATCTGCCTCCTTTGCAACTTCCTCACGAGTGGTCTCGATGAGGATGTCGTCATCCGCATTGTATAGGTCATAATCGATATGGATGATAGAGCCGTTCTCCATTTGGGACACCTACCCAGCATTGTGGGCGGCCCGGCGACCGACTTCCCCTTTATGAGCGTGCGTATGGCAAAGCCGAGCCCGTAGGGCTCATTCTTCCTCTTCTTTTGGAATCGGTGGTGCCATAATCCAATTCAATGCAGTTCCAATCAATATGAGTGACCAACCCGCCCAGACGAGGTGGCTGCCCGTCAAATCATAGATTACGACCCGTACTCTGTCAACCGGTTCCCCAGTATCCATAGAATCGCCGAGGGTTTGAGCTTGGCTTTGATCAAAAATCATCACTAAGTCACCGTGCGGCCTATGCCAGATGTCAATCTCTGAACGCGTATCGGGAGTCAAAGAAATTGTTGAATCACCAATTTCAATTTCTCTATCAAATCTTAGCATCCCAGGTGTCATTGTTGCAATGACTTCACCATCCGCCTCTTTCCGGACCTCAACGGTCACGACGATTTTGCCATCACCAACATCCCCTTCCCAACCCTCATCATCAAGACTGGTGACAGTCAATTCTGTGAAGGTGTACCAATATTCTCCGTGCTCTATGGGAGCATCTTTTGCAAGCATCACAATGTGACTAGGATCACCACGCTGAACCAGAGTTGTAGTAAACACGTGTCCAACCAACAACAGAAGGATGCCGAGGTGAGCAATGTGGATAGCCAATCGACGAAGTTGCAATGGTTTTCGTCTTTGTTGGAATTCACCATATCGAGTCCAAACCAATCGAACCATCGGCGGCACGGAGAATATGAGAAGTGGTAGGGCAAAGCCAGCAATCATCCCTCTAGAAATTCCTTCAGAAAAGAGGTGGTCGGAATCGCCCGGCAAGGAATCCCCCATGAGGGCAGAAAACAGGATACTGAGTACGATTACGCCACCTACTAACCGTGGAATCAAATGTGGTTCGACAACCTTGCGCCAACTGTAGACCGTGAGTCCTAGGGCGGCCATACAGAGAAGAGGTAATCCAAAGATTTCGTGCCATGCGAGATTGGTTCCGTCGACCTCAGCGAGCAGCAACAACCAGGTGAGCAGGAGAAAGGGTGCACCGATGGCCAATGGAACCCAGACGGCAACCCGTTGCTGCCAGCGTCCATCGTTCAAATTCAATTGAGGATCTTCCTGATCACCCCACAATAACATCGGCGATAGGAAACCAATCATTCCAATAATCGCAGGAATCATTTCAAGGAGGAAAGCCCAGTAACTGAAAAGCATCAACATCACACCAGCAGTCATCCAGACTACGCGTTCTTTAGTCGCACTTTGATTCCATAATAGGAAGGCAAAAACGCCAGTCAAAATGCCAACCTCCAATGTGCCTATCCAAGATCCGAGAAGGGCCCCTGCAATGATGACCAGGGGGGACCATTCCTGTTCCTCAGAATTTGCAAAATGACGGCATCCCAACCACATCAAGCAGAATAGAATGAGTAGATAGAGGTGGACTTCAATGCCTGCTGAGTCGGAAAAACCGAGTTCCAATATGCGTTGAATGGGACCCATGGATGGATCTATTTCACCTTCGGCTACGAAAGCGTGAACGCTGTCCCAAACGCCATTTGCCCGTGTGACCAACGTTGCATGGATTGCAAAGAACGCTGGCAAAATACCCAAGCCAACGAACCAATGATCTTCATTGACCATACCCTTGGGCAATCTGAAATGGAGTAGTAGAATTAGTGAAATCCAAGGCAATAGAGATCCCGTCTCTACCGGGTCCCAAGCCCAATAACCACCCCAATCCAATACCGTGTAAGCCCACAATCCCCCAAGGCCAACGCCGAGTGTGCCCACCCACAATGCGGGCCGTGCAAGGTGGAGGATTCGGTCTCTCGCGGGCGCGCCCGCGAAGAGCATCGCTGAAACTGCATGTACACCAACCCCCACACAGAGTGTGTAGAATGCAAAGATAACCGGAGGGTGTATGACCATCAAATCGGTCTGTAGTAGAGCGTTTAGACCCGGGCGAGTAACCGCATCACTAGGGGTTGCACGAAATGGATTCAACATCAGCGCGATGAGGAGAAGGAGAGTTGAAAATCCAATCAATAAACGAAGGCGAAACTGGTGTTGAGAATCGGTTTCAGAAGTATGTTGTCCACCATCGATTAAGAGGAGTGCTCCTAGCATGGCCACCCAAAGCAACAAGGGACCTTCACGACCAGCCCATATTGCACTAATTCGATAGAAGAAAGGAAGTTCGGAACCGCCGTTGTTCCATACGTACTCAATGCTTGAAGCATCGATTAAAAACAAGAATAACAGAATCGTGAACGGTAACATCAGCAGAATGCCAAGGAACCTTCGCATCGGCTCACCACCCGTAGTACTTTGCGCGGCTGTACCCAAATGCTAGCATCGCAGGAATAATCCGGCGGAAGTATAAACTGGGTTTTCGAACCAATAGACGAAGTCCTACCATCGCTTTCCCATGTGGGCCCATGGACGACATTTCTTGTGGGAAACAACGCCCCATCACCGACATTTCATCATCACTGAGGGCATAGAGTGCAGATTTGCCCTTGAGGATTTTTCCATAGGGCGGAAATTCTCGTTTCCATGCTGCTTGATAGGATGCAAGATTTGAACCAGAGAGATCATTGGAATGAATAGCCTTCGCGGCAGTTTTTGCTGCGAAAACGGCGGACTTGAGGGCCAAATGTGAGCCGCCCTCAAAGAGAGGAGAGGTGAAACCAGCGGCATCTCCAACCAGCATCAATCCATCAGAATAGGTCCATTCATGTGGCCCCGAAATTGGAATGGTTCCTCCGAATCCACGAACTGAAACAGAATCGTCGCGCCAAGGAGGGTTGGCGGTATCTAAATCGGAGAAATGAGTGGAATCAATGAAGGCATCCAAATCTTTCACGAGCCCTTTCTTGTCCTCACTGACCAGCCCCACATTTGCACGTCCATCGCACTTTGGAATCATCCACAAATATCCTTTCTTCGCATATTTGGGCCAGATGTAAAAGTCAAGATATCCGTCTGTAGGTACATCGTGCATTTCGTATTGAATACCGGCAATCACCTTGGGGCGCTCGTTGAGTTTGGTCAGTTTTGAACAAACCCCAGCAACACCAGATGCATCGATGAGAATTTTGGCGGTGATTGGGAATGAATCCCCTTTGCCTTCACACATCCAACCTTCGAATTTACCATCGGATTCTATACGAGTCATTCCGGTCAATTTGTGGCTTAAATGGAGGCTTGCGCCTTCGGCGACCGCTTCATCTGCAATCCAACGTTCAAACAGGTGCTTTTCGAGGACATAACCTGGCTCAGAAAGTCGCTTCTCCGTGCCATCTGGGAAGATGACACGGATGCCGTCAACACGCAAACTAATCACAGAGTCAGGTAGATCCAGTTCAAGATTGGCAACGGCGAGGTCCGACAAACATTCACCACAATGGACGGGAGTGCCAATTTCAGAATGATCTTCGATTAAAATGACCGACAATCCGGCCCTCGCAGCATGCAGAGCTGCAGAGCCCCCACCGGGACCTGCTCCGATGACGAGGACATCGCACTCGGCTGCCATTGGAAGGGTTTGCAGTGGATACGGGCCTTGAATGAGTCGGTGCCGTAGGCACCGGCGCACTTCCGCTGGATTTGATAGGAAGAACGTTTCCGGCGACCATGGGATGGCGCCGACTCGGTCGTTACCTCCGCTCATTGGAGGATAAAGGGGATTTGATTCGTGTCAAGCATCCTGTCGATTGTTATCTTGAGGCAGGGTGCATTGCTGACAAGCTCGTGAAAAACGGTGGGCCCGCGGTCATTTTTGAACAACCCAGACTCAAGGATGGAACCATTTCGAAATTTCCATTGGCGATGAATCTCTATGGGACTCGAAGGCGCACAAATCAGGCATTACGAGTTGGAATGCCCAGTGAGATTGGAGAGAGATTGACGGACCTGATGAAGCCAGATATCGGTGCCTTTGCCAAGCGACCGTGGAAGGCATGGCCTCTGGCCAAGAAGGCATTGTCTCTTCCACCAAAGAGAGTTCGAAAGGGGGCGTGCCAACAGGTCCGAATGGTTAATCCAGATGTGACAAAATTGCCTATTCCAACCACTTGGCCAATGGATGCTGGGCCGTTTATCACGTTACCATTGGTTGTTACCAAAGATCCGTCCAGCGATGAATACAATCTGGGCATGTATCGAGGACAAGTGTTTGGGCCAAAGGAGGTTGGTCTACACTGGCAGATGCACAAACATGGCGCTGAACATGCTGAAGCGAACGATGGTAAAATGCCCGTCGCAATTTGTCTTGGAGGGCCACCTGAAGTGATGTTCAGTGCAATTGCCCCACTACCTGACAATCTCGAAGAATACATGTTCACTGGATTGTTAGCAAAGGAGCGATTACGAATCACAAAATGTCTGACGCAGGATTTGTGGGTTCCTGCGGAAGCAGATGTCGTCATCGAAGGATACACCATCCCAGGTGAGACCCGAAAGGAGGGGCCATTTGGGGATCACTTTGGCCACTATTCCCTAGAGGGGGAATTCCCGGTTCTACATGTGACTGCAATCACACACCGAAAGGATGCGATGGTGCCAATGACCATTGTCGGCAAACCACCCATGGAGGATGGATATCTGGGTGAGGCAATCAGTGATGCATTTCTACCCGTTCTACGATTTCAACATCGTGATGTTTGTGATGTCTTCTTACCATTGGAAACCGGATTCCACAATCTAGCAATCGTTTCGTCCAAACAGCGCTATCCTGCTCAAGCGAGGAAAACTGCGCTTGGACTATGGGGCGCTGGTCAGATGATGTTCCTCAAGACCATTGTAGCAACGGGGCCAGAACATGAAGTAAAGAATCTTGACGCGTTACTCGATGTGTTGGATCAAAATGTATCCATACCCGCTGATTTAGTGGTTCTGGACGGAATGGTTGCCGATCAATTGGCACATGCAGCGCCATACGAAGGAGTTCATTCCAAACTCCTCATCGATGCCTCGACCCATCGGGAACAAAGTGCACCCGAAATCTCCCTAGATGGAATCAGTGGCATCACTCAACATCGTTGGATTCGGCCCTCCATGTTGGTGGTTACCACGCGAATCGAGGGTGGACCATCTGAATCTGAAAACACCGAGGTTATCGATGAGGAGGGGGGTCGCAAACAAAGAGGACAAATTTCTCAATTGATGAATTCAATTTGGCAATTAGAAAAATCCGAAAATCTTCGTTGGTTGTTCATCACAGATGATAGTGTCAATCTTGAGGCAGATGATGCGATGAGGATCTTGTTGTGGCAACTGTTTTGCAGATTCGAAGTGAGTCGGGATTTACACTATTCACCCGATGGTGGTCGAATCTGCTGGGATGCAACTGCACCCATCCCATCTAAAGGGGGAAAAATGCCGGTACGAAGATGGCCAGCTGTTTGTCTACATGACGCTGATATTCAGCAGAAGGTCGACGAGTGGTATGAACGAGAGGTGAGAACATGGGCGTGAAAGATATTCTTGATTTTGTCAAGGTGGAACACACACTCTTCTCCCTACCGTTTGTATTCATTGGGGCGTGGATTGCTGGCAATCCCACTGCACTTCAGTTGACTTGGATTCTCATTGCTGCTGTTGGAGCGAGAGGATTGGCCATGAGTCTGAATCGTATCATCGATCGCAACGTAGATGCGGACAATCCTCGCACATCTGGGAGGCATCTAGTAGAGGGGAGCATGTCGCTGAACACAGCATGGGGGCTATGTGCAATATTCCTAGCAATGTTGCTCATCGGAGCATGGCAATTGAATGCTGTGGCCCTTGCAATGAGTTGGTTACCTGTGCTTGTGTTCATCGTTTATCCGTACACAAAGAGAGTTACCTGGACATGTCACCTTTGGCTCGGCCTGTGTTTAGCACTGGCGCCTGCAGGAGCTTGGCTTGGAATAGTTGGGGGAGATTTAGGGTGGGCTGCCATTACAGAATTACATTGGTATCCAACCATTTTCTGGATTTGTCTTGGCGTCATGTTTTGGATTGCAGCATTCGATTTGAATTATGCATTGATGGATATCGAAAGTGATCGTCAACAAGGAATTCAATCGTTTCCAGCAAGATTCGGAGAACACCATACCCTTCGAACAAGTGTTCAATTCACTCTCCTGTGGTTCGCTTGCTTTGCAATTTCAAATCCTATTGACGAGATTACATTTCTGGGGGCCGCCCTATTGATGTGTGTCATCAATGCGGGCGTAATTATTGCTCAGAATAAATTGGGTGATTTTCAGAAGACATTTTTCTACACCAGTGTCGTCACCGGTTGGGTTCTACTGGGAGGATTGATGGCGGCATGAGTGAAGATGTGGATCCATTCGATCTCTCAAAGGCACTGGAAGGGGCAGCGAAGACACATCTCGATCCATCCATCGCAAAATTTCGATTACAGGCCGAATACGAACGAGCAGGGGACCAAGAATCAGCAATTCAAAAAACGCTTTCTCAATTGAATAATTCTCAATCAAGATGTGTGATGCTAGGGGTGACGGGTTCTGGAAAGACCTTTGCTATGGCAAACATCATCGAGGCCCTGAATATCCCCACACTCATTCTTTCTCACAACAAGACATTATCACGCCAACTCTGGCAAGAGATGTCCGGATTATTTCCAGAAAATGCTGTCGAATATTTCGTTTCACACTACGATTACTACCAACCTGAAGCTTACCTGCCAAAGAGAGATCTGTACATCGAAAAAGAGCTATCTATGAATGAACGAATCGAACAAGAGCGGTTCTCAACAGTCGCTTCCTTGGTTTCCCGGCCCGATGTATTGGCCGTCGCTACAGTTTCAGCAATCTACGGGCTCAATCCCCCTGAGACATTTCTGCAACAACATGTCAGATTACACACGGGACAACAGGTCGAGCCCCAAGAGGTTGTCAAGGAATTGGTGGGATTACAATACCGTAGAGTCACAGGGGAGATTACGCGTGGAGAGTTGCGTCTGAGAGGCGAGATTCTAGATTTGTGGATGCCCAGTAGGGACGACCCGATGCGCATTCTATTCGATTTGGATGGAATCACAAGAATTCAAGTTTGTGAGGCAGTTTCATGGGAATCGATTGATGAAATCGAAGAAGTATGGATTCACCCAAAGGAATTCTTCATGACGGGTCCAGATAGATTTGAAAAGGCTCTAGATGATATTGAATTTGAACTGCAGCAGCGAATCGATTTCTTTGAAAAGGCAGGAAAAGACATGGAAGCACATAGACTTGAATCCAAGACCAGATACGATTTGGATTTACTGAGAGAAATCGGTCATTGTCGTAGTATCGAGAATTATTCCATGCACTTTGATGGGAGAACATTTGGAGAACGACCATACTGTCTCCTCGACTTCTTTGCTGCCTGTGCACAAACCTTCCATGGTTCCAAGGAGAAGTTTCTCGTGATAATGGATGAAAGCCATGTTACATTGCCACAATTAGGAGGAATGTTTCACGGCGACAAATCGAGGAAAGAGAATCTGATTGAGCATGGATTCAGATTGCCGTCGGCTGCAGATAACCGACCTTTGATGGGCGATGAATTCCAGTCTTTGGTTCCTCAGATGCTCTATGTAAGTGCAACACCAGGGGAACGTGAGTTGCGACAACTGTGTGAAACCACGGGACAACCTGTACAAGAGCCAGATCCCAAGGAAAAAAGGAAACCTCTGCTGAAAGATGCTCTGGGGGAAATCCAAGGAATATCTCGAATGGAAATTCGACCTACAGGTCTGTTAGACCCAGCCATCGAAGTGCGCCCGACAGAAGGCCAAGTGCAAGATTTACTCGACGAGATTACATTATGCGCACAGAAAAATGAACGAGTCTTGGTCACTGTCATGACAATCAAATTCGCTGAGGAGGTGGCCGATTATCTTCAGCGCATGGGGGTAAAAGCGCATTATCTTCATTCTGAAATTGACACATTGGAACGAAGTGAAATAATCAAAGCGCTGAGGATTGGCCACATTGATGTTATCGTTGGAATCAATCTCTTGCGAGAAGGTCTCGATATTCCTGAAGTTAGTCTCGTAGCAATCTTCGATGCCGACAAGGAAGGTTTCCTTCGTAATGAGCGAAGTCTGTTACAAACCATAGGGCGAGCTTCGCGAAATCAAAATGGTCGAGTCATCCTATATGCCAACTCCATGGGCAGAGCGATGGAATCTGCAATTTCTCAAACGATTGAGCGGCGGCAGAAACAAATTGAGCACAATGAGTTACACGGAATCACTCCGAAAACCATCGAAAAACCCCTACCTGTAATGGGTATTGAGGCTGAAGAATTGCTTGCGGGAACTGCGGGCAGGGGTGTGACTGGTGGCAAGAGATTTGTTGGCGGGTTTACTGGACAAACTGGCAAGAAAGGAGATAGGGATTTAGTCAAGAAATTCGATCTTGGCGCAGGTTCCTGGGGCGATGACATAGTCGCCAATCTATCCCAACCAACATCCGACAATGTGCCAGATGATTTGGGTGATTCTGAATCACGATTGATTGAACGATTAAGGAAGGAGATGAATCAAGCGGCATCTCGACTTGACTTTGAGAAAGCCGCTAAATTAAGAGATAGAATATTCCAATTGGAAAACTCAAATTTCAATTGATAATTATAACCCGCCAGTTCAAGTGAAGGTGGCGGGTCGCCAAGCCGTTCCCATGCCGTTAGACCGCGAGGATTTTGATGTCCCCGTCGAAGACTATGATTTCAGCCAAATCGGTAGTGTGACCTCGTTAATTGATCAAATGGCCAGTGCAGGGGGTTTTACTGCGACCAAACTCGCGCATGCCAGAGATGTTCTGAGGACTTCGATTGATAATGCACAAACGGATGGCGTTCTGAATTGGCTTTCATTTCCAGCGTGCCTTTGTGCTACAGGATCTAGGGGATTTTTCGTCGAAGCAATCAAACGCAAGGCATTCAATGTGATTATCACCACTTGTGGGACACTCGATCATGATATTGCAAGAACCTATCAAGCCTACTATCATGGGGCATTTGAGTTAGATGATGTTGAACTCGGCGAGCAAGGATTGAACCGTCTAGGCAACGTCATCGTGCCGAACGAATGTTATGGAGATATTTTGGAAAAATCAGTACTTCCTTGGCTTCAAGAAATAGAAGATGAGCGACGAAAGATGAATCCGGAAAATCCTTGGAGAGGGTTTGGAAGCATCGAATTGTGTTGGGCATTTGGAGATCGAATTGATGACGAAAGCAGTTTGTTGCATTGGGCCGCAAAGCACAGAATTCCCATTGTAATCCCTGGCCTATCTGATGGCTCGGTAGGCGCGCAGTTGTTCATGCATCGACAGCGGAGTCCCGATTTCATGATTGATTTCCTTGCCGACGAGCAAGTCCTTTCGGATCTCACGTGGACATGTGACGAAAGTCATGCGTTGATGGTGGGCGGAGGTATCTCAAAACATCACGTCATATGGTGGAATCAATATAGAGATGGGTTAGATTCTGCCGTTGCAATAACCACTGCCCCCGAGCATGATGGGAGTCTTTCGGGTGCTCGATTACGAGAAGCAATCTCATGGGGGAAGATTCGACCAGAGGCACCTCAAGTTACCGTTGAAGGTGATGCTAGCGTTCTGCTTCCATTGCTCGGTTCAGATTTGTTCGGCTGAGTGGGCGATGCATTCCATCAACCCGACGCGCATAGCCGTCATAGGTCTCCACCCGTCCGTTCCACACGCAACCAATGCATCATGCAATGGGCCCAAGTTTGGACGGCGTCGTTCACCACTATATCTCACAGCAGCTGGCGATGGGACATCGCTGAGTGACTGTGGTGTGTGGGAGTGTTTGACGGCGTTCTGGAATCTAGACCATAGTCCCTTTATCTCATCCACAACCATCTGTTGTGTCCATGCCCTGCGGCCACAGAGATCAAAGATTCCTGTCACCTCATGCTCAGAGAGTATTCGCTTTGCAATCTCTGCATCACGCTGATGAACCCAATGATATATTGTATCGTCAGTTTGGGGTTCATTTCCGGATAGAATTGAGGAAACCCATTGATTAATCGGGTCATCTCCATCTGGCGAATAAACATCGATGAAATGAACATTGAGGGTCTCGGTCATCCGACACACATCCACTAATCGTCACGGTTTGCGTCGTGGATAATGAGGGCTTTTCGAATCGTATCGATAATCAAATCGATCTCAGCTGAAGTGATGGCAAAGTGCGGAGTGAACCGCAAGGCGTTCATCCCACCATGGATGATGCCGAGGCCGATTTTCCGGCAGGTTTCTTCGACTTGCCCGAAACCGACAACAGGGTGTGTCTCAGGGTTTAATTCTGCACAACACAACAAACCAGTACCCTGGACCTTGACAATCGCATCGGGAAATTCTGAGGCCAGTTCTTCGAGTTTTTCAACCAACTCATCGCCTCGTTCACGGATATTTTGCCTTAACTCAGGTGTGATTTGATCAAGAACAGCAATTGCCGTCTCAAGTGCTCTAGGATTGGTTGTCATCGTGTTGCCATAGATTCCAACAACGTAGAGCTCCGTGGCCCTAGGGCCTAATCCAAGAACTGAAAGAGGGTATTGTCCAGCGTTCAGTGCCTTTGACCATGTTTCCAAATCAGGGGCTTCACATGTCTCAAATCCAGGGTAATCTATGATTGAAAGTGTCCCTTGGCCACGCAACCCTGCTTGAATTGAATCAACCAAGAACATGCTGCCATGTTCAATAGTCAATCTACGGGCCTCATCGTAGAATTCGCGTGTCACACACTGACCTGGGTTCCCTTCACCCTGGACTGGTTCAATAGCCATCAGTTCGATGAAAAATTCTTCGCTTTCTGCACGTGAAAATACTGCTCGCAAGGCTTCAACATCATTTGGAGGGACCAACAACAAATTATCTCTGTCTCTGAATGAGGCGAGATTGCGATCGTACCCCTCCTTACAGGAGTGGGAAATCTGAGCCGGACGGTCAGTTCGTCCATGGAATGCTTGTTCAACAGCAAGCAGTTTGATGGGTTTACCTTCGTGTCTGCCACCAGAGCTGGTGTGTCTATTTGCATTCACATCAGCGATTCTCAAACCAACAGCGACGGATTCCGAGCCACTGTTCATACAGATGAATTTGGTAAATGGACAATCGCCACGGGTGTGGCCCAACTCGACACGGAGTCGGTCGGAAAGCCGTTTTTGACTGAACGAAGGTGTCATGACATTAGCCATGACCCAATTATTTGACATCGAATCGATGACTGCATCCGGACCATGTCCGCCGCCCAACATACCATAGGAACCATTGTCATGAAGTACGGCTCCTTTTGAGGTGATTATCCAAGGTCCTCGCGCAGCAATCGCAACATATGGGTTGATGGTTGCTGCAGAATAGAAATTGATGTAATTGGATTGGACCGAGGAGACTAGAGTGGGTTCATCTTGAGATAAATATTCCAAACCAACCTCTTCAACCAAGTTTGCAAAGGCAATTGATGCTTCATCGATGGCCCGAATCAATTGTGGATCGAGGGCGCAGAAACGCTGAATGACATCGTCGGGAAGGCCTTGAGTTTGGGCAGCGGAACCGTCGGCTAGGTGACGAATCTCCACCAGACGCTTGAGCATATTCGATTCGAATCAGAGGGCACCCATCAATGTTCTCAGTAAGAATGGTCAATCCATTGACGATTTGAAGTGCATTTTCTGAAAAATTTTCAATTGGTGAAAACAAAAATATTTGTCAAGTGGAATTGATTTTTATATTGGCTGATAATGTATAGTTATCCGCCTTTTTCAATTGAAAATGAACAAATGCACATTTGGGCGTAATATCGAATGTTCAATTGGAAACTATAGTATTATCAGCCTTTTTCAATTGAACAACTGATTTAATTTGTCAATGACATGGTTTAATAGCCCAATGGACCCGTGGACCGACAGGCAGGATGGGATGCTACAGCAGGAGACGAAAATATGACAGACGACAATTACAGAATTCAGGAACTTCTTCAACGTGAAGTATACGTTGGGACAAACCTGGTTGGAACGATTGTGGGTGAGCGATATCACCCCAACGAAGATCGCGTACGCTCGATGCGGCTATTGGTTCAACCAAACGTATCGGAAACGTATATGCGAAAACCAGCGGAATATGCACCGTTATCGAAAGAGTTGATTCATTCAATTCAAGATGATGGTTCAGTCAAACTCTCAAAATCAATGAGAGAACTACAAAGACGCTGGAGAAATACAGTTCGAATCGAAGAACAACTTTACGCACCAGATGAACTTCTGGATCGAGCTGTTCTAGATGATGATGGGTTAGAACTTGGTGTGGTCATTGCCCTCGTGAAGGTCAAGCGAACATACCGGGGGATTACTGTGAAACTACGTTCAGCGGTTCGCCGGAGATATGCACTTGACGAAACCATCGACATTCCGGTAACGGCTCTGGCACGAACACGTGCTCGTTTGGATGAGATTGTACTCTCACGTACTTACGAAAAACTGCGCTCGCTGCCCAGTTACATCCAGATTAACGAAGGTGTTCTAGAGGATTGAATGGGACCGTCATTGTTAATTCGGTGACATCGGTCGCCGGGTTGCTCTGGACGGGTAGCTTAGGTTGGCTGGAGCACCCGGCTGATAACCGGGAGGTCGCAGGTTCAAATCCTGCCTCGTCCACTTTCCCTTCAATCAGAGTGCCCCCTAGACGCGTCTAGATGGGAAACAACATGAACAACCGGCTCTGGCGGGAGAACATGGCAGTAGTGTCCGGGAGTAACGCTGCAGAATTGGCGGCGGCTCTTGCGAATGAATTGGGTTGGGAACATCATCCTCTCGAAGTAAGGCGATTTCCCGACTCTGAAGGTTACGTTCGAGTTCCCCATGAAAGTATAGAGGCGATACGTCGAGAACCTGTGGTACTAGTTGCAACAACATTTCCCGATTCTGGTATTGTCGAAGCCCTTCTAATGTTGGAATCCATCCATGATGTACGTCGCGGAGACATGAGCAATCTGAAAGGAGAGGGTGACGATAATTTAGGAGATGTGGGTCCTGGGATTTTTCTGGCGGTGCCCTACTTTGGTTACTCGCGGCAGGATAAACGATTCCAACGTGGGGAAGTTGTTTCAGCTAAACTTCTAGCCCGACTCCTAACCAGACGTTGTGATGGAATGGTTGTGTTGGATCTTCATGCACCTGCGGTCTTGGAAGATCTGGAGGTTCCTGTCTCATTCGTATCTTCCATGCCTGAAATTGCAATTCATCTACAGGAAAACGTGGGGCCCGATTTTGTACTCAGCCCTGATAAGGGTGCGATTGAACGTGCAAGTCATGTAGCCAATGCAATTGGATGCAATTTCTCTTACCTTGAGAAAACAAGAATCGATGCGCACACAATAGAGCACAAAGCAAAGGATTTGGATGTCGATGGAGCCATTGTCGCAATTGTAGACGACATGATTTCAACCGGCGGCACCATTTGCAAGGCCAGTGATGCTCTACGCAGCCAGGGCGCTGTAGCAATCCATGCTGCATGTACTCACGGCCTCTTCACAGGGGGTGCAATTACACGCTTGTCAGACCATGTGGATGGAGTGCATGCAACCGATTCATTGCCCAATCCTCGATCTGTTGTGAGTGGTGCCCCTGCCATCGCTCGGGGAGTTCAGGATTTGATTGAACGAGTCCTCTGAGACCCGGAAGGCCCCCTAGGGGCTTCCGCTGCGTTTATACGAGGCACGCCGTCCGGCGGCTTACCGACATGAGGAGATAATCCAATGAGTGTACACATCGCATTTGAAACACCGAAAGACGTCAAAGACCAAGTTTCAGAACTGGTCAAAGTTGTTGCCAATGGTAATGGGCGCCTAAAGAAAGGAAGTAACGAAGTCACAAAAGCAGCAGAGCGGGGAACTGCGAAGATGGTTGTAATGGCAGAGAACGTGAACCCTGCTGAGTTACTAGCACACATCCCCTTGATTTGCAAGGAGAAGAACATCCCCTTCATCTATGTTGAAGATCAAGGATTTTTGGCAGGGGATGCAGGTATGGGCGATAATGCAAAGACCGCAGCAATTGCCCTTATGGAAATTTCCAAACCTGCTGAAGAAGCTTTCAATGCCGTCAAGGCTCAATGTGACGCACTGAACTGAAACTAAGGTTGCTTAAACGGAGGAATCTGAATGACTCAAGAAGGTTGGCCCGCAGAGGTTGTCGAAGTTGTTGGACGTACAGGTATGACTGGTGAAGCTACACAGGTTAAGGTCCGAGTCAACGATGCCCCCAATCCACGTGACGTTGGACGAATTATCACACGCAATGTTGTCGGACCGATTCGAGTCGGTGATATTCTGATGCTAAGAGATACGGGTCGTGAGGCTCGAAAACTCAATGTCCGCTGAGGCGATAATATGGCTGAACGTCGCATTTGCAACTTCTCTGGAGAAGAGATTGAGCCTGGAACAGGGGTCATGTTCGTAAAGCGTGATGGAACCGTACTCTGGTTCAAGGATTCTAAGGCCCGCAAGAACATGAAACTGGGCCGGAACCCACGCAAGGTCAAGTGGACCCGTCGTTATGTCAAAGGCGGAATCCAGTAATCGCCGGGCTTGATTCTTCTGTAATTGCCGTCTACATCGGCGGCGGCGTGCTGAAATAGGGGAGGCGGGTCGGCCGCCCCATGGTAAACATTCAAACTACATTCATCATGATTAAGCCAGATGGTGTCGAACGAGGTCTTGCTGACGAAATCATCAGGCGATTTGAGGCGATTGGGCTACAAATGCTAGGCAGACGTGATCTAACTCCTCCACTAGAGTTGGCTGAGGCACACTACGCGGTGCACAATGAACGTCCGTTCTATTCTGAGTTAATTGAATTCATCACATCAGGCCCTGTAGTGGCCATGGCTTGGAAGGGGGATGATGCAATTGCAGCCTCTCGCAAACTGATTGGGGCCACAAATTGGGAAGATGCTGAACCAGGCACAATCCGAGCAGACTTTGCCCGTAGCATCGACCAAAACGTCATCCACGGTTCTGATGCCGAGGATACGGCGTCCTTCGAATTGGGGCTTTGGTTCCCCGATGGCCTTGGGGACTGAAAAGAGTGAGGTAATTTCCAATTGATAATTTGAAAATTCAATTGGAAAATGAAGGTGTTATTATGGCTGAACATAGCCGTCGCCAACCCATTGTGGCTGTTCTAGGTCATGTCGATCATGGCAAAACATCTGTCTTAGACTACATCCGCGGTCTGGGTCAAGATCGTCAAGCGAGCGTGATGGCTAGAGAAGCTGGGGGAATCACACAACACATTGGTGCAACAGAGGTGCCTGCAAGATTGTTGAATGAATTCTGTAGTCCACTCATGGGTGGAAAGGAATTTTTGTCACCAGGCTTACTCTTCATTGATACGCCAGGCCACCATTCATTCTCAACATTGCGCACACGAGGTGGGTCTCTAGCAGATATTGCAATTCTGGTCATCGACATAATGGAAGGATGCCAACCACAGACGTTAGAATCTATTCGAATCTTGAAGAATGCAAAGACTCCTTTCGTCGTTTGTGCCAACAAGGTAGACCGAATCCATGGATGGAGTTCGGTAAATGGACGCTCTGCTGCTGAAGCAATGAAGGATCAAGATTCGCATGCTATGGGCTTGTTTGAGCAGAAATTCTGGCATCTCGTGGGTCAATTCGGTGAGCAAGGATTCAATCTTGATATGTACAACAAAATTTCTGATTTTACTCAAAATATACCCTTGGTACCTTGTTCTGCAAAAGACGGTGAAGGGATGCAGGATTTGCTCGCAACCACCATTGGTCTGGCTGAAAAATTCCTCGATGAACAACTATCTGACGTCGATGGGGCTTCAGAGGGAACTGTGCTTGAGATGAAAGAAGAACGTGGGCTAGGAAAAACGTTGGATGTAATATTGTATCGAGGTCAAATTTCCAAAGGCGATGAAATTGTCGTCGCTACTAATCAAGGCCCGATGGTCACCAAAGTACGAGGACTGTTCAGGCCCCGGGGTATGGCAGAAATGCGTGATGCGGGGGATCGCTGGGATGCCATTGAAACTGTTGAGGCGGCTGCCGGGTTGAAATTGGCAGCTCCGGATCTAGAAGGTGTT
>Ga0208522_1000744_pt1 | contig 22110 bp, 14 predicted proteins | sample ETNtaG_25_FD_185763 | JGI IMG/M metagenome (GOLD analysis project Ga0208522, IMG submission 185763) | Marine microbial and viral communities from oxygen minimum zone, Eastern Pacific Ocean - ETNP201302SV86 (SPAdes) (version 2) | ecosystem: Environmental > Aquatic > Marine > Oceanic ... | reverse complement strand
GGATGCGGTAGTGGATTATGCCAGTGGCTCAGGTGCTACATTAACCTTTAATTATACCGTAGCTGCAGGTGAGAGCAGCAGTGACCTGGATTTCGCCAGTACATCCGCGTTGGCTTTAAACAGTGGTACCATCAAGGATGCAGCCGGGAATGCCGCTATATTGACCCTGGTCTCCCCCGGTGCAGCAAATTCCCTGGGTGCCAACAAGGCTCTTGTGATCGATGGGGTGGGGCCTACGGTCAGTTCAGTAACATCTACTACAACTGATGGCAGTTATAAAAAAGGTTATGAAATTGCCATTACAGTTACGTTCAATGAAGCGGTAACAGTAACGGGGACACCACAGCTGACCCTGGAGACAGGCTCAACAGACGAAGTAGTGGATTACGCCAGTGGATCAGGTGCAACATTAACCTTTAATTATACTATAGCCAGCGGCCATACCAGCAGCGACCTGGATTATGCCGGTACTGCGGCTCTGACTTTAAATAGTGGTACCATCAAGGACGCTGTTGGAAATAATGCTACTTTAACCCTGGCCTCCCCCGGTGCAGCAAATTCCCTGGGTGCGAATAAAGCACTTATTATTGATACAACAGCTCCCACAGTGTCTTCCATTACAGCTACTACAGCTGATGGCACCTATGGAATAGGAGATGTAATTGCAATTACTGTAATCTCCAGTGAAGCGGTCACCGTAACCGGCACACCGCAGCTGACCCTGGAAACCGGAACTGCTGATGCAGCAGTGAATTACACCAGTGTATCAGATGCAACATTAACATTTAATTATACCGTAGCCAGCGGTCATACCAGTAGCGACCTGGACTATAAAAATACATCCGCATTGGCTTTAAACAGTGGTACCATAAAGGATGCAGCAGGAAATGCAGCTACATTGACACTGGCTGCAACCGGGGCAACAAATTCCCTGGGTGCCAACAAGGCTTTGGTGGTAGATGGTATTGCGCCATCAACGCCTTCGGGATTGACGGCTGCAGACGGCAATACAACCATAACACTGACCTGGACGCCCAACAGCGAGAGTGACCTGGCTTCCTACAAAGTGTACGGCGGTACCAGCGCCAGCCCGACTACTTTGTTAACCACAATTAGTACAGGCACAGAAACGTACACCCAAACCGGGCTTACCAATGGTACTACCTATTATTATAATATTTCTGCGGTGGATAATGCCGGAAATGAGGGTACAGTAACGAGTGATGGGAGTACCAGTCCCAGACCGCAGAAATATACCGTAAAAACGGATGGTTCTGGTAATTACACCGTGATTCAGACTGCTATTGACGCCACGACAGATGGGGACACTGTTTTGGTCTATGACGGCACCTATACAGAAAATATTACCATAGCCAGCGAGGATGTGATCTTGAAAACTGTCAACGGAGCTGGTTCTACTATTATCAATGGCAACAATAGCGGATCTTGTTTCACCATCAGTGGCACTTCTGATGTCACCATAAGCGGCTTTGCCATAACAAGTGGTTTGGCTAGTGATCCTGCCGGCGATGGCGGCGGTATCTATGTAAATGGTACCGGGACTATTTTACTAGAGAATTTATATGTTTACAGCAACCTTGCTGAATCTGAAGGCGGCGGTATATACATTGCAAACAGCAGCAGCAGTGTAACCATGAATGCATTAAAAATATACCAGAATGAATGTATAAGTGAAGGAGGTGGAATAAACAATCAAAATGATAATACCACAATAAAGAATACGCTGATTTATAATAATTCGACATGGGCGGATGGTGGCGGCTTACATACATCAGGCCGTTTGAAATTAATAAATTCAACAATCACAAAAAATTCTATACCACCAAATGGTTATGGTGGAGGCATGAACATAAGTACTGCTTTCGATAGTTTAATGATAATGAATTCGGTGTTTTATGGAAATTATGGAAATGCTGATTGGAGCGGTGTACATGTTACTAATGGCAGATTAGTCGCATACAATAGTTATTTCCGTTCCAGCAACTCACCTACAGGAAATTCGGAATTGCCAATTAAAAAGGGCAGTAACAATATTTTCTCTGATATTGATCCATTTGTTGATGCGGCCAATAACAATTATGCACTGGTAAATACCAGTAATACTATTGGGGGCGGCATAACAGCTGCGTCCCTCTACGGCACAGCCTACAGTGTCCCGGCTACGGATTATAGCGGTGCTCTTCGTCCCGGAAGCAATGGTGGTAATCCGGACATGGGTGCCATTGAGAACATTCTGGCCTCTGCGATTCCTACTGTCGTTTCGGTCACATCATCGACCGCCAATGGAACCTACATGGTGGGTGATATTATTGCAATAACAGTCACATTTACTGAAGCAGTAACTGTCACGGGAACACCGCATCTGATCCTGGAAACAGGATCTACAGATGCAGTGGTGGACTTTGCCAGTGGTTCCGGCAGCGCAGCGCTCACATTCAACTATACGGTAGCCAGTGGTAATGCCAGCAGTGATCTGGATTATGTCAGTATATCAGCGTTGGTATTTAATAGCGGTACAATTGTGGATGCAGACGGGAACAGTGCTGATCTAGCACTTGCTTCCACTGGCGGAGCTAATTCATTAGGGGCAAACAAAGCACTGGTGATTGATGGTGTGGCACCAACAGTCAGTTCAGTTACATCTACCGCGGCAGACAGTACCTATATGATTGGTGATTCAATTGCAATTACAGTTACGTTTAGTGAAGCTGTAACCGTTACCGGTACACCACAGCTGACCCTGGAGACCGGTGATACAGATGCGGTGGCGTATTACGATTCCAGCGCATCTACTGCAACTACCTTAACATTCAATTATATCGTAGCCGGCGGTCATACCAACAGCGACCTGGATTATGCCAGTATATCGTCATTGGCGCTTAACAGCGGCACCATCAAGGATGCAGTGGGAAATGCAGCTACTTTAACCTTAGCGTCTCCGGGCGCAACTAATTCATTAGGGGCAAACAAAGCACTGGTGATTGATGGTGTGGCACCAACAGTCACTGCTGTTACAGCTGCTACAGCAGACGGCAGCTACAATGCCGGTGAGATCATTGCAATCACGGTAACTTTCAGCGGCGCCGTTACCGTTACCGGGACACCACAGCTGAACCTGGAGACAGGTGATTCGAATGCGGTGGCGGATTATGCCAGCGGCTCAGGTGATACAACATTAATATTCAATTATACCGTAGCCAGCGGCCATACCAGCAGTGACCTGGACTACTCCGGTACGACGGCTCTGGCGTTAAACAGCGGTATAATTAATGATGCTGCAGGGAATGCGGCGATATTAACTCTTGCAACCCCAGGTGCCAGTGGATCTTTGAGTGCGAACAAGGCCCTGATTATCGATACGGCAGCCCCCTCTGCCGGCAATGTAACGGACAGTGGATCTGCAGACCTGGACTGGACGAAGAATATGTCCGGAATCACTGGCGTCTGGAGCGGGTTCAGTGACAGTTTAAGCGGGATTAATAAGTATGAATATGCCATTGGCAGCAGTGGTGGTGAAACAGATGTAGTTGCTTGGACCGATAATTCCAATGATACATCTGTAACCAGGGCCGGTTTGATACTCACCAATGGTACAACCTATTATGTAAGTGTCCGGGCTACGGATAATGCAGGCAATGTCTCAGCCACGGCCACATCAGATGGGATCACTGTGGATACGGATGCACCAACAATCTCCAACGCATTGGAAGGAGTAGTCGCGTCTGCAAATTATTCTCTCAGCTTTGATGGAGTGGATGATTATGTTATTGTCAATAATACCGGGATATTAAACAACTATAATTCAAGTTATTCGATTCAATTATTCATCAAGAGTGAAACAATTGATGAGAGCATTAGAGGTATATTGGCAAAAGCATTAAATGGATCACCCGCTGTTGGATGGCAACTCATCGAGACATACGATGATGGTGGAACAATTTGTTTTATTACTACGAATACTGATGGAAATACACTTTACCTATACGGGCCCTCGAAATCAGAATATTCTGATGGTGCATGGCACAGTATTTCCATCGTATATGATCATACCACACAGAACATGGATTTTTATTTTGATGGTTACGTTTATAACCAAATGGATATTCCTGATAATTATAATATATCCTCAGACGCAGATTTTCTTATTGGCTCTGATATAACATATTCCACACTCTGGAATGAAAAGATTGATGAGGTCATAATTTGGAATATTGCTCTTTCCTCTGATCAAATCGAATCTTACATGTCATCATCGCCCGGGGGGAATGAAGAAGGTTTAATCGGATACTGGAATTTTAACGCAGGCACCGGTACAATTTTAACGGATCAGACATCCAATAGTAACAATGGGTCCATCAGTGGCGCAGCCTGGAATACGGATGTACCTTCTTTGGAAACAAGCGGTGAATTGGATTACCAGAATGATGCCAGTGAGCTCATCATTTCCTGGGCCGGTTCTGATGCGGCATCCGGGATCAGTGCTTATGAATATGCCCTGGGTACCACATCCGGCGGAACCGAGATCATAGACTGGGTCAGCAGCGGCATAGAAACGTCTGTTACCTTAACCAGTTCAACTGTCACTCTCACTGAAGGAATCACCTATTACTTAAATGTCCGGACAACAGACACTGCAGGGAATGTCTCGAGTGTTGCAAGCGGCGATGGGGTCACCATTGATCTTACCGCTCCAGTGGGCACCACAGTGAGTGACGGCACCGGGGAAGATATAGCCTACACAGGATCAGATACCACGCTGTCGGCCCACTGGCCAGCCTTTACGGAAGCAGTTTCTAATATTGCCAAGTATGAGTACGCCATAGGCGCGCTCACCGCTACCGATGTAGTGGATTGGACAGATAACGCCACTGATACCTCCTTTACCAGAACAAGCTTGAGTCTTTCCAGCGGCACCGCCTATTTTATCTCCGTAAAAGCCACTGATTTGGCGGGTAATGTGTCAGTAACAGTCACCAGCGATAGCGTCACAGTGGATACAGATGGACCAACAGCAGGCAGTGTTACTGATAGTAGTTCTACAGACCTGGATTGGACGAAGAGTACATCCACACTTACAGGCGTCTGGAGCGGATTCAGTGACGCCTTAAGCGGTATCAATAAGTATGAATATGCCATTGGCAGTAATGCTGGTGGTACAAATGTGGTTGACTGGACTGATAATACTACTGCCACGTCCGTAACCAAGACTGGGTTAACGCTCGCTAACGGTATAACCTATTTTATAAGTGTCCGGGCAACAGATAACGTGGGCAATGTATCAGCCACAGTCACATCAGACGGGATCACTGTGGATACGGATGTGCCAGTGATCTCCAGCGTGCTGGAAGGGGCGGCATCCGGAGATGATGTTGATTATCAAAACTACAGTGATTCTCTCACCATTTCCTGGACCGGTTCTGATGCAGCATCCGGGATCAGTGTTTATGAATATGCACTTGGTACAACATCAGGTGGAGATGAGACCATTAACTGGACCAGTGTCGGCACAGCCACCGCCGATACCATATCTAATTTGAACCTTAATGAGGGCATCACCTATTATTTAAGTGTCCGGGCCTTAGATGTGGCAGGAAATTTATCTGCTGTAACCAGCGGAGACGGGATCACCGCAGACCTCACTGCCCCAGCAGACGGTACCGCAGCGGATGGGTTAGGCACCGACCTGGCCTTTACCGGGTCCGACAGTACATTTGAAGTGAACTGGGCAGGGTTCACTGATAACCTAAGCGGTATAAGTTCTTACCGGGCAAGAGTCCTGGATAATGCTGGGAATATTATTATGAACTGGCTGGACGTGGGCAGCACAAACACCTGGACTGCGACGGGACTAAGCCTTAACCACGGTGTAAATTATCATGCAGAGATCCAGGCTGTGGATGCTGCTGGCAATATTTCTTCCGGCGCAATAACGGACGGTATGGTAGTAGATATAAGGGTGCCTGATTCTGAAGTATCCATAAGTAACATGTTCTACAATACCACCGGTTGGGATGCTGCTGTGGCGATCCACGGTTCTGCAGATGACCCCACATCGGGGCTTGCCAATGTGGTGATAGCCCTCCTCCGGGTTGGTGACCAGAAATACTGGAATGGTTCTGGCTGGGTCGCAAGTGAAACATGGAATGGTGTTACTGGTACAACCAGCTGGAGTTACACCCTGGCATCCAGTGCATTAACCGATGGCTTTACCTACCAGGTGTTTTCCAAAGCAACAGATAATGTTGACAATGTACAGACAATTTATGGTGAAGATAGTTTCACTTATGATACTACAGAACCCAACACTGTTTTCAGCATACCTGATGATTTCTATAATAATGCCGGCTGGACCAGTACCGATCACATTCAGGGTACCGCAGGAGATAGCACTTCCGGTATTCCTGCCGTTCATGTACTGATCCAGCGGGGTTCCGACAGTCTTTATTACGACCCGGACGGCTGGAGTTCAACGGAAGCCTGGCAGGCCGCAGCCGGCACAGAAAACTGGTCTTACGCCTTTGCTCATGAAGAGCTTCATGATGGCGTTTCCTATACCGTATGGATCCAGGCCACAGATGGAGCCGGCAACCTGGAGACCTCTTTCGCCATGGATTCCTTTGTATATGATATCACCCCTATGGCTTCTGCTGTTCTCATCGATCGGGAGTTTTTTAATAATTCGAATTGGCATACCACATCATCCATTTCCGGGACAGCCAGTGATTCTGTTTCCGGGATCAGTGTCCTGGAAATTGCGATTCAGAACTCCGGGGACGACAGCTGGTGGGACGGCACCAACTGGTCTCCATCTGAAACCTGGCTCATCCCGTATGGGCTGGACACCTGGTCCTATAGTTTTAACAACAACAACTTGACAGATGGTGTTGCCTACACTGTGTTTTCCCGTGGCACGGATGCCGCTGGAAATACACAGCCGGATCCAGGTTCGGATATTTTTTCTTATGATATCACTGCGCCTACCGCGGGAGTGGTACAGGATGGACTGCAGCAGAGTGATCAGGACTGGACGAATTCTACCATAATTCTTTCTGCGAACTGGTCCGGGTTCTTCGATGGCACCAGCGGGATCATGAGTTATGATTACGCTGCCGGAACCACTAGCGAGGATCCAACAGATTTGATTGATTGGACCGCTGCTGGGACAGACACGACCTTTACGGACAGTGTTGACATGACTGGCATCACCTCATATTTTGTGTCTGTCAAGGCTACAGATGGGGCAGAGAACGTGTCGTTCGCCACTTCTGACGGGATCACTATTGATTCGTCTGATCCTGTGGTGAGCCTTATCTACGAAGGTGCAACAGACCAGGACTTTGATTACCAGCAAGACAGCACATCGCTTATCATTGCCTGGTCCGGATCTGATGCCACCAGCAGGGAGATTACTGACTATCTGGCCTGTCTGGGCACCAGCCCCAGCGACACCAATGTTGTGAACTGGACTGCTGTCGGGAATACAACAACACATACATTTAATGGGCTGAACCTGGAAGAAGGCGTCACCTATTATGCCAATGTCCAGGCCATAGACAATGCAGGTAATATTTCTGGTGTGTTTTCCGGTGATGGGATCACTATTGATCAATCTAGCCCGGTGACGGGCCAGGTGAATGACGGAACCGGGATAGATATTGACTGGGTCAATATCAACTATCTTGCGAGGGTGAACTGGACTGGTTTTCATGATTCGTTGAGCGGTATTGCTGAATATGAATATTCCCTGGGACTTGATACAGGGCAGACCGAGATAGTTGACTGGATATCTTCCGGGTTAGATACTTCAATCACAGTAAATATTTCTCTTGATGAAGGTCCCACCTATTATGCCAATGTGAGAGCTATAGATTCCGTGGGGAATATAAGTCCTGTGATCAGTTCCGATGGTTTTGGACTGGATCAGTCCGTGCCTGTTTCCGGTACAGTCATTGATGGGTTAGAAACAGACCAAGCCTGGACCGGCAGCATGGATACCCTTAATGCCAGCTGGACCGGGTTCAGTGACCAGCACAGCGGGATCGAGTTCTATGAATACGCCATAGACTCTTCAGCCGGCGGACAGGGCATAGTTGCCTGGACAAGCGTAGACAGCGCCACGGAAGTGACCCATGACAGATTGGGTTTAAACCACGGCACCACCTACTATTTCACCGTCAGGGCTACGGATGTGGTTGGGTATGTTTCACAACCCGATACGAGCAATGGTATTACAGTGGACACAATACCGCCGGTAATCAATCTTATCGCTGAAGCAGCAGCGGAGGATCCCCTGTTCCAGGGCAGCGACAGTACCGTTACGCTGTATTGGAATGCTGCCGATGATCTTTCCGGCGTGGAACATTATGAATACAGCCTGGGAACCACTGCCGGGGATACGGACCTGGTGGCCTGGGCCAGTGCCGGCGATAATCTTTCCATCCAGATTACAAACCTGGCCTTGACTGAAGGTGCATCCTACTGGGGTTCACTCAGGGCCTTTGATGCTGCCGGCAATGTTGCCGAAGCCCAGGGCAATGGTGTCACCATTGACATTACCGTCCCGGAAACAGGCACTGCCATGGACTACACAGATCTTAATAATACAGAAGACCAGGGTTATACCGGTTCCATAACAACGCTTTCTGCATCCTGGTCCGGGTTTAGCGATAACTTAAGCGGTATAGCCGCCTACGAATACGCCGCAGGGACTGCTGCGCTTGAGACCGACTTAAAGACCTGGACAGCAGTGAACCTGGACACAGTAGTAACCGACAACTCCTTTTCCCTAAGCAGCGGCCAGGTATACCACGTATCCGTTCGGGCCATTGACGCTGTAGGCAATATATCTGAGCCGATTTCTACAGATGGTATTGTTGCGGATCATGAAGGGCCTTTTGGTTTTACCGCTGCGGATGGGGATTCCATCGATATTGAACGCCAGATCATTATTGATCTCTACAGTGGGCACTGGTCCCTCTTCACAGATGATCTTTCGGGACTGATGACCCATGAATACGCCCTGTATGACACTACTGATTTAACCTATGTTTCCAACTGGGGTTCTGCGGGTCTGGACACAGCTGTCGTGATTTCTGATCTGAACCTGACCCCTGATCATTTATACCAGCTCCATGTCCGCGGGGTGGACCAGGTCCATAATACTGGTGGTCTCATCAGCAGCAATGGTGTCCTGATCGACCTTTCCGCCCCGGAAGCACCCCAGGATCTGGTGGGCTTTTTCTCCACGGAGCGGATCTATCTCACCTGGAGTGCCAATACAGAGGAAGATCTGTCATTTTATAAAGTGTACGCCGGTAACGAATCAAATGTCACAGTGTCTATTTTAGAAACGGAAAACCCAACAGCAGAGGCATTTATGCCCGGGTTCCAGGATGGTCAGCCGGTTTACCTGAACATAACTGCTGTAGACATTCCTGGAAATGAGAGTGTAATATCGAACCAGGTGCAGGGTATACCTCAGCCGGCCATGATCACACACATAACACCTGATACACTTGCCGCCCTGATCCATGGCGATAACCAGATCTCCATTCATTTCTCCCAGCCGCTGTCGGATATTGGCACCATTGACGTCAGCTCACTGGTCTATCCTTCTATGAATACTGCAGCCAGCTATTCGGAAGCGGACACATCAATAAAATTGATAGTCAACGATCCCTGGGCCTCATTAGATACAGTGAACTTAACCTTGGGTAACATTCTGGACTGGGCCGGAAACGGGACAGATCAAAAAGAAATAAACTATACTACCTACCTGCTGGGTGACTATGACCTGGATTTTGCAGTGGACATCACTGATCTTTCCAGCTTTGTATCGGCCTGGTACAGCAAGGACTATAACTATGAACTTGGTCCGGTAACGGGTACAATACCTCATTTTATACCGGACCGGAATGAATCCTATGACCTGCGGGATATTATGGTATTTACCCGCATGTGGCATTATTCCCACCAGACCAACAGTAATTTTTTCCTGGTCTACGGGTTGGAGGGGCCAGACCTGGATATCAGTCAGGAGGGTCGGCTTGTTTCCATTGAATTACCGGCAGAAACAGGAGCTGCCCAGGTAACGTTCAACTATCCCAGTGAGAGCAAAACAATCAATATACCAGAGGATATAAGCACTGCCAATATGATCCAGTTATCCTACCAGCCGGAAGATAAGGGCCGTTTTCTTATGGAGAAGGCTTTTATGAAAAAAGATATGGCTAAACAGGTGGTTGTAGAAATCAAATCCCTGGATCGGGAAGACGCAATTATGGGAATCAATTATATTGCCTATGATGATGCGAATGCTGTTCTCGCCAGCGGCACAAGAACCATCGATGTGATAGCTATACCGGATGAATTTGCACTGCAGCACAATTACCCCAATCCCTTTAATCCGGTTACCATTATTGAATATGATATCCCTGTAAATGCCGCTGTACAGCTGCTGATCTATGATATAATTGGCAGGCAGGTGAGAGTGCTGGTGAACGAAAGTATGGAAGCAGGTTATAAATCAGTGCGGTGGAATGGTAGGAATGATCAAGGACGCAATGTAAGTGCCGGTATGTACTTCTATTCCATACAGGCTGGTGATTTCTTGAAAACCAGGAAGATGATTTTATTAAAGTAGATTCCTACCTCTCTCTTCAAAACACTAAATCCGGCCAAAAACGATCTGCCCTCATAAATGCGGTCATGGTTACGCTTCTTTTTTAAGACGATGTATATCTTTTATTAATTTCCCGACATCTTCCAATTCTGTTCCAACATAGTAACCGCGGATATTCATCTCCTTATCCACCAATGCAAACCGGGTGCTGTGAAAAACAATTTCTTTTATATCACCCATTTTAAAGCCATTTACAATAATGGAATGGATATCATCATAAGAAGCAGTCAAAAAGTGCCATTGCTCTGTATTTGCATTATACCTATCAGCATATTCTGATAAAACTTCCGGTGTATCATAATCGGGGTTTACTGTATAACTGACAGTCCTAATACTTTCATCTTCAATGAATTCTTGGTGAACTTTCGCCATCTCACTGCTCATAATTGGACAAGGTCCGGAACATGTAGTAAAAATAAAATCAGCTACCCAAATTTTTCCTTGCAGATCATTATATCCAAATGACGTTCCGCGAGAATCGGTCATGATAAATTCAGGAATACGACCCAATACCGGCAATGGATTCTGTTTGGCTGTCCGACATGAAGATGCGATAACAATTCCAACAATAATATATATAATGAAACGATTCTTTTTGGGAATCATATTAGTTTGTCAAAGACAATCAAGAACAATAGCACGGGAAGATACAACACGGATGATTTCAATAATAGTTTGGCACTTTTATTTGATTTTTCCCTGGCCATTGGAACGGCAGACAATAGAAATACAATAGATAATATTAATACTCCTGTCAAATAAATAAACCCTGAACTACCATATAGATAGGGTAAAATAGAAACTGGAATCAGCATTGAAAGATACCAGAATATCTGTTGAATAGTACGTTTCCCATCAGGTTCAATCACAGGCAGCATTTTAAAATTGGCTCGAGCATAATCTTCTTTACACATCCATGCTATTGCATAAAAGTGAGGGTGCTGCCATAAAAACATAATAAAAAACAAGATCCACGCACCCATTTCCAAATGACCTGTTGCAGCAGCCCAGCCTCCCATCGGCGGAATAGCACCGGGAATAGAGCCTATAGATGTATTCAACCATGTTATTTTTTTCATGGGTGTATAAACCAGCACATATAGGAAGGCAGTCAGAATGGAAAGGAACCCGGTTAAAGTGTTTACTTTCCATACGAGCAGAGTACTTCCGGATAATACCAGTAAGATGCCGAACATAAGGGCATTACTGGGTGAAATAATTCCTGCAGGAATTGGCCTGTTTCGAGTTCGGCTCATCAAACTGTCACTATCACGTTCCAGATAATGGTTCAAGGCACCAGCGCCACCAGCTGTTAATGCAGTACCTATCAAGGTCAGCATTAATGTGGACCATGAGTCAATACCATTCCCGCCCAGATAATAACCCAGCACTGTTGTAATCAGTACAAGGGACACTATATTGGGTTTTAACAGTTCAATGTATGCTGCCAAGATTGTTTTTGCCGGCTTGTTACAAAGAGGATAAGTGTGTGAAATATTTGACAAGTTTACTGTCAGGAAATTTTTAATAATGAGTCAATGTCTCGACCCAATCTTTCTATATCTTTATCTCTCTCCTGTTTATAATAACCCCTGATGTTACCTGATTTATCTACCAAAACAAGGGGAAAAGAATTACCCTCCTTAAGTAGCTCTTCTGTGAAATGGAAACCCTCAGTTGCTAATCGTGTGATTTTTTCCGGGTCGCTATATACGACTCTGCCCGTAGTATTTTCAATTGAAGCAAAGGTCAAATTTGTCAATACAGTCAATTTTTCTACTTCAGAGGGTAAATTGGGTAATTCAACCACTGCCCCATTACTAAATTGGATAACCCAAACACGACCTAAAATATCCCTATAATTAAAATCATTTCCTCGGGAATCTGTTAAATGAAAATCTGGTAATCGTCCATAATAAATTGACTGCACATTTGAAGCACTTTCTCTGGATACCAAAAAGAAACCTATAGAAAAAGCCAATACTGTCCATACAATAGCAATAATTCCTTCTTTCTTCAATTATTCTCCTTCTCAGATTTATTATTTTTTATGACAACAGCAATAAATACCCCTGCTACAGCAAAAGGCGCCCCTAATAAAACGGCAATGGGAAGAAGAATATCTGAAATTTTATTATCCTGCCCAGCACAGTAAGGGCAGGCATCTGCAGCTGCAGGAATAAGAAATATAATAATGAATACACATATCCATATCCAGTTGCATTTCTTTATTTGAAATGACATTTTGTTTATTATTTCTTCTTCAACGATTATGGATTACCAAAATTAACTAACCCATCTAAACGGCAGATCATACATCAATGCCCACGCAAAAAGAATCGCTGCGGGTATGGGTATAAATAAAATCCGACGGAGTGCTTTCGTTTCGTAGCGGAGGTGCATATATATCAATGCTACCAGCATCATTTTTGTTATCGCAAAAGCAAGCAGCAGTACGATTTGACTTATTTTTACCAGGGGTAACTGATAAACACCTAATTCCAAAACGGTTAATATTGCCAGCACTATGGCAGTATACAAATATGTTTTTTTATGATCTTTATCCATTTCTTAACTCCTATATCAGGTAAATGACTGTGAATACAAAAATCCAGATTAAATCAACAAAATGCCAGAAAATTCCCAGGATTTCTACATGGTCAGTGTCATTAGCACTATAACGCCCTTGATTTGCAGCATAAAGAATACAGGCAATATAAATGACACCTGATAGAACATGTAAACCATGGAAACACGTTGTGGCATAAAACACAGCTGCATAAATGCTCGTACTGGGTATAAATCCATCCAGAATAAAATGATAATATTCATATACCTGAATCCCCAGAAACACCAATCCACCCGCCATGGTTAGAGCCAGATATTTTTTTAACCCTGACTGACTTCCTTTTTCCAAAGAATTCAGGGCCATTACCATTGTAAAGCTCGTACAAATCAGCAGGAATGTGTTAAAACCAGTCAAGGGAATATTTAACATTTCTCCTGGATTTGGCCATGATGGTGCTGCCACTCTTAATGCAGCCCCACCAATCAGTAAACCGCCAAAGGATAAACCATCCATGATAATGAACAGCCACATCCCCAGTTTACCGGTTGTGGCTTTCCCAAATGGATCTTTAATTGCTAATACTTCACTCATAGACTTGTTTCCTTCTTGATTGTATTCTCAAATAATAAAAATTGAAATGAATAGGCATATCCATAGAAAATCCAAGAAATGCCAAAGTAGTCCCACAAGTTTAATAGGACGTATTTCTACTGTGCCTGTAACTCTAGTCGATCTAATGATTGCCCAGCTTAATGCAATAATAGCGGCAATTATATGCAGACCATGTACACCTGTCAGCATATAAAATACAGAACCAACAATATTTGACTGAGCTGTCATACCAGAGTCAATCAAGATTCGCCAGAGATTCAGTTGTGTTAACAGAAATACCACTCCCAATCCCAATGTTAAGCCTAACCATTGTCTCACTTTGCGACGGCTTCCTGTCACTGCATACTGCTGTCCTTTATAATAGGTCCAACTGCTAATCATTAAAATGATTGTATTAATGACACCTAATTGAAAAGCAATTGAACCCATACCAGGGTTAATCCACATGCTGGATTGTATTCGCAAAATGGAATAGCTTACAATTAACGCTACAAAGAGCATTGTGATTGAACCTAATACAACCAGCATGCCAAGGAAGGACGTAAATTCATCAGTCTTAACTTTAGTTTGTAAAACCTGGGTGCTCATTTTTCTATCTTTTAGATCTTTTTATCAATCAAGTAGGCATTGGCTCAGATTGAGCTATCCAGTCCCGGTCTTTTACTGCTGGATTACTATATTCGTGTGGACCATTATACACCGTGGGTGTTGTGGCAAAATTCCCATGAGGTATTGGTCCTTCCAATGTCCATTCAAGAGTATTCGCTTTCCATGGGTTAGCTTCAGCCTTTTCACCATTTATCATAGAATTGATAAAATTGTATGCAAAAATCAATTGACTAAAACCCAAAACCATTGCAAAAAAAGTAATACTGATATTTAAATCATTAATGGGAGCTAAAAATTCATATTCGTTTGGATCATAAAGTCTGCGGTGTTGTCCTGCATATCCCAAAACCATCATATTAAAAAAGACATAATTCAAGGGGATAAATGAAATCCAGAAATGCAGTTTCCCCAGCAGCGGATTCATCTTTTTGCCAAACATTTTTGGAAACCAAAAGTAAATGGCTGCTAAACCACCAAATAATACTGATGCAGCCATCGTATAATGAAAGTGGCCTACTACAAACATGGTATCATGGAGATAGATATCGGAGGTTACTGTGGCATTGTATAATCCAGTAAGACCACCCAAACCGAAAACCCATAGCACTGCCATGGCAAACAGCATGGGCGGATCAAAGTGAAGATTCCCGCGCCACAGCGTTCCCAGCCAATTTAAAAAGAAAATTGAAGATGGAATACTGATGAGCAGTGTCAGAAACATGAATGCCTTTCCAAGTAGCGGGCTCATTCCTGTGGTATACATATGGTGGCCCCACACAATAGAGCTTAAAACTACGATTGTACACATACAAATTGCTGTAACTCTTGCTCCAAAGGCTGGTTTCCGGGAAAATACTGATAACAGATCAGAAACAATTCCCCAGGCTGGAAGGATCAGGATATATACTTCAGGATGTCCAAAAATCCAAAATACATGCTGATAGAGTAATGGATCACCACCTTCAACTGTTGCCAGTCCACCTGCAACAAAAAACTGTGTGCCAATGGTGCGATCTAACAACAGCAGGATTAAACCAGCAGCGATAATCGGTACAAAAATTGCATTCAGGATGGATGTCAGCCATAATCCCCAAACAGACAAAGGCATCCTAAAATAGGTCATTCCCGGAGCTCTCATACGCACCACAGTAATAATATAATTTACAGCGCCCATTAGAGTAGAGGTCCCTGCCAATGTCAGAGCAAGTGTCCAAAGGGTTTGCCCCTCTCCAGCTATACCACCTACTGGTGCACTGAGGGGCGGATAGGAAGTCCATCCTCCAGCAGCTGTCCCTTCCGGAAGTAAGTAGGAAGCTAATAAAACAACGCTTGCTAAGAACATGGTCCAAAAGGAAATCATATTCAATTTAGGAAATGCCATATCCGGAGCTCCAATTTGCAGTGGAATGACAAAGTTACCGAAGGCACCTATTAACATAGGTGTGATGGCCCAGAAGATCATTATGGTTCCATGCATCGTAAAAAGTGCATTATAATGATCCGGTGTTATAACCCCCCCCTCATAAAATAAAGTCCCCAATAGCCACCAAGGCAATGGTTGGTCCGGGTAAGCTAACTGCCAACGAATCAAGAGAGCCTGAAAGCCTCCAAAAGCCAAGAAAAATAACCCCAACCATAGAAATTGTTTGGCAATAACTTTATGATCTGTCGAAAAAATGTATTTTGTCCAAAATGTTTGTTCGTGATGTTCAGACATTATTGTACCTCCTTCCAGGCCCAGGCCCATTCTTCAGGGATTTCTCGATTACCTTCATCTACTTCTTCATCCCAATCATCCCAATCATCTCCTTCATCTTCTTTAGGGGCATTATCGGCCAACCATTTTTCATAATCTTCCTGGCTTTCCACAGTTAAATATCCTTTCATTCGATAATGTGCGTTGCCACACAATTCTGCACATGCAATTTCAAAATTACCCGTTTCAGTTGCTTGAAACCACATGGTGTTCACCATACCCGGTGTGGCATCTATCTTCACTCGAAAATTGGGAAGGAAAAACGAATGAATTACATCAAATGGTGCAATTTGAATAAGAATTGGAGTATTTACAGGAACATGCATCTGGTTTTGTACTGGAACAACATCATCTTCAGTATTGAACTTTCCATCACTGCCAGGGTAGCGAAAATTCCAGGCAAACTGCTGGGGCATCACTTCCACCTTGATAACATTTTCACCTTTGGGAAAATTCCAGAAAGCTTCTTTTAAATCCCTGAAAGACATGGCTTCTATGACAACATCGATGGACAAAAAGACCAGGAGACCCATTGCTACGGTTGCCAAAACATGTTTTTTTGTATCACCTTTATCATAGACTGCCGTATGCCCAGGGCGTGCGCGGTATTTGAAAATGAAAAAGATCAGTGCCAGGATTACAATACTGAAATAAATGGTAATGACTATATCTGTATATTGAATTACGTTATCGATTCTATAGCCATCTAATGATACATCTTTTGGAGGATCAATATACCAGATCCCCCAGGCTGTCCAGGTTATACTCTGCGCTTTAGATTTTATCTTTTTTAGCCAGAATTTCATTTTATTATTAACCATTTTGTTATCTCCAAGTTTGGTGATCTATTTATAATCCAGTTAGGTTTAACTGGCATCAACGTTTATAGTAAAATATTCTTCATACTTATTTTTTTTCCCGAGCCATTGTTCGATCGTTTTTTTTTCTTAAAACTTTTTGTATTGTATATTCGCCTGTCAAAGAAAACTTCATTTTATTTCCCTATGCAATGGCTTTTAATTTATAAGTAGATATCTGGGTCTTATATTATCGTAATACGGGAATAATAATAATAATAATCAAACATATTTTCAAGCCTGAATTCAACTTGTAAATGCCTGCCTGTTCAGCAGACCAGGAAAATGTTGCTGTTGAAACTGAATGGTACTTTCAGTTTTATATTCTCTGGATTATCCTACAGGTTTTAAACAAAGACACTAAAATTCAATATTATCTTTTACAATTAATTACCAGGGGTAGCACCGACAATAAATAATTGACTCCATTTACGTTCTGTTTACAGGTAGCACAATCGCAGGAGACACTCAGTTATCCTTTCTCCAGAATGCTCGAACACTGAACCCAAAATATCTGGAATAATCAGATAATTATGATATAATGACCTAAAATACTTGCATTGTTATTATTATTAGCATATTTTCAGATAATTATATCGTATTATACATAAATAATACGGCAAGTTGTAAGGAAGAGAAATATAAACTTGGGAGATTGGTCTGAACAAAAAATAATACTTAAAAGATTTTTTTACAATGTTTATTAGACCGGGGCGTTATCCGTTTCATTTCAGATCCTCTCTTCTCTTCTGTATGCGGACGCTCCGGTCTTTATCTTTTATTTTAAAAATTCTGATGATCCGGGCACAGATATGAATTTAGGCACCTGGGAAATCATCTTGATCCTGGCCGGGGTAATAATACTCTTTGGCGGCAAAAAAATACCTGAACTGGCCCGCGGCCTGGGAGAGAGCATAAAAGAGTTCAAAAGAACAGCCTCCAGCATACAGGATGAAGCAAAACAGCATACAAAGGAAATCAAGGAGCTGGTGAATCATGAATCTTAAAAATGAATTGCTTACCCGGAGTAGCTGGTTACGTCGATCATCAATTGGATGTGGTCCGGGAATGATAGAATCATCAATCCAGATATTTACAATCAAATGTTTATAATGCACCACACAGATATGATCTTCTTTATCATTACACCCTTTTTGATCGGAGCATTTGGGAATTTTATTATTCCGATTCAGATCGGTGTACCGGACATAGCCTTTCCCAAGTTGAACATGCTTTCATTTTGGGCCATGTTCCTGGGCAGTGTCGTAGTATTATCATTCTGTCTCCCAACAGGAACCGCAGCAAGCGGGTGGACTTCCTGCCCTCCTTTAAGTCCACCCGCTAGCGGTATACCTGGTGTTGGAGGTCTAAACATAATCCCGCTGGGATTTTTAATCCTGGTCCCCCTTCGTCCTATTCGCCATATTTTCCATGTTATTTCGGTATCTAGTCATGGAATATTTGGAATAAAGTTCCTTGGTTCCTGTTATGCGAAGTAATAAAATTAACTTTATGCTTTACAGTAAATCCGCAGAATACGCGATTCAAGCTATGGTCTATCTAGCAGAGGCAAAGTCCGAAAAACCGGTCATGACCGCCAAGATAGCCAAAGATTATAATATCCCCTACCAGTTCCTGGCCAAGATTGTCCAGACCTTAGTGAAACACCGCCTGGTCAAGGCGACAAGGGGTCGCACAGGCGGCATTAATCTGTATCGGAATGCAACGGAGATCTACCTGTATCAGATTGTAGATGCAGTCGATGGCCCACCGCCGGAAGAAGATCAGTGTGCCATCGGCCTGGATCTTTGCAGCGATGATACTCCCTGTCCCCTGCATCATACTTGGAAACCGATCAAGGAAAGCATCCGGAAAATGCTCGCTGAAGAAAACCTTGAAGAATTGGCACACCGCGTTGTAGAAAAAAGGAGATTGATGGCCGGGAAATAACAAGGATAGATGTTCCTTGATTCCAGGCAGGCATATTTTAAAAAGTGCCCGCCACCTGTCAGACCTTCAACCCACCCTCCAGCAACAAATAAATAGTTGCAGCGCGTCAATCTTACCCTTCCCGGCACCTACGCCCTGATTTTATTCAACTCAAGCGCAGCCACACTGCATATCGGTGCTCTGGGTACAGTAGATTTTTCCCGGGGATATTATGTCTATATTGGCAGCGCTTTTGGATCCGGAGGGCTAAAGGGACGGCTTCGCCATCATGCTGCACCGGTGAAACATCCCAGGTGGCACGTGGACTACCTGCGGCCCCAGATGACTCTTACAGGGGTCTGGTGTCTTCTAAGCGAACAAAAAAAGGAACACTACTGGGCCAGACTGTGGTCCGATTTTCCTGGAGCAACCATACCCTGCACCGGATTCGGCGCCTCGGACTGCACCTGTAAGGCACATCTTTTTCATTTTAATATCATTTCTCCAAAAAATGAGCTCAAACAATTTTTACAGGGAGGTGAAAACCTAATGTTTCTATTACCTTCGGTTTTGGTTAGAATTCTTAATTGACCGATGACCAATTTTTCTGTTGGGGAATACGCAAAGTAATATCATCGCCAGTCTGAATTGTACCGAGGCATTCCACCCATGCCACTACACCTCGTTTACCTAAAGCGTTTTTTGAAAATGACTCAGCCAGTCCTTTCAGTTCAGGAAAATTCTGCTGAATAATTTTTCCAGGGTTTATACACGGCAGATTTTCACCATTCACCACTAATACGGCACCACCAGTGAACTCTATTCTCGTTGACGGTGGCAGAAAAGTAAAATTTGGAATTTCTTTCACCTCCAGATTTGCGCCTACCCATCCTGGCTTAATCTTATCTATGCCCATACAATCAGCAATGGATTTTAGTTCTTCATGAGATACAATGGAAACCTGTCGATAATTTCGGATCTGGGTACCTTTTGGATAGTGAGGCTGCCGTCCGCCGGACTTCATTGTTAACCCGGCATGAAAATCACCGGAAAATCCCTCGTAGGATATTTTACACGAATCCACCGGCCATTTCTCCAGTGTTTTTGAATCATTCCCTATCAGGACCTGGGTTACTTTTCCCATCTTCTTTTCTACTAACTTCATATATCGGAGTTCTACAAAGGACGGGAAGGGAGTCTGTTGAAGAAGAATTTGACATCTGCCTTTGCAGTTTCTCCACTGATTTCCAGCACAGGATAAGCCAGGAAGTTGATTGGTCCGGAAGCGGGTCCAGGTTCGACCACCAGGTCGCGGCCATGACTGAATTCGACCCGGTTAGCAGGATGATGGCCAAAATAATAGGTGGAGAGGGCGGAACACTTGTCGCCCTCGCTGATGTCAGTTGGCCACCACTTCCCATTTGAATAAAACTCTGCCCAGCAGTGATACCCGTCAATCCCGCCCTCATCGCGTTCCGAAGGAATGGATGCGCCAATGGCAAAACGCGCGGGGATGCCGACGGCCCGTGACAGGGCAATAAAATAGGAGTGAAAATCTGTACAGTTTCCTGTGCGTATATCGCAGGCGTAAACCGCATCGCCCTTACCCCAGCCGTCTCCGTATTTCATGTAGCGCATCCGGTCGATGGTATGGTCATACAGTGCGCGGGCGCGTGCAAGGCTGCCTAGTTTTCCGGCAACAACTTCTTTGGCTATTTTACTGAACTCCTGGTTCAAAGGTACCAGACGGTTAGGTCGGAGGTATTTCTGCGGATCCACGGTGTTATCCTCGTAAACACCCTTTTCACGACGCTTCACCCGGTAACAAATTTCAATAGTTTCGCCGCTGTTTTCTGGATTAAGTACCATGAAGAACATTTTATTACCATATTTTTTATCTTCCAATATTTGCTGGTCTACCGGGGCTTCAATATATTTCAATTCAATAGATTGGAATTGATCTGTACCTGGTAAGGGAATCCAAATGTGGCCTCTATCATTGATCTCTGGCAGGGTAACCCGATAAAAAAAATCGAACCAGTCCTGTTCTTTAACAACCCCAAGCAGATCTGGTGTTGCTTTATCTACCGGAAGGCGATACCAGGTTTTGTCCTCTTTCCGCTTCCAAACGTACAGGGGCTGCCCATTGGTTTTGTGGATTGTAGTTTCTGTAACGGTCATCCTGCCTGAATTACCGGTGAGAAAAAAGTCCACATCATAGACATGACCGTCCGAGCTGGCAAGGTCGACGCAGGCAAAATGCTTCTGCGGAGCGAGATTGGCCAGATATTCGGTGTGTACCCGGACCAGTTTGAGATGGAGTTCTTGATTTTCAAATGGAATTTTGAAATAGCCATCACCCAGTTTCGTCTGTTCCTCGATATGTTTCTCAATACCTGCCTGGATGTCTGCGGTGACAACATTTGGCATGTGCTCAGATAGAACCTTTTCTGTATTGCAGCCGGTAAGTAGTATACATATTAATGTAACTGCAGTTATTGAATTGTTCCAATGCATTAATAATCTTCCAACTGGTACTTCTTCCTACAATTCAAAACGTGATAAGACTGATGTAGGAATGAATGATTGAATTTTACTTTTTGTTCAATGGGTGATTATCGGATGTTTACTCATTCGTTGGATGTTCATTCGTTGGATGCTCATTCGTTGGATGCTCATTCGTTGGATGCTCATTCGTTGGATGCTCATTCGGCTTTGTCTCCTTAGCAGATTCTTTAACCGCTGGCTTTTCAGTTTTTTTGCCGCAATTCGCCAAACTTAGTGATAATGCCACGGTAACTACCGCCAGAATAAACAATTTCTTTATCCTATTCATTGTCATCTCTTTCCTTTCTCTGTTAAATGCCATAGCAATAACAGGTTATCTAAATTGTACGAGACTATTCATCATGATCCAAATCTAGCACTACCCACACAAACAAAAAACCCCACGAATGTGGGGCTACTCTTCTTCTTCGCTTGAAGTCTGATTATCTATTTTGTTTTCACTAACAGGATGTTTGAATGCCACAATTCCAAATAATATTGCAAAAATTGAATAAATAATTGCGATTGA
>Ga0208522_1000742_pt1 | contig 22135 bp, 39 predicted proteins | sample ETNtaG_25_FD_185763 | JGI IMG/M metagenome (GOLD analysis project Ga0208522, IMG submission 185763) | Marine microbial and viral communities from oxygen minimum zone, Eastern Pacific Ocean - ETNP201302SV86 (SPAdes) (version 2) | ecosystem: Environmental > Aquatic > Marine > Oceanic ... | reverse complement strand
AAGCAAAGACCTTTACAATCGGAGAAGAAGAATTAACGATATCGGAAATCAGTGAACGTAGCGGATTCAGTAAAGCAGCTATTAGCGGAAAGATGAAAAGAGGGATAGAAGGGAAAGCCCTATTAGAGAGGAAGGGAACCGTAACGGCAAAGAAGAAAAAAGCTAATGCGGGAACCGGAAAACAAATCAACACCGTAAAAGTTGATAAGAAATTAATATCACGTCCAAAGAAAGACTATAGCAATAGTGTAGGAGTAACTAACATCATAGATAGATTGCAGGTTAGAAATGCAGTAGATGATTTCTGCGCCAAAGGCGGCACCATAAAGAAAGTGGAAGCCGATGGTAGTATTGAAGGACATTCATGGAAAGCACAAGCACAGAAGAGTTGGAATAAGAGAATATCAAAACAGAAGCAAGCGGGAACCGGAAATTCAATCGCTTCAACCAAAAGCGTTGGTGTAGATGAATTCATAGCTAATTTAGAAGCTGAGAGAGATCAAAGGCAAGCTGCAAGGGAACTTCTATCTTTAGATGGTATAGTAGATTCCGGAGATGAGTTAGCCGATGTCAGAAGTGGACTAGATAAAGGAATTGTTTTGACGGAGATATCCTAATGCTTGGAGTTCGTGGGAAACTGTTTGTTGACGACCGGAAGGGCGCTTCGCGCCCGGGGTCTCTAAATAATAATCAGCCTACGGCTAAAGGAGTAGAGAGTTTGGGTAAACTTATTAAGCGCGCCCTGTCGGCCGTCGGAGTGAATGAGGTTCCGGTGATGAAAGCTGAGACCTTGGAAAGTCCGAAAGAAGAGCATTGTGCTCTGTTGGTCAAGAGGGATGGAAAAGTTGAAGGATGGATCTATGGTAGCGATCTGAGTGCTCGGAATTTTATGAGAAAGAATTCTGAACTTGAAACTGTCTGGCTCTTGAAAGTTCCGGCTCAATGGTATAAAATGATCTGATGGGGTAAATGACACTAAAGCCAGGTTGGAGGGACGGACTCCTATGCTTGAACGTGATTAAGTGCTCTACCTAGATGAAGTTAAGAGGCCTATCCAAAAAGACCCATAGTACGTGCATAGGGTTGAGGTTAGGATAGTCTAGGCTCTTCCCCATCTTATTTCCCGGATAGTTCAGCGGTAGAACAATTGACTGTTAATCAATGGGTCGTAGGTTCGAATCCTACTCCGGGAGCCAACTTAAAACTGAAACTAAATATATCATGGAGAAAAAAATGAATTGCTCAATTTGTAAACAAGTGATAGAAGTAGAATCCAATGGTTGGGATTTGGGGAATAGTGCTGAACCAATCAATGATGGCCGTTGTTGTAATGATTGTAACTCAACGTGGGTGATTCCTGAGAGAATCAAAGAGATGGCTTTCGCTAGAGAGGTACAAAAGGATCTTGCTGCACAATCTAAGTTCTTTGCGGAAAGGAGTGGTCGGTAAATGGAATTGAATATATATGTTTGGTTTATAATAGTCTACATAGTAGGGACACTTTTAGGTTATCGCTTTGCATGGTATAGAGCTTCGCGATCAGTTGCTTCCAGAACCATAGATATGCTTGTAGATAGCGGCTATCTTAAAATGAATAAGAATGATGAATTTGTAAAGGTTAAATGAAACTAATTGCTGGTAATTCAAATTTAGCATTGGCTTTAGAAATTGCAAGACTTTCCGGGCAGCCGTTGTGTGATATAGAATTAGTTAGATTTGCAGATGCGGAAATATCATGTATGATTAAAGAGAACATTAGAGGTGAAGATGTATTCATAATTCAGAGTACAAGTAATCCTGCTAATGATCATCTAATGGAGTTATTGATATTAATGGAAGCATGTAAGAGAGCTTCGGCGAAATCAATAACAGTAGTGATACCATATTTCGGTTATGCAAGACAAGATAGGAAACCAGTTTCGAGAACTCCCATCACGGCTAAGTTAATAGCTAGAATGTTAGAGGTGGCTGGTGCTGATAGAATAGTGACAATGGATTTACATGCTGGACAGATACAAGGATTCTTTGATATCCCAGTTGATGATTTAAGTTCCAGGCCTTTGTTTGTTGAAGATTTAAAAACCAACGGAGTAGATGTAATAGTATCTCCTGATGCAGGTGGTGTTGCAAGGGCGAGAAAGGTAGCGAAACGTTTAGGTTTAGAAATAGCGATCATCGATAAGCGTAGAGAGAAAGCAAATGAAATAGCATCGATGAATGTTATTGGAGATGTAAGAGATAAGAGATGTGTTATCGTTGATGATATAATTGATACAGGTGGAACACTTATTAAAGCCGCTGAAGCATTGAAGGCAGAAGGTGCTAGCAAAGTCTCAGCTTATATTACTCATGGTGTTTTAAGTAACGACGGTGGCTTGAAGATAGGATTATCTGATGCCCTTGAAAATTTAGTGATAACCGATACTATACCAAATGAAACAACTCATTGTATAAGGAGGTTATCAATTGCCCCAGTATTTGCAGAAGCAATAAAAAGGATTAATCATAACGAATCAATATCTGTACTGTTCGAATGATTACATATAGTTTTAGATTATGATAAAGGACCCTAAAAAACATCCCACATATTGTCATTACCCATTTAAATCTATGACCTTCAAGAAGTGGTCTAAGGATGGTAAGAGACCTATTAATGTTACACCTTGTTGCATGATGATGAATCCTGTCGAGCAAGAGGGAGAAAAGGCAGATAAGCATTACAACTTGGGTCTTTCTGAAAAGGCGTTAGCAGGAATGAATCCCCTTGATATATTTAATTCTCCTCAATACGAAAAGCTAAGAAATGATTTAACGAATGGTATAAAGAATGAAGCCTGTTCTGTTTGTTGGAAAATGGAAGAAGATGGATTAGAATCATTTAGACAATGTTCTGATTTTAATGGAGGTAAAGAAACTGATGGTTTATTTGAGTTTGACATAACTCTTTCTAACCTATGCAATTTAGCTTGTAGAATGTGCAATATAGGAAGTTCCCATCAGTTAGGTAAGGATGTAGAGGCAATGCGTGCTAACGGCACTTATGAGCAATTTCAGGAAGTAAGTGCCCATGCGATGCCATATGTGAAAGGGGTTATCTATGATAAAGAGTCTAACGAAGTAATTGATTGGTTAATGAATAATACGCATCAGATAACAATGTTAAAAGCATCTGGTGGAGAACCTTTTTATGATCGCCGAGTTGTAAAGGTATTAGAAAAGTATGTTGAAGATGATACTGCTAAAAATACAACTTTAAAGTTTCATACTAATGCTACTCAATTTACACCTGAGTTAGTAAATCTATTAAACAACTTTAAAGAACAGGGACATACATTTAGTATAGACGGTACACAAAAAACTTATAATTACATTAGACACAATTCTAATTGGGGTGATTTAAATGATAGCTTAGATTATTATTTAAGTGGAAGTAAAAATATTAAACATCAATATTTTAATATGGTGTTATCTGGTATTAATGTTTTAAATGCTGCTGACTATATTGAATGGATTTGTATCAAATGTAAATTATTTGAAGTTCCTGATTGGTATATACATTTTTCAGAAATATATCCTAGTGGTAGAGGAACATCAATTAAAAATATTCCCATAGAACTTTTAGAAGAATCATTAGATAGAATTATAGAAGTAATAGATTCAGGTATAGCAAATGTGGCGAAGTCAGATACTGTGCATGCAACTATAAGAGGAAAAGAATATAAGGCGTGGTATAGATTTAATATTCATAATTTAGTTGGACAAATACAAAATGCAATTGATAATCATAACGGTGATTATAATAAGTTTAAAAAAGAATTAGTCATTTTAGATACTGTTAGAAATCAATCCTATAAGGATTACTTAGATCCTATATTAGTCAAAGAGTTAAATGGGGAGGCTGTGCAATGGTGAGCTCAACAGACTGTAAATCTGCCGCCTTAGGCTGTGATGGTTCGACTCCATCTCTCCCCACCAGTTAAGGCCCCTTAGTTCAGTTGGTTAGAACGCCTGCCTGTCACGCAGGAGGTCGCAAGTTCAAGTCTTGTAGGGGTCGCCAATAGGGGTTTAGCTCAGTTGGGAGAGCGCCTGTTTTACACGCAGATTGTCACTGGTTCGATCCCAGTAACCCCTACCAAGCGAGTATCGTATAAAGGTAATACCTGAGATTTCCAATCTCATGCTGAGGGTTCGATTCCTTCTACTCGCTCCAACATTCCAGGAGAAGAATGACATTACGAAATAAAATAGGTGATGATCGCACGATGGTTCTTAGGCGAGATATTGATACTAATAAAATCCTTGAAGAGATAAAGGTTGTTGGTGAAGGATGGAAAGAACCAGGCATATGTCAGATCCTGATACAAGGGGTTGAAGGGAAAGAATGGGATGCTTATTTCGGTTCTAGAGAATTTAAAGTCCTAGAAGATTCAGGATACTCTGAATGGGATTTTAAGGTTCCCCTATTTCCAGCAATGGAGTATACTAATAATATTATAAAAGAATTAAAAATGTTTCGAACGCGATTGATGTTATTAAGACCTAAATCGTGTTTATCATGGCATAAAGATCCCAGCATGAGAATCCATATTCCTTTAACAGGTAATACAGATAGTTTTCATCTTATTGAAGATATATTAGGAATTAAAACGGTATATCACATAGATCCGGGTGTAGTTCATTTAATGAATACAGAAGTATATCACACCGGTATTAATATATCGAAGAAAGTTAGTAGAATACATATTGTAGGATGTGTTAACGTAGATGAAGATTATTAAAAAAGTTTGGACACCCAGAGGGTTTGGTTCTGGCTTCGGTGATCTTATAAACCATATATCATACGAACACCGACAAGCAAAGGAATCCACGATTATAAAATGGCGTCTACAGCCACGCACAAATAGGCAAGTACGAAGAGTTCTTAGTTTTTTAAAAAAACATCCCTTAGTTGAGCATCAGTTCGGTGACTACATTGAGGAAGATGAAATTCCATATAGTCAACAGGATCATGAATATTGGGAATGTAAACAATTACATAATCCGCATTTTGAAAAGTACTGTGCTATATGGTTATATACAAAGCATATAGGAAATTCACCTCATCACCAAGATAAGGTCGTCGGTAGATATGATTTAGAAAGATTATTGAAAGACCTTAAAGATAAAGGATATAAAGTTGTATTGATACCTAATTTAAAAAACTCTGGAGGCGAGACAATATATGATATAGATTATAATTTTGATCAATATGCTATATTAATACAATCAATATTAAAAAATTGCACCTTTAGTATATGCTCCGAAGGCGGTATTGCACATTTATCTAGATCAATGAAGGTTCCTACTATATGTTATTTTCATCAGACGATGCCGTGGAAGGGTCATGATTTTGATCTTAAAGATTTCTGGACAGGTGATTTATATAGACCTTGCAACGATGTAATAGATAGTGAACAATTGTTTCGAGATATATGTTCCAACAAATAGAAAATTTTATTGATGCTGACTTATGCCAGAGTTTTACAACTTATGCACTAAGAGAAAGATTAAATAATTTTAAATCATATGGAAAAGAGATGCCGGATACCCACGGCGTCTATAGAGATAAATTTGCAGAGTCGTGCTTACACAGTTTTCAAGGACGTGTGCAAAAATATTATAGGGAAGAAATTCATCCTTCATATTCATATTATATTGTTTATGAAAACAATCACCGATTACTCAAACACATAGATACTGATGCTTGCGAAATTTCTGTTAGTATACATGCAGGCCACCTTTATGGTGATTGCTATCAAGGGACTGTATGGCCTTTATATATCGATGCTGCTCCCATATTTTTAGAAGTGGGAGATGCTTTACTCTATGATCAGAAAGAGAAAAAGTATACTCATTGGCGAGAACCCTTTGAAGGCATCTATCAAATTCAATTACTTCTTCATTATGTCACGGGTTCTAAAGATCGAATCCCTGTTCCTGTAGATAACTTGATCGAAACAGTTTGATCGATCGAATTATTTTCATTTTTGTTTAATAGTAATATCAACGAGTTACAGCTATCCTATTGTTATCATTGATGATAAAAGATCATCAACGATTTCAATGCTTTACGTCTATCTATATGATATTGTTGCGAAACAAAATCGTTGCTTTTTTGGGCTAGATATGATATAATATATATAAGAACTGAAACAAATAACCTGAATCGAGAGAGATTATGTCAACAGAAGAAATAAGATTTCATTTGAAAAGTAAGTCAAAGCCAAAAAATGTAATGTTAATTGAGATGGCTAGATTTGGTGGCGCCGCCGTGATGTTCGGTGCGATGTATTTAATACTAGTAATGTTCTTTTCGCTATAATCATAATTGAGAGAGATATGAAAAAGTTAACTATATTCTTTTTATCAGCAACATTAGGAGCAAGCGTATTTGTTAATTCAGCCAATGCTGCCGATGAGATGCCTTGTCCTGAGTATCGTACTAAACTTACTTGTAATACATTTAACCCATGGGAGAAAAATGCATACGGTGTAGATTGGACAGGTAAAATTCCTGGTCGGCCAGCATGGTTTTGTAAACTTAAAAGGGTATTAAGAAAAGCAAATTTGAAACCTTGTAGTGATTGTTATACAATGATGGATTATGATGATCCCAGGATTCCAGAAGGAACTAAGTTTGTATATAAATGTAAATAATTAGAGAGGTTGTTATGGCGATGGTTAATGGGTGTGATTTATTAAATATAGAAAGACAGGCGGGTATATTATGTCACAAGGCATCCGAAGTTGTAGATGGTGCTACAGGTGCTGTAGTTGATACGATGAATTTACCAATATTACACCAAGTAGAGTTAATTAATGGAGATCCGGATACAGTATTATTCGCTGGTGCAGCTTTAATGTGTGGTTCTTTTGGTCCCGCTATGTACTTCGTTTGTATTCCATTTGGAATAGGAATGGCTATTGAATGGTGTATGGAAGTCTTTCAATTAGGAATTTATGGCTTATGAAAATTAAACTAGATAAAACTGAAACAAGACTTATGCTTGATGTGGAAGATGCATTAGGCGATTATTGCGAACAACTTGAATCACTCGAACGTCGAGCAGAGTCAGGTGCAATCATTTCAATACTTGAACGTTTTTGTGATTGGCACAGTAAATTGGAAAAAGAAAACTTATGACACCTGTAGAGATTTTTGAATATAAGAATAGATGGCTACCTAATGGTTATAGTATCACAGTTCATTCTGATTGGGATATATATGCTAGGCATTGGGTAAAAGAGAAGTTCGAAAAGCATGAATGGAAATGGAAAGAATATACAGGAATGTATCAAAGCACATATCACTTTGAACATTTAGATCACGCCAAATCTTTTTTTAAGTATTTGGATACTGAACATCCACGATGTACTAAAGAATTTTTAGACAGCTGGGAAGTTAAACCAAAAGATATTGTTTCAAACGAAATTAAATATGGAAAATGATAATCCGTTTAAACCTAATACTAGTAGAGTTGATAGATTAGAAACTCAGATATTAATTCTTATGGAGAGAGTTGCTACATTAGAAAGGGACTTAACATATCATATAAAAGAGTCAGAAAAATGTTAACATACTTATGGAGTCAAGGAATGGTAGATAAAATAGCAGAAAAAGTTGCCAATGAAAAACCATCCAAGGCGGATGAAATCATTGAGAGGGTAGAAGAAAAGGTATCACAGAGGCCTGATAAAGACCCTATGGGTTATCCTATAAACAAATGGAATGATGGTCGTATTGATCATGTGGAAGAAGAACGACTTGCTGATTTAGCGAGAGAACGTCAACGTGAGAGAGCACAGATGGAAATGTTTGATGATCCTTATATGAATTGGAGCGGCCATAGGTAAAATGTTTAGATTTATATTTTTAGGATTCGTATTAGGTTATGCATTTAGTTTTGTTAGTGAAGATTGGTATATGTTTTTTCATCTTCACTTTATTAAATTCTGTAGATGGGTAAAATTACCACATGAAGTTTGGGCATTTATGGATCAATATATTTTTTTCGGGGCACTATAATGAATAAACATGTCAGATCAGCAACTGTTGAAATTTTAGAAGAAGGTGAAAAAGTATTAGGATCACCTACTAAAGGTCAATATATGGTACGAAGATTCGAAGATGGAATTGAAATGGGTGGAGAATTTTTTTATACTTTAATAGATGCACAAAAAGCTATAATGGAATGGGGATCCCCATTGGGGGGAAAAAGAAATTACTTGAATTAATTTAAATAATATGTTATAATATAATCTTAAAAGATATTGATAGGAACCCACATATTCTGAGTAAGTGGAGGGCCGGAGACGAGTGGTCAACACCAGTATGTGACTGTGCGATCGGATTAACTATCTAACGTTAAAGTTACTTGTCGGTAGGAATATGGGTATGTGAGAGTTGCAATCCAAAAATGCGCTGGGGTTGCACAGTTACAAGAGCGGTGATGACGATTCGTGAGAAGTTCGCAGACTCAAGGTTCTTGCTGTCGAAGTACAAGGATTCTCATATGGGTTCCTTTCAATATATTTTAAATCACTTTAAATTAATATGAAACAATATATTTGTCAAGGTGTTACAGTAGAATATGAAGATGATATTCCTGTAAATCCAATTCGCGGTGTTAATAAAACATCAATCGATCCTCAGACACCGATTCCTTATCGAAGGAAATCCTCATTAGATGATATACCAGACAACTACTCAGAACGAATTATGAAGTTGAAAGGTGGTGGTAAAGTAAAGGAAATGAGGGAAGTAAGAATACCAGATGGTTTTTGTATTGCACCAGCATATAATAAAGGTGCATATCAAGTAGTTCCTCAAAACGATACAGATGCATATACAAAAAGGAAATAAATATGAAAAGAGTAAGACAAGAGAACGCAATTAAACGATTGGAAAAAACACTTACATTGCACGAAGCAAATACAGAATTGACACAACGGATTCTGCAAGATAAGAAACTTACTAAAACCGATGAAGAGATCGAAAAGATACGTGCGAAGAAAATTGAACGTACTAAAACAACTATCGCAAATACGAAAGCCAGGTTAAAATGATTGAAGCAGTTATCGTTACATGGTTCTGGAAAAATCTTATCTACATGTGCTTCGTAGGTCAGATAATATACCATTGGGATTTACCACACGGATTTTAAATGTTAGTGATAATATCTACCTTACATATGTTCGCTGTATCATTAATCGCAGTTGGTGCCATTATATATACTCATGTAACCACAGTACCTTGTCCTCAAAAATACATGGGCTCTGGAGAGATTGTCAGATATTGTGAATTAGATTATGGTGCGAAATGGATATTGAAGGACGAATTCATTAAAGATTAATACTCGGAGTAGTGTATGCAAGACGAAGAGAAAATCGAACTTTGTATCAGTTGTGGAAAACCTACCTCATATAAAAAATCAGATAATATAGAGTTAAGAGCGTGTTATATTGAAGGCGCCGGACAATCTTGTATCGATTGTTTTATACCTTTATATGAAAAACCTCACGTTGAAGATCTATTTTTACAGTAGAGATAAATAAAGAAGATGAATAATAAGACACATAGACATAAAGGAGAGATAAATGTGTAACAACGAACATTGCAAATGTGAGAATTGTACTTGCGATCCTTGCGAATGCACCGAAGAAAAACCATGCGGGTGTGAATAATGGCAAAGCCAAAAAAGATAGCATCAGTTTCAAGGAAGAAACCATCACCTAAGAGAACGAGTATAGGTAGGTCTAATCTGACAAAACCTAAGAATAAACATAAGAGGGCGAACTGGAAAAAGTATCGTGGTCAAGGATAATGAAGGAAGAATCTATAACACACCTCATGATAAATTTTATACTGAAACTGTATTAAAATATAAAACAAAAGATGGTTATACAGGATACATAGTGAAAGTAAGGACGAAAAAAGAAAAACAGGATTAATACTATGATAAAAATAACATTTTCTGATAATTTTGTTTTAGGACAAATTAAACATACTAAAAATAGAATGCTTGGATCATTAAATCAAATTCTTGCAAAGCAGGCAAAGAAAAAAAAGACTAAAAAATGTCAGGATTGTTTACAACATATAAAAGACGAATATATAGAATGTAGTCAGAAAAAAGAAAAATGAGATATGCTTTTGATATAGATGGTACTATTTGTACTAATCGCGATGAATTACGTATAGAAAAAAATGATGATTCTATAACATATTTAGATATGAAACCGTATTCAAAGCGCATTCAATTGATAAACAAGTTATATGATCAGGGTCATGAAATAGTATATTGGACTGGTAGAGGTGGCGATTCTTATAAGGATCAACCAGGTTATTGGTATAAAGATACAGAAAAACAATTAAAAGAATGGGGCGCTAAGTATCACGAGCTCGTTGTAGGTGGGAAACCGTGGTTTGATATGTACATCTGTGATAAATCGTTTAATTCAGAAGTCTGGTTTCCGATAGCCGAAAAGTTTGAATGAAGAATAAAAATAGTATAAATAACATTAATACTAAAAATACCATACTGACAAATATTAAACGGAGTGTAACATGTCGGAAGTAGAAGGAACAGAAATTATAGAAGATGAGAAAATTGAAAAAGCTCCCGCGGAAGAACTAGTAGAAATGATCCTATCTGGTGAGTTACACGCGGCGAATCAAAAGTTCGGAGAGCTTGTCGAAGGTAAAGTAATCGAAGCTATTGAGGAAGAAAAACATAAAATCGCTCAAACATTATTCGAAGATGACGAAGACGGTGATGGTGATGACGATGATGTTGAACCGGATGATGATGACGATGACGATGATAAGGAAGATGAAGATGAAGACCCTGTTGGAAAAAAAGGTAAAGTTCCACCTCAGTTTGCTAAGAAAGAAGATCATATAATAGAAGATCTTGCCAGAGATATTGAAGCCGGCTTTAAAAAGTTATCTTCAAAGAAGGCTAAAGCTGGTAAGTCCGATGGCTTCGAAGGTAATGCAATAAAATGCGGAGATTATAAGATTACTCCAGTTAAATATCACGATGCATCAGATACCACACCAGGTGCAGATGAAAATATTGCCTTTCACGTATATGTTGAAGACGGTAAAGGAAAAGCTGTGACGGGTAAGATAAATGCAAGTCAGGGTGCTGACGCGATAGATTTCGAAACTGAATCCGGAAAATTTTCTTCGAGCGATAAAAAGACGGCTAAAGAAATCGAAAAGTGGTGTAAGACCACTAGTGAAGCAGTAGAACCTGTCGATGAAATAAGTCCAGAAAAAGCAGATGCCGCGGCTCAAGCAGCTTATAATGATATCCGTGATAATCCAAGCTCCCAGAAAGCAAAGCTAGGAACAACCAAAACCGCAAAATCAGACGCTAAGCGAAAAAGACAATCTGACAAATTTGATGCCTATCGTGATAGTAAAGACTTTGACAAGAAGGGCAGCAAAAAAGGTGGTGCCGCAAAGGCTGCAGGTGCCGCAGGTAAGAAAAGCGATCAACAAAGACATACCGACTGGCGCGATAACCCAGCCGACAAGGAACAAGGTTACCATACGTCTTCCTATGACCCTGAACAATCTTTCGATCCAGGTGAAGAAAGCACTAATGTAAAACTTCCAGAAAATTCTTTTGTAGCACAAGTAGCTAGACATTTATCTGGAACAGGATATATAAAAGAAGATCTTGGACGTGATATTGAAAACGGCTTTAAGAAGTTGTCAAATAAAAAGGCTAAAGCTGGTAAGCAAGACAGTTTCGAAGGTAGTGCGATAAAATGTGGAGATTATAAAATAACTCCAGGTAAAACTCATGATGCATCAGATACTACACCAGGTGCAGATGAAAATATTGCTTTTTACGTATCTGTTCAGGATGGCAGTGGAAAAGAAGTAACTGATCAGATAGATGCCAGTGGTGGTGGAGACGCGATCGATTTTGATACAGAAACTGGTAAAATGTCTTCGAGTGATAAAAAGACCGCTAAAGAAATTGAAAAGTGGTGTAAATCTTAATTAGAGAAAACGTTAAATGAAAACATACAACGAGTTTATTGCAGAAGCAAAACCAGAGTTTGGTGAAGAGGGATATGTTTATAAGCCCGAAGATATAGGATGGAACATTCTTGATGATTATGGAAAATCTGATATTTACGGCAAGATGGTTTCTAATGAATTACTTGGAAGCTTTCATTTCAATGGTCGAAATAAAATTTGGTACTATAATTCAAATTTCGGTGATCCAGAAGAGCACGATCAGGAATGGGATGCAGCTGGAAAGAAGGTCTGGGGTCAGGAAAATTTTAAGAAATTGGTTCTGGATCGTATGAAGAAAGAGCGAATTAAAATTCTTGGTACAGATTTTACCGATGGTGGTGTTGCTTTTCGTAACACCGATCTTGTTGACTTCTGTGAAATTCTTAAAGAAAAAATCGGAGCATATGTCTATTGAGATAATGGGACATGAATATTTGGGTAGAATATTATAAACAAAAAGATTCTAAAAATACCCACGCTCAAATGAAAGAACAGCTGAAGTGGGTACCACCGAATCCAGAAGATGTATATAAGCGGTTTTGTCAAAATAGAGAAGCCGCTTATACATTTGCGCAACGCATGTTCGAAAAAGGTTATCATGCAACTATAAAGACAGATGGAATATAATGAATATTGAATTAGATAATGTACTAGTGAGACATCAATCAGTTCCAGAATGTGATTGGTGTGATAAATCAAAAGATTTACTAGATCAAAAAGGTATCAAATATACAGTTATAGATAGTGATAAAAAGTTTTTCGGTAGATTGATGCGAAATACTAAGAGTAAAAAAGTTCCCCAAATAATTTTAAATGGTGAATATATCGGTGACTATAACGATCTCCTAGAACATTTTAACTCAGCAGAAATATAATTCGTAAACGTGATTACAATCATATGTTCTCTTTTTAAAGGAGCTAATCACGGTCTACCTCATTCAGCAGACATATATTCACCCGAAGATGTAGATAAGTTAGCACGTGGTTTAAAAAGAAATATAACAGTAGATTATGAATTGGTTTGTTTAGTTGATGGCGACTATACATTCAAAGAACCAATCCGCGCCATTCCTTTCCTAGAACCCAACTCTCCAGGTTGGTCGCTCCTAGCAGAATTATTCCGCCCAGATATTACAACTAATCGTAGAATGATTATCGGTTTGGATACTGTTATAATGTCTAACATTGACGACATTCTTTCTTTCCCTTTAGATGTTGGATTAATAACAGATCCAATGTCTGGCATAGGCATCATTCAAGAGAACGAAGTATGTAATGCTATCAGCATTGTTAGTGATAAGTCATCTAATAATATTTGGAATGTTTGGACTAATAAAAGAGATTGGGTTTTAAAACATTGTAGATTAGCTCCATGGAATACACCATCTGAATTAGTAATGATGAGAAAGTTATTTAATGCAGATGGAAAGGTCCCTCGAATTGATATTGGATTCCCAGATCGTATCTTATCTTATAAAATGCATATATGTGCAAATCCGAAATTATTAGAGACAGCTTCAATTGTTTACTTTCATGGTAAACCAAAACTTCATCAACTAAAGAATGTTCATTTTAATATAAAATTATTAGAGAATTGGGTATGACATTTAATCCAGTATTAATGAATATGCAGCCAAGAGAATTGGCTGTTCCAATAGAAACAATCCGCTCCAATATAAATATTCCTAGAGTGTGGTTTAGAGCGTTCAATGAACCTCAAGTATGTGCACAAATGAATAAGTTTGTAAGAGAAACAAACTATTCACATTATTTGGTTAATTCAGACGATGCCATTATCTATAAAAGAGCGGTTGATAAAGTTTTACAAGATGCGCCTAAATATGATATCTTTACCGCTTGGGTAAATATGCATATGAATGGAAAAGAGATGAGTGTAATCTCTAACATCTCCACTCATAGGTTGCCTATTATTGATCATGATAAGTGGCCGGAAAGAGAAGATAACCCTGAGTATCTTACGATAGATGAAGTATTAGATAAACCAAATAATTTTGTAGTCAGCTCAGTTTGTTTTTGTATAACTAGTTTTAAACGAGAAGTTTTATTAGATTATCCATTACAGACATATAGAAATACGAACGCCTCCGATCATCATATTTCCTATAGAATTCAAAGAGATGGGAAATATAAAATATGGACTCACCGCGACGCGTTTGCTAGGCATCTTCGACAAGGCTGGGACCCTTATAAACATAATTGGTTAGTTGGAAATGAAAAACCCAGTATAATATATGAACTTGAACCAGACCAATATTCAACAGAGGATAAAGAACAAAGGTATCTATATGAACCTTTATTTGTAAAATAAAACAGTTAGGATAACAATGGCCAAAGAAGAAGTAGACGAACTAAAAATATTAGATGATATAGTGGAAGCTGCGGAGATAGCTACAGCAGAAGCGGAAGCATCAATGAAGCTCGCGAAAGAAAGAGCCGGAGCGATTGAAAAGGCTGCCGAAGAAGGTAAAAAGCGCGCAGCTAAAGAAGCAAAAAAAGAAGCCGAAGTTGTTGCAAAAGCGATTAAAGATGCGGAGGAAAAAGGAGCAGAAAAACAGCAGAAGGAGAGGATAGCAGAAATTGCAAGACTGGCCGCAGAAGCAAAAGCCAATCTAGAAGAAAAACAAAGAGAGGTTGCCGGGAAGTTACATGAAGCAGAAGTGAAAGCCGCGGAGGAGGTCGTTGCCGTTAAAAAGAACGCGGAAGAATTAGCAAAGAAGAAAGCGACCGAAGCCAAAAAAGCTGTAGCCGAAGCAAAGAAGAGAGCTGAAGTGGCCACGAAGATAGCAACAAAAGTTTTGAGTTCAAAAAAGAAAAAGAAGAAGAAATAACTTGAAAGGTACATGATGAGTTTAAGTGGGTTTGATCATCAGTGGCATGATGATGGTGAGGGAAATTTAATACATGAAAGTGCTGTAATAAATTGGGAATTTGTTAAGATAGGTACAGGCAATGTAATCGGTCCAGGTGTTTGTATTGGTACAGATGCTCAGCATATCACAAAGTCTTCTGATGGTATAATAACTATAGGTAATAATAATATTATTAGAGAATATACTACGATACATTTACCAACTGCATGGTCAAAGTTAACAGCTATAGAAGATAATTGCTATTTGATGGTTAATGCTAACATAGCACATGATTGTTATATTGAATCAAATTGTATTATTAGTAATAATGCAGCCTTTGGTGGACACGTATATGTTATGAAAAATACAAATATAGGTTATAGTGTATCAATACATCAGTTCCAAGTTATAGGTTCATACTGTATGTTGGGTATGGGTACAATTATAACAAGCAAACAACATGTTGCACCTGGCGGATTATGGTATGGAAATCCAGGAAAGTCTGATAGACAAAATACGATAGGACTCGAAAGACGCACGGTTACCGATAAGATGTTAGAAGAGGAAACTATAAGAATGGAATCTATTAAGCAAGAAAGATCTAAATACAAATATGATGAATGAAGCTTTTCTTACAATCGTAGATGATAAGTTATGTGTAGATCGAACCGTATTCGAATTACATGAGCTTCGAGAAGTAAAACAATACTTCCAAGAAAATGGTTATACCTCTTCTCAGTTTTATCCAGATAAAGAAAATGATGTAGATAAGTTACATTCAATCATTGAAAAAATGGGAGAATTGTCACCTGAATGTCGCGGCAATGATATTGAAAGCTTTTATTTAAATTAGATGATAAGTATTTTTGGAGATAGTTACGTTGACCCTTGCTCAGGAAGTTTACAGCAAGATAAAAGATGGTATAATAATTTAGATGAACCGACTTTTGTTTATGGGTTAGCGGGATCAAGTATAGATTGGTCTTTAGATAATTTTATTAATGGTCATGTGGAAAGAACTGGAAAAATTATTTTTATAGAATCCATACCACGCCGATTTCATTTCGAATTTTTAAAAACGCCTAAACACGATGCTGCAGTAATGTGGGAAAATGGACGCAGTTGGGAAAATGATAAATGGCTTTCACAACCAGGCATGGAATATGTTCAACAGCATAAAATGTTTATAAAGCATTTTCATCATAATTATAAAGATTATCATAAAGCAACAAAGGCAAGATGTGTTTTGAAATCCTTATCTGTACATTATGATAAAGTATTATATTTTTCAACATCTAAAAATGATAATCTTTATAGAACACCTTATATTCAATCTAATGATAAATTTGAAATAGCTGATATAATGTTGATGGATATTTCTAGAGGTGAAATTAAAAGTGATTATGATCCAGAATTTAGAGATAGGAGATCAAATCATTTTAGTGAACCAAATCATGAAATATTTTCAACATATATAAAGAGGAGGTTTAATAATGAAAGCACAGAAGATTTAATTTTTGAAAAAAATTTAATATGATTTATTGGGGAATAACGTGCGGCTCACATGATGGGGCTGTGGCCGTATATCAAGACGGTGAAATATTATTCGCAACTGATGCGGAAAGATTTTCTAGAAAAAAGAACGATCCAGAGATCCCCCAAAATCTTATCGATTATATTTTAGAAGAATATGGTGAACCTCACAAAGTTTTTTTCTATGAGAATCCATATATAAAAATGTCTCGACGTTGGCATGCAGGACAAAAACCATTTTATAAACCACCGAGTATTTCTTATCAAGCTAAACTAAAATATACCTCGCATCATTTATCACATGCTGCATATGGTTATTATACTTCTCCTTTTGATAATACAATGGTTCTAGTTATCGATGCTATTGGAGAATGGGAAACATTGACGGTATGGAAAGCTAAAGGTAAAAAATTAAAGAAACTATGGAATTGGAAGTATCCTAAATCTTTAGGTTTAATGTATTCCGCATTAACACAATATGCAGGATGGAAACCTAATGAGGAAGAATATATTATGATGGGTGCGGCAGCCAGACAAACTCATCCTTACGAACCCGTATATCAAAGAATATTTGAACTCTGGGAGAATGGTGCATCCTGGCATAAAGGTGTTGGTAAATTAGAAGAATGGACAAAGAAGCCAGAAGTTCACCCCGAAGATGTTCCCACCGCCGCGCAGGCTGCATATGAATTCATCTTTAAGAATATAGTAAAAGAAGTTAGTAATCACAAATTGAATGAAACAGGAAATATTGTTTTTGTAGGAGGATGTTCTCTAAATGTTAGTGCCAATCGATTTTTATCTGATTATTTTTCTCGCATCCATATTCCATCTAATCCTGGCGACTCTGGTTCAGCTGTGGGATGTATTCTTGCAAGAACAAGAAAGCATATTAGTCCTACTCCTTATCTTGGTTATGATATTCAAGGATCATATCCAATCGAAGAAATAATCGGTGAGTTAATAGAAAGAGGAGTTGCTGGAGTTGCAAATGGTAGATGTGAATTCGGGCCTAGAGCTTTAGGTAATAGAACTTTATTCGGTGATCCAAGAGATATCCGGATTAAAGATAAAATTAACCAAGTAAAAGGTAGAGAACCTTTTAGACCTTTTGCTCCAATGATATTAGAAGAGGATGTTTCAAAATATTTTAATGGGGGATTCTTTTCACCGTATATGAGTTGTGCACTTCAAGCAACACAAGAATTTAGAAATATGTATCCAGGTGTTGTTCATTTAGATGGAACTTCTAGATTACAAGTAGTCACTGAAGAACCACATAAAACATTATTACAAATTTGGAAAGAAGTTTCAAAATGCCCAGTGCTATTAAATACATCTTTAAATGTTAAAGGAGAACCAATTGTCAACACCAAAGAAGACGCCGCGGCCTTCACTGCGAAAACGGGTGTCAATGTTTATTCTTAAATATTATTTAAGAATTAAAGAAAAGATTTTTGGAAAAGAAAAACAAGATTTAGATCCATTTATATATGACTGAAATACCACTTTCAATGATTCATGAATCAATGCCACAGGTATTGATAGGACCTAAGGATAAGCTAATTGATTTTCCAGATACGTTAAAAATCTTTGACGATAAAAGTTATGGATTTGATTATCAGGAGCATCTGATTAGAAAAGTTTTTAATGAGATGGGGTCTGAAATACAACTCTTTTTAGTATATGAAGATTATAAAAAGAGTGCTGGATTCGATATATCAAAAGTATATCCGAAAGATTCAGCTGAGGGATTAAAAACTGTTACTAAAACTGAAGCAGCAAAGCTGACTGATCAACTAATCAGGGAAGCTGGTTGTGATCCTAAGAAAAAAGAAAATTTAATGATATATAAAAGTTGTCACTGGACACCTTTTTTGGATTTTTATATAGATAATCAATTTTGGAAAATTGAGTATAAAAAATTTATAAAAACTTTAGAACATTATAAAAAAGCTTTTTATAGTTTCAACCATTGTCATCTGGACGATCAAGAAATCTTTAATCACATGATAATATGAAAATTGGAATAGTCGGCTGTAGTCACAGTGCAGGTGTTTCTGAAAACGGGCTCTTAAAAAAATCGGGTGGGTTTAATGCATGGAAAGGATGGCCGAGAGAATTGGCTAACGCATATCCTCAACACGAAGTTCATTTATTTGCTTCCCCAGGTGGAGGGCAAAATAATATGGAATCGGCTTTGAGAACTTGCCTCATTGAAGATGTTGATATGGTGCTTCTTCAATTTACAACACAACGACAATTATATCCAACACAAATAGATCGATCTTCAAAGAAGAACGATGGGTCTATAGATTCTTGGTATACTACTCAACGAAAAAAGAATTTTATTTTACGCCAGCAAAAAATAAGATCCCTTTCTATAAAGAATTATGTTGTTGAACGCAAGTGTGTTATGGTAGGTGGCCATTTCGATCCTAAAAATAAAATAGAAGAAATAAAAAAACTCCATGTTAACGCATATGAATTACCTAAAGTCCTATTAGATATATTCATCGATAATGATTATTTTAATGAGATGGCTGAAACTTTTTATAATTGTAATAAATTATATAAGAAAATATTTAAACATTTTTATTCAATGTTGTGGGTACCAACTTATAATTACGGGCCATTAAGTTCCAGAGCGGATTCCATTGTAGAGATAGAAGATAAGGTCCCCCTTTTTGTATCTGAATTTTTAACAGGAAAGAATCTTAAAGGCAAAGTTGATTGGCCTGAAACAATATATGATTGGCTAGGAAAACATTGGGCAAAAGGATTAAAGTTGAGCGAAGAAGATGCCAGAAGAGTAGTGTATCATGAATATAAAAAATATAAAGGTCATCTAGGGGAAGATGCACAACGAGAAGTTTTATTTGAATATATTTTAGGTCACGATAAATTGAAAGATGCCCTTGAAAAAGAAGCATAAACATCTACAGTTCTTAAATCATAGTTCATTATTATTAACTACATCTAAAACTAAAATCCTATGTGATCCTTGGTTTAAAGGTACAGCTTTTAGTGATGGGTGGTCATTATTATACGATGAGTCTCATAACATTAATGAGTTAGATTTTGACTATATTTGGATGTCACATGAACACCCTGATCACTTTTCAATACCCACATTGCGAGAACTGAACAAAAATTGTACTTTTCTTTTTCAAGAAACAAAAGATAAGAAAGTAAAAAAGTATCTTGAAGAAAAAGGTCATTCAGTAATAGAGCTAAAGAATAAAGAAGAAACAAAAATTGGTGATTTAAAGATTACATGTATTGTATGTGATGGCTTTGATTCAAGCTTGTTAGTAAAATATCCAGACGGTAAGGTTTTACTAAACATTAATGATGCAATGGTATTAGATGATATAGAAGTTGATAAAGTTGATTTACTTACATTCCAATATAGCTATGCAAACTGGGCTGGCAATAAAGGTGATAAAAAAATACCTAAGTATCTTCAGAGTATAATTGATGATAAGAATGATAAGGCAATAGCAAAGTTTAAACCAACTGCTATTATGCCATTTGCGAGTTTTGTATATTTCTCACATGAAGAAAACTTTTACTGGAATGACAATAATTGGATAGATCATGTGTTTAACAAATATGGGGATAATAGAACTACTTTAATATTCCCCTTTCCAGATCAATCAATATCATTAAACAATCTTGAAGTGAAAACATATTATGTTCATAATCAGTCTGCAAAGACATTTTGGAAAGATAAACGTAAGAATCTAATTATAAAAGATAAAGTTAAGCCACTATCTTTAGATCAGATTGAAGATTGTTATTTGAAGTTCAATAAAAAAATAAATCAAGAAAATACTATTGATAGTGATCTCTCATTAAATATAAAAATTAATGATCTAGATAAGATTATTAAGGTTGGATTAGTAGAGACCTCATTTGAAGTAGTTGATGAAAAAGAGACGATTAGTGTCTCATCTGAAACCGCAGGCTTCTTATTTTCTCAATTATATGCAAGAGGTACAGTATGTGTTAATTCAAGGGTGTCATTCAATTATAAAACAGCCCACAAATTCTTTCTGTTCTTTTTTATACCTTATGCAAACAATATTGGAATATATTTTAAACAGTTTCCAAAAGATGCATATACATCAATAATGAAAACAGTAGTAATGAGTGCAATCAATTTTGTATCTAGATTTTAATATTATAAATATAGATTTACAATTGGCTCTGGGGGTTGGATTCGAACCAACACACACACTTTGCTCCCACTAGGTGTGCAACATGCAAACAACATGTCGTGTCTACCAATTTCACCACCCCAGAGTAAATTATCCATTCTTTAACTGAATGGCATTTATAAGCCTCGTAAGACCTATTCCACCACCATATCTTGGAAAAAATTTATGACTTAAAAATTCTTCTAGTTCTTTTTCTACTCTCTCTTCGCCAAATAGTTCAAATAATAATTTAGCATATCCACCATCAGAAATAGTATAGAATTGATCTCTCATTTCCTCTACATCAGCGGACCTCTCAGCCGATCCAATGGTTTCCATTCCTCCCATAATAACATCGCATTTATTAGCAAGGTCACCTTCTTTTTTCATATTCCAAAAAGGCGAAGTAGAATAAGGGAATCTCGTTATAAATCCGACTCCGGAAGGATGGATATCTGATATCATTTGCTCGTGTTCATGATCTAATTCATCGACTCCAAATTCCTCACACCACATATCATAACCTTTTTCAGGTATTGGCGGTGCAATATCGAAACCTAGGTGATCGATTAGATCTCTTTCCATTTGCAGTAAATCGTCGAAATTACCTGGTGCTTCAAATTCAAACATGGGGAATATAATTTCATGTCTTCCTTCAACAGGATTCTTTTCTGTTCTATAAGAAGTTGAAACACAGAAGCATCCCTTAAGATCTGGATTGGTGAGTAATTCATATTCTAACCACATCTGACCTGTTTGAGGTAAGGGCCATATGATATCGTTATAATTATATGTTGCGACAGTTGTTGGATCTTCGCATGCTGCTAATATGGATAATCTGTTTTGGGTGTGAACTTCTAGAAAACCGCGGGAATGAAAAAAATTACGAAGGCTGGTAACTACATTATCAAAATCAGTTGGTGTTATTAAACTCGTCAATTTGTTCCTTTCATATTAAAAAATATTAATCATAAATTCCTTAAATCTATATATTTATCGAATCAAGAATAGATCGATCGATCTGATCGAAATAAAAAAAGTGCGTAAACTGTTGTAATCATTATAGATATTTATGCGCTTTTTCGTTGACATTTTGGGCTCGATGTGATATAATATATATAAAGAATGAGAGAATCATTCACAGACCGGTAGCAACTGCCGAAGCGAAGAGTTGGGTGGGTAGGTGGAAATTCAACAATCAGAGAGAGAGATTATGGGAATTGCGAAGAAAGAATATAACGAAACGAAAATTGGTGTTGAAGAAGTTGAAGCAGGTATTCAGCATTTGATGAAATGGGGAATGAAGACCTTTAAAGACCACACTGGCGATTGGGTCGAGGTTCGGACTTCCGGTCAATTGAATCTGTTTTCAGATGAGATTGAACCAATTCCACATCCTGTGGATTGCTAACGAATAATGTATCCCTTAAGAATGGGAACGCCCTGGCTTT
>Ga0208522_1000741_pt1 | contig 22143 bp, 18 predicted proteins | sample ETNtaG_25_FD_185763 | JGI IMG/M metagenome (GOLD analysis project Ga0208522, IMG submission 185763) | Marine microbial and viral communities from oxygen minimum zone, Eastern Pacific Ocean - ETNP201302SV86 (SPAdes) (version 2) | ecosystem: Environmental > Aquatic > Marine > Oceanic ... | reverse complement strand
AACCGTGAACATTTTCCCATTCAGCTAAATCTTTGTTCAGGATCAGATCCTCAAATTCGTCATGGGAAATAAAATTATAATCATCACCATCACATTCAATACTTCTTTGCTTCCGTGTAGTATAAGATGTTGACCATTCAATTTCCGGCATGACCTTTTGCAAGGCTTTACAAAGAGTCGTTTTCCCAGAACCGGATGGTGCTGATATGGTAATCAAATTAATCATTATAGGATATTCTGAACTTGTTCTCGGATTTTTTCTAATTCGCCTTTTATTTCTATAACATGATTTGTCACGGCAGGTTGGGGACTTTTAGAACCAATCGTATTCACTTCTCGGCCAATCTCTTGAATCAGGAAATTGATTCGCTTCCCCACAGGTTCTTCCTGGGTCATATATGATGACAATTGTGTAAAATGACTTTTACAGCGAACAATTTCTTCTGTAACGTCAGCCCGTTCAGATAAAAAAGCGACTTCCTGGATGAGACGAGTTTCATCTAGTGCTTCTCCATCTAACAATTCCGAAATCTTTTCCCGTATTTGAGCCTGTTTCTCAAGACTAAACTTTCCAGAAATTTCTCCGACTTCATCAATTCTGGTTTGAAGGAGTTCCATTCGATTCAATATATCTGTTTGTATCTGATGTCCTTCTTTTTCACGCATTTCATTTACCTGGTTTAAAGCAAGTTCCACTGCTTTTAAGATGATACCAGGTTTTAAGTTTTCCGGTTCGTCTGCGGAAAGAAGATCATTGGTTGAAATTATATCACTCAAATTCATTCTTTGACCATAGTCCACATGTATTTTTTTTACCACATCCTGTAGAATTTCAAATCGTTTTCGATTGAAACTCAATTTTTGTGAGTCCTGACTTGACTTTAATTCAAAACGCACCTGGACATTACCTCGCTGAAGAGATGTCTCGAGTGTATTTCGAACCTTTATTTCCAGGATGGGGTCCAAATTGAACCCGCGAATTTTTGTCTCTAAAAACCTAGAGTTAACCGTCCGTATCTCTACATCGATCTTATTTGGGCCTTTGCCGGCTGAACCGCGACCAAATCCTGTCATACTTTTAATCATAATTTCCTATAAGGGTATAGCCTACTAAATTACGAACTTTAGAGAATATTATCCAAGAACGATGATGCCCGGAATATGATAAATATTGGGCTATAAAAACCAGAGCCTAAACCCAATATCTTAAGAATAAAAGAATAGCCAAACTATTAATCAAGAAGTTTTGATTTCACCCATTCCAATGAAAAATTCAAAGATATGAGATGATGGTTTCCTAATCCATCAGCAGAACTCGATGATAAAAAAGCATAATCGATCCCGAGTCCTTCCCATTCCACACCCAATCCACCTGTTGAATTATTAACAGAGTTTCGCCCTAATCGGATAAATAGTTTATCTTTATAGATCCCTTCTATTCCGAATGATCCATCCACAGAAAAGGAACCAAATCCCAATTGTGAATCTAAATGACGATTGGATGTAGAAATATCCAGATTGAACATAGAATGAAGATTCACAGGAATCTTTGTCAACTTCAACGGTTGATGGATTCCAACAGAAACGGTTGGTGTTGTTCCTTCCACAGTTCCATTTTCCCAAATAAGTCCGGAAGCTGGGAGATTCCGAGCAACAATGCCAATATTTGTTTCATAGATTTTTTTTACGATTCCAAGATCTATGCCAACACCCAAAGCAAACTGATTATCCAGTGAATAGGATAAAACTTTTACGCCAATGCCTATTGGCAAATCTCTAAACGAATGATTAAATGCACCATGGATACCGATTTGATGTTGACTGAAAAATTGAAGTTGATCTACATCCAAGCGTTCACCTTCATCCAAAATCCCATTCCCCTCACCCGGATCATTGGTCCCGAATTTCCCATCATTCCCCCAATCCAAAAGCATATTTCGTGTATCCGGGATTTGACCGATACCTTCATACAGCATATTGACTTGAATAGGCTTTCCTTTTCTTTGAAACTGAAATCCTGCTAGATCATTATTCAAAATCCCTGAAAACCGAGATTGATGAGTCAAATTGACATTTGGAGTTAGCACTAGCGAAAATATCGGATTTATTAATGATGATGTTGGCGAACCAAAATTATAAGCGGTAGTTGCTTTCCCTAAGGATGCAGTTCGGGCATCGGTTACATGCTCAAAGAGTTCCCAACCATAATTCACCAAAAAACCATTGGAAAACCCAATACTCACAATAAAAAAGTAAGAAAATAATGAGATTTGCCATTTAGATACGAAGTCTCGAATAAGGCTTTGAGTCTTTGCTACTTTGCGGTATCTCCTACAACCCATGTTCTTTTTTGATCTCATCTAAAGTTTTAAGTGCTTCCAGGGGCGTCATTGAATTCACATCCAATTCATTCAGTTTTTTGCGCAATTTTAATTCTTGTTCCTGGAACAGTGTTATCTGGTTGGACGGTTCTGGAGGCGTAGAAGTTCCACCTTTTTCCACAGATTGCTGGATATGATGGTTCAGTATCTCCGTTGCACGATGAATCACTGATTTTGGTAATCCTGCCATTTGTGCCACATGAATCCCATAACTTTTATCAACTGACCCTTTTGCTATAGAGCGAAGAAATACTATTTTATCTCCAAATTCTTTCACTTCCACATGGTGATTCTCAACCCGTTCCAGGAGTGATTCCAGATCTGTTAATTCATGGTAGTGAGTTGCAAATAAAGTACGAGCCAAAACACCTTCTGTGTTATGAAGAAATTCTGTTATAGCCCACGCCAGAGAAAGTCCATCAAATGTGGCTGTCCCTCGACCAATCTCATCTAGCAGGATCAAACTCCTATTCGTGGCATTATTCATAATATTGGCGGCTTCGTTCATTTCCACCAAAAAGGTACTTTCACCACCAGCAAGATTATCACTGGCTCCTACTCGAGTAAACAATTTATCAGCTATTCCAATTTTTGCTGAATTAGCCGGGACAAAACTTCCAATCTGAGCCATTAATACAATGAGTCCCACTTGTCTTAAATAAGTGGATTTCCCTGCCATATTGGGTCCCGTAATTAAATGGATCTGGTTGATCTTAGAATCTATGGAGAGATCATTAGGGATAAATTTATCGGTGGATGGCAATAACTGTTCAACAACAGGGTGACGTCCTTGGTTAATCTCTAATTTCGGATTATTTGTCAATTCTGGGCGAACAAAATTCTGACTCAATGAAGTTGAAGAAAATCCAACCAAAAGATCCATCCGATTGATAGCTTTTGCATTGGTGTGGATATCAGAAATGGTGCCCAATAAGAATTGGCACAATTCAGAGAAAATATTGGATTCTATCGTAAATATTTTTTCTTCTGCATTGAGAATTTTATCTTCATATTCTTTTAATTCTTCGGTGATATATCGTTCAGAATTAACGAGGGTTTGTTTCCTAATAAATGTTTCTGGGACTTTATTCTGATGGACTTTGGTTACTTCGATGTAATAACCAAATACCCTGTTAAATCCCACCTTTAGCTTTGGAATGGCCAATTCTTCTCGCAATGAACTCTGAAAATTATCTATCCATTCTTTCCCGGAATTAAGCAAAGTTCGTAATTCATCAAGATCACTATCCACACCCTTACAAATTATATTTCCCATTTTAACCTGTATCGGTGTATCTTGATTGATTAGAGATAAGATCTTTTCAGTGATCGAATTTGTGTCAATAAATGATTTTGCCAATAATGCCAAGTTTTGATCGTCTGCTGATATTAATTCTTTTTGCCAATCGGGAATTTTCTGCAAAGTAAGTGCTATCCCTATCACATCTCGGGGCGACGCTTTACCATGATTCACTTTTCCAAGAATACGCTCCAAATCAGCTGTTTTGCTTAACGATTCTCGTATTGATTTCATGAGTCTAACATTTTTAGAAAAAGCATCAACCACATCCAACCTTGCATTGATTCTTTTAATATCAGTCAGTGGATAATGTAGCCATCGTCGGAGAAGTCGGCCTCCGCCAGCAGTTTGGGTTTCGTCAATACAATCCACCAATGTTCCATGCGTCCCTTGTGTGGCCAAACTTTGGAATACTTCCAAATTCCGAATTGTAAATCCATCTAACCCCATAAAACCTTCGTTAAAAACTGGAACTATTTTAGATACATGATCCAGAGTTGAACTCAAATTGGATTTAATATGATGCAACAAAGCACCGCCAGCTGAGATAGCTAATTTCAATTCATCACACCCGAATCCTTTTAAGGATTTAAGATTAAAATGTTGGGTCAGTGCTCTGTATGATGAATCCTGATCAAAGATCCAATTTTCTATCTGCGTAATAAATGGACGAAATTCACGGTACCATTCTGTGGTAGAATAAACCACACTTTCATCCAAAATCATTTCACTGGGAGAGAATTTTAACAAATTATCTTTTAATTGGTACACAGGACATTCACCAATATGGAATTCTCCTGTTGATGGATCCAGGAAAGCAAATCCCGCATTATCCTTTTTAAAGGTTACAGATCCAATATAACGGTTGGATTTTTTACTCAATGCCTGGTCGCTTATAAGTGTCCCGGGTGTTACAACTTCGATTACTTCCCGTTTCACAATCCCCTTGGCTAATTTCGGGTCCTCCACTTGTTCGCAAATGGCCACACGATGTCCCGCCTTCACCAATTTTGGGAGATAATTATCTAAAGCATGATACGGAAAACCGGCCAATGCCACATTGGATGCTTTTCCATTAGCCCGTTTTGTCAAAACAATTCCAAGAACCTTGGCAGTAATTTCCGCATCTTCCAGAAAAGTCTCATAGAAATCACCCATCCTGAATAACACTAGCGTATCTTCATATTGTGATTTCACTTCCAGAAATTGCTTCATGACCGGTGTTTGTGCGATGACATCCTTACCCATTCAAAGATTTTCCTTTCAAGCGCACATTTTCCTGTCGTATAGTAAAATGTTTCTTATCGAGATATTCCAACAATGGAATCGCTGTTTTACGTGAGAGTCCCGTTATTTCTTTAAAATCTGCCACAGCTAATTGCTCCCTCGACTTGAAAAATTTATGAATGTCATGAATAACATTATCAAGATTGGAACGGTTTAGCCAAAAGTTATTTCCAAGATTTTCCACCTTTCCCTGGGCAAATAACAAGTGAATCAGATCCCCCACCCTTTTGGGTTTGAATCCGGACGCTTCTGTAATCTCTTTGAGTAGAATCGGCTCAAATCCGGATTGAGTTAAGATAGATTCAATTTTTCCCAATTCTTCTAAATCCTTTTGAGAAAACCCAGGCTTATAATCCACAAGAGAGAATCCACCTTTTTCTTCTGAAATAACGCCATTTTCTAATAGGATTTTCATGACAATCTCAAACCAGTCTTCCGACCATTTAAGTTGGTTTAATATTCCATCGGAGCTCAGGACAGATCGGAATGGATTCTTTTCATAAGTATCATCAAAATAGAATTTTAAATCTTTTTTCCCCTTTTCCAATCCAGACTCAGAGTATAGAATTCCACTCTCGGACTCCATTACATGTATTTCAACGATCCAACTCTGTAAAATTTCTTTAGAAATAAAAAATAACATCTGCCATTTTTCTCTCGATTTGGGTGTTTTCCAATCTTCATCGATCAAATAACCAAATCGTTCCTTCGGATCGATGGGAAGACTATCGGTGCGATGTCGTAATACTGACCATTTTCCAACTGGTTTAGGATCTATTACCAATCCACCTGCAATCGTATCCATGGGGGAATAAGATCGAACTACAAACCGGTCATCCATAGCTACAGCAACAGGGGATTCAAGATCAATGATCACACTCCCGGATTGGCTTTTTTCTAATTTTTTTCCAGAAACTCGCCCAAGGATCTCAGATGTTCCCATATGAAAACGTAACCGCTGTTTATTCTTAATAACCCAATCTGTTGAATTCGTCATAGAAATATTTGCAAGTATTCGATTGGATGGTTGCAAACAATCCGGGGTAGCAAGAACGGTCCCACGGGTTAGATCTGACGATTTTACATGGGAAAGGTTCAGCGCAGCACGATCTCCTGTTAAAACAGTTTCGGTTGCACCGCCATGGGTTTGGATACCACGAATTTTAGTCTTTATACCTAGTGGTAGTATCTCAATATCATCTCCATTCTGGGCAGAACCATTCTGGACCGTACCGGTTACAACGGTACCAAATCCGGTTTTTGAAAAAACGCGATCCACATTCAGTCGAAATTGTACAGAAGAAGACTTTGATTGATAATTTTCAGCCAAGGATAAAATATCAGATTTCAGACCTTCAACTCCATCTCCGGTTAGATTATTAATTCGGTGAATAGAGATAGAATCAAAACCAATGTCATCCAATAATTCAGTAATATCCAATTCAACTAGATCCAGCCATTCACCATCGTTCACCAGATCTGTTTTAGTCAGAGCAACGATCCCTTTATTCACACCAAGAAGAGTGAGGATATTCAGATGCTCACGGGTTTGGGGCATCACACTATCATCTGCTGCAATTACCAACAAACCAAAATGGATATTTGCTGCACCTGCAGCCATATTCCTGATAAATTTTTCGTGACCAGGAACATCAATAATGGTGATGTTTTCAGTAAGATAAGCAAAGCCAAGATCAATGGTCATTCCCCGTTTTTTCTCTTCTACGAGCCGGTCTGTATTGGTCCCAGTTAAGGCTTTAACCAGAGATGTTTTACCGTGGTCAATATGACCTGCAGTCCCCACCACAACTTGCAACATGGTTAAACCTCCTGAATCGCAGTTGATAGCCGTTTAATTTGAGTGGGTAAAACGGATTTCAAATCAATATAAAATGTATTTTTTTGTATATATCCAACTACTGGAATGGAACCGCAACGGAATGCCTTGGCAAGATCCTTGGCCTTCCCATTTTTGGGTGAAAAACTTAAGGATGCACTTTCAATCTTATCATCCGGTAAAGATCCACTCCCCGCTTCTACTTCAGAGTCCACCAGTAAAATCCCCAGATCTTTAATTGTCTTTTTCTGCAACGAATCCAAAACCTTTTGTCCGCGGGTTTTTAATACCTTTCGCGATGTGGTTAGCATGGTGAGAGAGAGATTATCTTTCGAGAATGATTGGGATCGATAAGACCGCAACGTTTCTTCTAATAGCCCGATGGTTACCTTATCACATCTTAATACACGATATAATGGATTTTTCTTAGAGGCATTTACCCATTTCTTGCGACCTACCATGATGCCGGATTGCGGTCCACCCAGAAGTTTATCTCCTGAGAATGAGATAATATCTGGCCCGCTATTTACAATGGATTTTACTGGGATTTCGTCCGCCAGACCCAACAGATTCATATCAAGCAGAGCACCGCTTCCAAGATCTGCCATGACGGGTATTTTATGTTTCTTACCAAGAATGACTAGATCAGACAAAGAGACTTCTTTGGTAAACCCTTTTACTACATAATTGCTGGTATGAACCCATAGAATCAATTTCGTTTTATTGGAAATGGCTTTTTCGTAATCTTTTAAATGTGTACGATTCGTGGTTCCTACTTCTTTCAAGATTGCACCACTTTTTTCAATTATATCAGGAATCCTGAAAGAGCCACCTATTTCCACCATTTGTCCACGAGAACAGATTACCTCTATAACCATCCAAGCAATCCGCCAAATCTTTTAATTGTTTACCACGAAAAGGTGCTCGGCCAAATCCAGTATGGAGTACAATACCAGTACCATTAATTACATTGACCAGTTTGGAAGCAGATTGTAATAATACTTGGGATGCAATATGACTTAATAACTCCCTCTTAGTTTTAGATAATTTCCCTTTCCTAATATTTGCCCTGATCTTTGTTAATTCCGAATTGATAATATATTTTATATAATCTTCATGTAGTAACATATTTCCATTCAGTTCAAGTAATACTTGATGTACGGATGGACAGTCTTTCAGGGTGGTTTTCATAATAAGGGGCAAGAAGTTCTAACGAATCAGCCTTCAGTTCAAGGAGTTTGATTTTTTCGCTTCATTAAGAACCATCCGGCAATAACAGCAGGAATTAAACTAATCGCCATAAATGGGAATACCATTTCAATCGAATATTGATTCGTAATCCAACCACAAACAGCTGGAGCAATACCGCCAATCCCGAAACTCAAAAAGAATGAAATACCATATCCTATCCCACGATGTGAACTGGGAGTCAATTCCGCTAATAATGCATTTGATATGGGCTGATTTAAAAAATGAACTATCCCTAACAAAATACTGGAAAAAAGCAAACTCCATCCACTGGTGTATCCCATTAACATTAAAAATGGCATATTAAAAATAACGATCCAAAATAAAAGGAAAGATCTGCTATATCGATCTCCAATATATCCACCAATGGTTTGTCCCAAAATGCCTGACGTAAATACCAATGTTGTGAAAAATCCTGCTTTCAACGTTTCAGGAAACAACGCAAAAATACCCGTGGTTTGGGATCCAAATAATGCGGGCATATAGGTGGTGAATCCACCAAAAGAGAAGCCCAAAGCCGTCGACATAACATAATAGATGACAATTGATCGCTTATCTCTTATTTCAAGATTTTCCTTTTTTGTGTCATTCTCAATAGGCTTATTACGTCTTTTAATCATGAAAAAAGTCACAAAAACCAGAATACCTTGTAAAACAATCCAAATCAGATAAGATACCCGCCAACTCCCAAATTCAGCTGCTGCTCCAGCAAATAAAGGCCCTAGAGCCAATCCTACGGATCCGGCCACACCATGGATTGCCATACCTTTACTTAAATTCTTCAAACGACGGGAAAGTATTGTAAGTCCTGCCGGATGATAAATACTGGATGCTAACCCCAGAATACCCAGTCCAATTGTCATTTGAACTGGGGTCTTTGCAAGGATCAGACCCAGCCCACCAATTATTGATCCAACTTGATAAATCAATAACAAGGCTCTTCCTCCCAGTTTTGCTTCCAGAAATCCTGCTGGAATAGCCCCTACACCAAACATAAATGCACCCGCCGTAGCCATTATACCCAATGTATCCAACCCTAAATCAAATTCATGGTGAAATAAAAGCATCAATGTTGGAAAAACCATCATTTGTGCATGTACAGCCAAATGAGAAAAGGCTGTAACGCCCATGACTATTTTATTCTCTTTATTCATAGCAAAAAGCCCCTGCCGCAAACATTCGCTTCCGGAGGGGCTTCAATTGTTTTAAAAAAATAACTACCGTTTTTCTTCGATACGGGCTGCTTTCGAGCCGATGATATTTTTCAAATAGTTCAATTTTGCTCGACGAACTTTACCACGACGCTTCACATCAATAGAAGCAAGCATGGGAGAATGGAGTGGAAAGATCCTTTCAACCCCAAATCCATTCGCCACTTTCCGTACTGTGAATGTTGCATCCAGGCTTGTTCCGCCATGGCGTGCAATCACAACACCTTCATATCGCTGCACCCGTTCTTTATTCCCTTCACGGACACGTACGTCAACTGCAACCGTATCTCCTGACCTAAAATCAGGAATATCCGATTTCAAAAATTCTTTTGTTGCTTCTACTACTTTATGCATGGTTTATCTCCGATTCTTTCAATTTTTCAAATTTTTTCCAGAGATCCGGTTTCTTTTTTTGAGTCCGTTTCTCTTTTTGTTCCTGCCTCCAAGCTTCAATTTTTGCATGATAACCGCCCAATAATACCTCCGGAACTTCCATTCCATCAATCTCACGTGGATGGGTATAATGTGGATGGTCTAACAGATCCTGCGAAAAAGAATCCGTTAATGCCGAGTCCAGATTATTGAGTGTTCCTGGGATCAGCCGAACTGTACTGTCCAACATCACCATGGCAGGAATCTCACCACCGGTCATGACAAAATCACCCAAAGAATACTCATGCGTCACATATTTTTCTATGACACGTTCATCTATTCCCTTGTAATGTCCACAAATAACAATAAGCTTTTCTTGTTGGCTGGTTTCTTCAGCTATATCCTGATTCCAGATTCTCCCCTGAGGAGACGGATAAATTACCCGAACATTATCAGGTCCACTAACCAAATCCATGGCATGATCTATCGCCTTAAAAAGTGGCTCTGCCATTAAAACCATTCCACTTCCACCGCCAAAAGGTGTATCATCAATCTGACGATAACTCCCTTTCCCAAAATCTCGGAGATTTACAATATGGAATTCAACCACATTTTTCTCCACAGCTTTCCGAAGAATACTGTTCTGGATCAGGGTGTCAATAACATCCGGAACCGGCGTTATGACAGAAATTTGAATCAATCCAGTAAACCTTCCATAGGAGAGATCACAATTACACCTTGTTCATGATTAATACCTTTAACCACTTCCGGGATCACGGGAATTAAAAATTCCTTTCCTCCATTGGTGATCACATAAACATCACTGTGGGGTAGCCACATTACATCTTTCAGGATGCCAACAAGATCCCCCGATTCTGCAAAGACCTCATATCCCAACAGATCTTTTCCAATCATGTTAATTTGATCTTCTCTCGATGCTTCGATAAAAATGGTTTGACCCACAATTTTCTCTGCATCGGAGATCGTATCAACACCTTCGAATTTAAACCGTCTTTTTTTTCCCATTCCTGTTACAATCTCAAGACGAACATCTTCAGAAGTATCAGGTGAAAATCCCAACATAAGTTTTTTGTCTTCAATATAGTCATCGAAATATCGGGATAAAGGTCGTAACCGTACATCTCCAGTAAGTCCGGAAGTTGTAGTTATGGTTGCAATGGGATGGACAAGGTTTTTCATCTAGTCAATCACATCCAATCTAGCCCTTTTACCACCTTCCTTGGCATTGATCGCAAAAACCAGTGTTCGAAGTGCAGATATATTACGCCCGCCCTTACCGATCACTTTTCCATAATCACCATCGCCAACGGTTAATTCGTAAATGAGCCGCTGTTCAGTTTCAACTATCTCAATATTAACCTCATCTGGTTTATCAACCAGGAGTTTTATCGCCTGTTCAATGAACTCTAACATAGTGTCCTCCGTATTGTAATTGATTAATAATTATGGGAATTTTTTATTTTTCTTCTGAAGTAGCCTTTTGATCTTGGTCTTCATCGGATGACTCATCAGCAGATTCAGCTACCGGAGCTTCATCACTTGAATCATCTAGTGGCTCTTCTTCATGTGTTTCTTCAGCAGATTCATCCGCGGAGGTTTCATCTTCTGTTTCGCTATCTTCCTCCACTGGAGTCTCATCATTAGGAGTTTCGGTAGATTCCTCTTCCGGTGCGATTTCTTCACTCGATTCTTCCGTTACTTCAGACTCATCTGCACTTTCTTCAGTTGATTCTTCTCCAGAAGGTGACTCTTCAACATTCTCTGCTGGTGTTTCATCAGGAGATTCAGTTTCATCTTCTTGAGATTCTCCTTCAGTTGGCGAATCTTCTATAGGTTCAGCTTCAGATGATTCATCGGTTGTAACCTCTGCGTTAGAACTTGCATCGTCAGATTCATCAGCGGAAGTTTCATCTTCTGCTTCGCTATCTTCCTCCACTGGAGCATCTTCATTAGAAATTTCGGTAGATTCGTCTTCGTCTGATGATTCCTCTTCAGGTGCGATTTCTTCACTCGTTTCTTCTGTTACTTGAGTTTCATCTGCACTTTCTTTAGTTGATTCTTCTCCAGCAGGTGCTTCTTCAACTTCTTCAGTTGGCGCATCTTCTATAGATTCAACTTCAGATGATTCTTCGGTCGTAACCTCTGCAGATGTTTCTTCTTCAATAGATTCTTCTACTGGTGCTTCAACCACGACGTCTTCTGAAGCGGTATCGTCTTCGTCTGCTTCAACAACTTCCACAGCAACAGCTTTTTCTTTTTCATCTGCTTTCTTTTCAGCGCGATCAGCACGGGCTTTTTGCACATCTTCCCGGTTCATTTCCCATTTTTTCATCTCTTTTTCAATCTGGGCTTCATCCAGGCCTTGTTTTATCAAATGCCATTGATGGGCAATCCCTGCACGGCGTAATAATTTATGTGCAGCTTCGGTGGGCTGTGCACCTTCACCTAGCCAATGTATAACCCTTTCACCTTTCAGATCATAAGAACGATCTACGTCAATTGGATTGTACCAGCCCAATTCTTCAATCGCAGCACCATCACGGCGATTCCGAGAATCCATTACAACCATTCTGTAAAAAGGTCTATTTCGACGTCCTATTCGTTTGAGTCTTATTTTCGTCGCCAACTTGTATCTCCTTAATTAAATCTTTCAAAACCACCCAATCCGGGTAATTTCATGTTTTTCATTTTTCCCATTTTTTTCATCATTTTCTTCATCTGAGAAAATTGATTCAAAAGGGCGTTTATTTCCTGTACCGAACGTCCACTTCCTTTTGAGATCCGCAATCTGCGACTGCCATTAATGATCTCCGGTTGCTGACGCTCACCTGGTGTCATAGAATTGATGATCGCTTCTGTCCATCCGACTTGACGGTCATCCATATTCAATTGTTTTAAAGCTTTTGAGTTCATACCAGGCATCATGCCGATGATCTGGCTCATAGAACCCATTTTTTTCATTTGCTGTAATTGCATTTTGAAATCATCCAGGTCAAAAGTATTCTTTACCAGTTTTGTCTGAAAATCCTTTGCCTGGTCCTCATCAAAAACGTCCTGGGCTTTTTCCACGATGGAAACCACATCTCCAAATCCAAGAATTCGATCTGCAATTCGTTTCGGATCAAAAACATCCAACCCATCTAATTTTTCAGATGTTCCAATAAATTTGATAGGTTTACCCGTCACTTCACGGATTGAAACTGCTGCTCCACCTCGAGAATCGCCATCCATTTTTGTCAGGATTACACCTGATAACGGGAGCGCTTCGTGAAAAGCCTGTGCTGAATTCACAGCATCTTGCCCCGTCATGCCATCCGCAACAAAGATAATCTCGTCGGGGTCAGCCATATCAGCAATCTGCTGAATTTCTGTCATCATTTCGCCATCTACATGGAGTCGCCCGGCTGTATCCAGGATTACAACATCATTTTTCAAAGATCGTGCTTCTTCAATTCCCCGTTTGCAAATTGCCAACGGCTCTCCGGTTACTTCTTCGTACACCGCCACACCTGCCTGCTTCCCCACAGTAATTAATTGTTGGACAGCAGCTGGACGGTACACATCAGCGGCAACCATCAAAACCGATTTACCGGATTTTTGCAACCGATAAGCCAGTTTCCCAGCAGTGGTTGTTTTTCCGGATCCTTGAAGGCCAGCCAATAAAATAACAGCCGGATTGTTCTTCAAGACCAAGTCTTTTGAATCCGTTCCCAAAAGGATAACCAATTCATCGCGAATGATCTTCACGAATTGCTGACCTGGTTTTACCGATTTTAGTACCTTTGTCCCCTGCGCTTTATCATGCACAGTATTGACAAAAGATTTTGCCACATTAAAGTTCACATCAGCATCTATCAATGCCCGTCGGACTTCCCGAACGGTATCATTGATATTCTTATCAGTTATTTTACCTAGACCTCGAACATTTCGAAGAATAGATTCAAACCGTTCTGTGATGTGACCAAACATGTGTTTCCGATTCGAAAATAGCTTGGGAAATTAGGGTCTTTTTTTATTAAAAGTAAATGTGAAAAGTCAATTGAGATTCCAAGGATTTTATCATATAAAATTATAGCAGTTTACTGTCGTAGGAGTCCAATCAAATTTGATATTTATTGATTTATCTGTTTTGGCTATCGTGCCAAAATAACCAAACCCAAACAATTTGTATCGATGATTTAAACTTCTTCCTATATTTTTTTTAATCATTTAGGCAGCCAGTTTTGGATATATTCAGAGTAATACTGATTACCCACTACTCTTGAGTATTGATGATTGTCTATTCGACCTTATTGTACAATCCTAAAAAGTGTAATCTATTGTAACGCCAATTTGTTTCGGATCACCATAACTTTTCCAAAGCTGATCTGGATAAGTGGGTGGAATGAGTCCAAAATAAAAACCTCGCGTGGTGTAGCGTTCATCCATTGCATTTCGGATCCAAATTGCGGTGGTGGTTTTTCCAAATGATTTCCCAAGGGTCAGGCTCAATAAAGAATAGGGTACTGATTTTTGGTCATGACTATCTGAAAAATAGTATTCATCTTTAAAGCTCATCAGAGTTGATGCAAAAAAACCAGATTCATTTTCATAATTAAAACCAACTGATCCAGTTATTTCCGGTGACATGGCTGCTTTCCGATTTCCACCGATTGCTTCAACACCTTCTGCTGCAAAATAAGTGAATTTGTCCACCCATGTTGTTAAATATCCTAGTGACGCATCCATATTGAGATTGGATGAAACATTAAGTGTATTCTCCCATTCGAATCCTTGAATCGTTCCCGATCCAGCATTGGTGGTATAAAAAAGAAAACTGTTTGGATCTCCTTCCACCTGTTGGCTAGATAAAGATACTTGTTGGTCTTTTCGTAAACTATAAAATGCTGAAAGTTGAGTTCTGTAGATATTTGTGACTCGATTTAAGCCAACTTCAAAATTCTGAATAAATTCCGGATCAAAAGGTCGGCTTGTATCAGATAAATATGGCTGCTGATTCACACCACCAGACTTGTAGCCCTGAGACACAGAACCATAAAAGCTGGTGAATTTATCTTTTAAATAGTGTAGGGATGTTCTATATCCAATCATAGCGTGATCGATATAAAATTTAATGGGTGGTAGTTTGATCTTTTCCCAATAGTCATTCAACCCTTGGGATGTGCCTTCATATTTTATGGAGTTATTTTCAAATCGGACATTTGCTTTTAATTTGAGTGACGGTGTTAAATTAACCCCATATTGCCCATACCCTGCTGCGACCAAGAAATCATAATGACTGGTTGCATCTGTTGCCGCACCGCCATATAAATATCCCATTGCTTCATCCTGTTCGATCAATTGTTTAAAATATCCTCCCATGATGATGGATCCCATGGACAAACGAATTTCCTGAGTAAGATTTGAACGATTTCGTTCATTCTTATCATAAAATTCATAGGCCCAGCCCTCCACTGCTGGATCAAATCCATGGTTATCATGCCAGTATGTACTGTCCGCCCAATCACCATCATAGGCGTGGACCAAATCCGTTACTGTGAATGAGGTAATACTGGTAATATTCAAATTCTCCGATGCTTCGAATTGAGCTCTTAAGGAATAACCATAGGTTCTTTGGCTGTCTTCCCCTTTATCATTGGAATAGGTTATAAAATCCGTATTATTGTCCGGCGCCCAAACATCATATCCATTTTTAAGTTCGGCGTAGATAAGCGTAGCTAAGATAGAGAGTCGATTATTTGGATTATAACTCAATTTCATTCTGGAGAATGCTTCTTCCCGCTTATTGGAATCCGTGATGTTTTGGCTCACATTTTCACGAAATCCATCGCTGTAATTGTAAATACCGGTCAACCGCATATTCATATTTTTCATTAAGCGGACATTCATGACCGAGCTCCCACCATAATGATTATCAGAGCCAAAATTTGTGGATGACTTCATTTCAAATTGGTCTGTTGGATTCGTCGCTCGCATGGAAATGAGTCCTGCCATAGCGTTGGGCCCATAGACTGAAGATTGAGGCCCCTTGAACACTTCAATTTGATCTAAATCATACAGGAGTCCCACCATTCCGAGTCCACTTAAATCCATGTCATCCATGACAAATCCCACAGAAAAATTGGGAGGTCCTTCTCCAAAATAATGGCTTCTTTCACCTATTCCACGAATTTGAAAATACCTAGGACGACTGGTACCTCCGGCCCAATTCAGATTTGGAATTTGTTCCGTTAATGATTGAAAATGGTCTGTGCCAGTTTCACGAATGAGATCTCCGTTAATAACAGTTACGCTGGATGCCACTTTCTGGAGTGATTCATCGGATAGGCCGGCGTGGACAATGATCTCTTTTGATTTAATCACAGTTGGGCGGATTTCGACCAACATACTTTTTTGAGCGAGTTGGCTAACTAGATCATATCCGATATGTGAGAATTCCAATTTAGTTCCAATTGAAACATTAATATTGAATTCTCCGAATTCGTTTGTGGCTACCCCCATTTCTCCTGCTGTTACATTTACACCTTTAACAGGCTCATTGGTGGATTGATCCATTACAGTCCCTTTAATTTCTGCAAACAAAAAGGATGAAAATAGGATTAAAAAAGTAAGGTGTATTTTAAAATTCATTGTGTCTTCCTACGCTGGCATTATCCAGATCAGGTCAATGGGTTTGTTCTCAGCCGTTCGATCTGGTTCTGAATGGCACCCCTGACGTGATTTAAATTACATTATTTTACCTACTTGTGAACACTTGGGTACTCATTTTCTTCCATTGCAGAACCCAAAATGTTTTCCCTACCTTTACAACTAATTTTTCGGAGAAAAAATGTCCAAACCCTTACCAGAGATTACTCCCAAAGCTATTGTTCTAGGAGTTTTATTATCCATGGTGCTTGCAGGAGCCAATGCATACCTTGGTTTATTTGCAGGAATGACCGTTTCAGCATCCATTCCGGCAGCGGTGATTTCCATGGCAGTTTTACGGCTCTTCCGAAAATCGAACATTTTAGAAAATAACATTGTTCAAACTGCAGCATCTGCAGGAGAATCCTTGGCTGCGGGTGTAATATTTACAATCCCTGCATTAGTTCTCATGGGTGTTTGGACAGATTTCGATTACCTGGAAGTTGCGAAAATTTCTGCCATTGGCGGTGTAATTGGTGTGTTATTCACAGTACCATTGCGTCGTGCATTGATCGTAGAAGCTAAACTAAAATATCCGGAAGGTGTTGCTACTGCAGCAATTTTGGAAGCAGGCGAAAAGTCTCGCACATCGACTGAAAAAGATGAATCAGGCGGACTTATTACTATCGCAATTTCAGGATTAGTGGGTGGTGCCATGAAACTCTGTCAGCAAGGGTTTTCTATGTGGCATGCGGCCATAGAAAGTGCAACCGTCGTTGGTGGCTCCATTTTCGGAATCGGGACGGATCTCTCCCCAGCCTTGATCTCTGTGGGATATATTGTTGGACGAAACATTGGAATTTTGGTTGTGGCTGGCGGACTCATTTCCTGGGCTGTTGCAATTCCTATTTATACGGCTATTTATGGATTTGAAGGAGATCCTATGCCTGCAGCTTGGGATATATGGAATTCCCAGATTCGTTATCTCGGTGTTGGTGCCATGGTAGTTGGCGGTATATGGTCACTTATTAAATTATTCAAACCCTTGGTAACCGGAATTAAAGCCAGCCTGGATGCGGTTAAAAAATCAAAATTGGCTACAGAAATTCCAACGCATGAACAAGATTTTCCTATTAATTATGTGGGAATGGCTTTAGCAGTTTTACTGATTCCTGTTTATCTCCTCTATTTTGAGATTGTGAATGATGTTGCCATCGCTGCACTTCTTGCTGTAGTTATGATGATATTCGGATTTTTATTTTCTGCTGTGGCCGCTTATATGGCGGGGATAGTGGGATCGTCAAATAATCCAATTTCAGGAGTTACCATTGCCACAATCCTATTTGCATCCCTTTTACTCCTATCCCTTTTGGGCAAAAATTCCAATGTGGGTGCTTCGGCAGCTATCATGATCGGAGCAGTGGTATGTTGTGCCGCCGCTATTGGTGGAGATAATCTGCAAGATCTGAAAACGGGACACATCGTTGGTGCCACACCCTGGAAGCAACAAATAATGCAGATTGTTGGCGTTTTAAGTGCAGCGGTTATTCTAGGGCTCGTTCTGGATATTCTTCATACGGCATATACAATCGGTTCTCCAACTCTATCTGCACCACAAGCAACGTTAATGAAGTCAGTGGCAGATGGAGTATTTACAGGAAATCTTCCATGGACCATGGTTGGATTCGGCGCTATTATAGGCGTTATCATTATTGTGATAGACCTTCGGCAAGAACGAATCGGTTCTGATTTTCGAGTACCTATTTTGGCGGTGGCCGTTGGGATATATCTCCCCATTGAACTGACTGTCCCCATTTTTATCGGTGGTATGATCGCCCATTTCAGTGATCGATCGAAAGCGACAGACACCATGAAGAAAAAAGGCTTACTCATGGCTTCTGGACTCATTACTGGAGAAGCACTTGTTGGAATATTAGTGGCTGTTCCCATTTTTATAACGGGAAGTAAAGATTGGTGGCCTCAATTTTCAGGATTCCAATTAATTGGAATTGCTGCCTTTTTAGGTGTTATTGGGTGGCTGTATAAGTCCGTGACTCAAAAGTCATAATGAAGTAATCTGGTCTTATGCCAACAATAACCTATGATCTTTTACATCGACTCCCAAAAGTGGAGCTTCACTGCCATTTGGATGGGTGTCTCCGTCCAGAATCCGTTTTAGATGTGGCAAAAATTGAGGGTGTAAAACTCCCATCATTTGAACTAGATGAGTTATCATCCTTTTTAAAGATTGGAAAAAAACGAGGATCTCTTGAAGAATATCTAAATCGTTTCGACATTACTCTTTCTGTAATGCAAACGCCTGAATCTCTTACTCGATTTGCATTCGAATTAATTGAAGATGTGGCTCAAGAGAATGTTCGATATATCGAAGTACGCTATTCTCCCATTTTACACCAACAAAAAGGTATGACCTTAGATATGGCGATTGATTCTGTTAAAAAGGGACTACACGAAGGTGAAAAGAAATTCGGAGTTAAGTCCGGGATCATCGTATGTGGAATTCGTTCTATATCACCGAATGTTTCTTTACGATTAGCCGATCTTGCTGTTCAATATAAAAATAAAGGTGTTGTGGGTTTTGACCTTGCTGGTGCAGAAGAAAATTTTCCCGCCAAAGAACATCGAGAAGCTTTTTACCAAATTAGAAATAATAATATCAATTCTACGATTCATGCCGGGGAAGCCTATGGGCCAGCATCTATTCATCAAGCTATTCATTATTGTGGGGCAAATAGAATTGGGCACGGGACAAAGCTCAAAGACGATAAAGATTTAATGCAATATGTAAACGATCATCGAATCGTATTAGAAATTTGTCTCACATCCAACTGGCAGACTCGAAGTGTACACTCATTGAAATACCATCCATTCAAATTTTATTATGATCAAGGTATTCGTGTAACATTAAATACGGATAATCGACTTATGTCCGATACAACTCTGACTGATGAATTCATGCTGGCGCATGAATTATTCGATTTTCAACTTCATGATTTTCGAGAAATCACTATCATTGCTATGAAGAGTGCTTTCCTGCCCCACAATGAACGGCGAAAAATGATCAAGTCTATTGCGGAAGAATTTGAGCAGGATTTTGGGCTTCATCCTGAATATATTGACCAAAAAACCTTAATAGAATGATACAAGGATGATATATGAAATCCTTTTCTGAGTGTTTTATTAAGATTGATCTTTAGTTTAATAATTGCTCAATTGCTTTAGACACTTTGGATATTGAGCCTGTGGAATTATTAACTAATTCATATTCGATTTCATTCCTTAATCACTGTCACTTTCTCAACACTCTGTGACCCATCCATTCCATAAATCGCCAACAGGTAAACACCACTTGATACTAAATCACCCACATTATCCCTTCCATCCCATGATAATTGGTCACCGTCAATACTGATTCCACGGCTGGGGATATGTCGCACCACTTTCCCATCCAAAGTCATGACCATCATAGATGATTCAAGTGGTAAACCATCCACTTTCATTGGGTTTACGGAAGGAATATAAAAGGGACTGGGAAACACTTTCATATCAGAATAATCCTTCTTCTTTTCCCCAAAGGGGATGCGGAGAATATTTACTCCTTTGCTCGTAGCGATATAAGCCAGACTTCGTTTTTCGTCAAAAGCAATATCTGTAATTTCATCGGACAAAAGTGGACTATTGTCAGCTCGTAGACCATTAATATCCGGCCAGTAGGTAGTATTCTCCAATAAAATGTGTATTCCTTGAGAGGGTGAATGTGCCCATACATTTCCGTGCGGATCTATTTTTATTTCAGCTCCATTTCCAAATGAGATATTAGGAAAATAGGAAAATGTATTCTCTCGCAAAACAGGATTAGTTGAATTTGTTATGTCAAAATAATTTAACCCTGATGCTGTTAAATAATAAATTCGATCATTAGTACCCATTCCCAGAGACCATACAGTTCCATTATCCTGAATTTTTTTCCACGAAAATCCACTCGGATTAACAGGATTCCCTTCATAGGACAACATAAATATTCCTCCATTCGGATAGAGCCCAAGATTGGCTTCTTCTGCTTGGAATGCCGAATACCATACTCGATTCCAGGAATCAATAGCAAGTGACCCGGGTGATTGGCTAATTCTCAATGATGTTTCGTAGGAGCCATAGTGCTTCCAATCACCGGTTAATGACCGAACATGAATTGGCATATTTCCATTGATGCAATAAGGATTCGCTACCCACATATTATTATCAAGATCAAACTCTATATCTAATACAACCATGTAAGGTGCTGAGTTGGATTGAGTGGTATGAAAACTCAAATATGTTGTATCAATAATTGTAATATTTGATGGATCATCAACATCCAAAATAATGACGCCACCACTGGTACGATTAGGGGAAGTAAGAGCTACATAGGAACCCCGTATTGCACAATAAAGCAATCCATCCGGCCCTTGTTCAAGATCGGCGATAAAACCTCCAAAATCATGGGAAACGGTATCAGCTATAAAATGTGAATAATCATAATTTGAATGAATTGTATCAGTATTGTTGGTTTTTATTTCAAGAATATTCCGCCAGCCTTCATCGTTATAAATAGAAATTCCTTGGGCACTTCCACCCACTAATCGTCCATCATCTAAAACTGTTATAGCAGAAAATCCACTGGTTACGGGTGCATTGGGGAGAAACCGTGTAACCATCTCATTCCCATTATCCAGGTTTTCAATAAATAATAACCCATTACGGACACCCACAATCATTTGATTGTTAACTCTTTCCATGCCCGATAACCAATAGCGATTTTCTATTAAAGCGTCACCCGTATTTGATTTTCGATACAATTTCTTCTGATCTATGATCCAATAATCGTTTTCATTCACAATAATTTCACTAATGTTAATAAAGGAGTATGAAAAATTGATGGCCTCCCAATTCCCCGATAGAATCGATAATTCATACAAATTGGTTTTGGAAGAGAATGATATGAATGAATCATTAAATGTTGCTGAAGTCACTTCAAAGTCCATGGCATCATCAATTGCCTGCCACCTATTGGGATCTTTCAAATTCTCAGATAGGTTACCCAAATAAATGCCATAATTTGTTCCAATAAATAAAGTTGAATCATTTGCCAAAAAACAGTTTATAGAACCAACTGCAACAGGAAAATTTCTAAAACTATCACGATATTCCCATCCATCATTGTAAAGAAATTTCATAATGCCAAAGTCTTGGCCATCCTGAAATAGAACGAATGCCAAAGAATCTAAAACTTGAATATCTAATATAGCGGTTAGATCAAAATCAAAACTGATAATAGATTTATTTTCTTTTGGATCATAAACCTGCACAAACCCAAACGGCACATTTCCACCGATCCAAATATTAGAATTATGGTCATGGTCGATTGCAGACAGATCTACGCCCAATAATCCATCAACAGTGGTGTAAGTTTCATAAACTTGGTCCTTAATATGGAAGACTCCTCCCCCCGTTGCAGCAAATAATTCGTTATCCAAATTTGTTAAGTCTCGAACATTTAAAGGAGAAGTAAGCGCTTTCCAGTCATTTATACGAACCTGGGAATAGCCTGTAGACAAAATTAGTACTTGAAAAATTGTAATTATTCGATTCAAAATTGGGATATGAAAATTAGATTATCGATGATTTTATAGTTTAGGAATCTACTTTATACTTTTCTGTTGATAAAAAGGTTTCAAAACCTTTCTCTTTTGTCTTACAAAATTTTTTCCCAATTTTGAGACAATGAAACATCCATTCATTCTACTTTATTTAACCTGCTTCTTGTTTGGTGGAGATCAGGTACCTTTCACCATCGAGGTT
>Ga0208522_1000739_pt1 | contig 22168 bp, 20 predicted proteins | sample ETNtaG_25_FD_185763 | JGI IMG/M metagenome (GOLD analysis project Ga0208522, IMG submission 185763) | Marine microbial and viral communities from oxygen minimum zone, Eastern Pacific Ocean - ETNP201302SV86 (SPAdes) (version 2) | ecosystem: Environmental > Aquatic > Marine > Oceanic ... | reverse complement strand
GAAGCCTGAAGCTAAGAAGCCTGCAGCTAAGAAGCCTGAAGCTAAGAAGCCTGAAGCTAAGAAGCCTGAAGCTAAGAAGCCTGAAGCTAAGAAGCCTGCAGCTAAGAAGCCTGCAGCTAAGAAGCCTGCAGCTAAGAAGCCTGCAGCTAAGAAGCCTGCAGCTAAGAAGACGAAAGCAACAGACAGTAAAGAAACGTAGCAATAGGCGATTAAATATGACAATAACAGCCGCTTTAGTAAAAGAACTTAGGGAGCGAACCGGAGCAGGCATGATGGACTGCAAAAAAGCCTTGGTTGAAACCAACGCAGACCTTGAGGCCGCAATAGATCTAATGCGAGCCTCTGGGGCCGCAAAAGCTGCCAAAAAAGCCGGTCGTGTGGCGTCAGAAGGACTTGTAAATGTGACCATTAGTGACGACAACAAAAGTGCCGCTATACTTGAAATAAACTCTGAAACAGACTTTGTTACAAAGAGCCAATCCTTTGTTGATTTTGTCAGCGCTTTAGGAAAATTAGCGCTGAAAAATAAGCCCAAATCTATCGAGGCTTTTTTAGCTCAAACATTAGATTCGGGCGAGACGGTTGATGAGGCCAGAGAAGGCATTATCGCCAAAGTCGGTGAAAATGTTTCCGTAAGAAGACTTCAAAACGTCGGCGTCAAAAATGGCGTTTTGGGCGCCTACAAGCATGGTGATCGTATTGCTGTCCTTGCTGTTCTTTCAGGCAATGATGCCGCTCTTGCAAAAGACATTGCGATGCATATTGCCGCCTCTAGGCCTGAGTGCGTTACTGAAGGGCAGCTTTCAAATGAGCTCCTTGAAAGAGAAAAAACTATTTTCATAGAACAAGCGAAAGAAAGCGGCAAGCCAGACAACATCATTGAAAAAATGATTGTTGGTAGAATGAAAAAATTTGTCAACGAGGTTACTCTATATGGACAGGCCTTTATTAAAGATCCCGAAACTTCTGTTGGCGAGCTGGTTAAATCTAAAAATGCAGAAGTTGAGTCTTTCGTTCGATTTGAAGTTGGTGAAGGGATTGAAAAAAAGGAAGATAACTTCGTGGAAGAGGTTATGGCTCAGGCTCAGGATTAATCTATAGTTTTGTTTTCAAAAAGGGCGCTGTAGCGCCCTTTTTATTGTCTTCTTTGGTTGTTTCAAATACACTACATATCAGATCTGTCTTTAATTATCAGCTTCATGATGGCCGGCATTAAAAAAAAGTCTGCCAAGAGGGCAACTAAAATTGCACTTGCCGTCAACACTCCAAAATCAAACATATTGTTCATCTGAGAGAATGTAAGAACCAAAAACCCAAGAGCAAGCACTATTGATGTCAGCGTAATTGCCCTTCCTGTTCCCATCAAAGTCAATCTAACCGCCTTGTCAACGTCATTATACTGAAGCTCGTAACGCCGGAAATTATGCATAAAGTGCACCGTGTCATCAACAGCCAAGCCTAAAGCTATAGCGCCAATTAACAAAGTAAACATGTCCAGCGGCATCTTAAAAATAACCATAATAGTTGAGAGAAAGATGATCGGCAGCAGGTTTGGTATCATGCTAATGAGTCCAATTTTAATGTTTCCTATCAGCAGAACCATCAAAATAGTTATCAGGGAGAATGCCAGAATATAGCTCGTTGCACTGCTATATATTGCCTGTTCGAAAGTAACCGTCATCAGAGTACCAATGCCCGTAAATGAAACAATGGCTAGACCGGCAAACTCTTTATCAAGATAGGTCTGGGCTCTGTCAATAAATATTTTCCCCTCAAGGGAGTCAATAAATGGCGTTTTAAATGTCAAACGAGCTTTTGAATAATTGGCGTCAACCAAGCTCTCTAGGTCGTTATTTCCGCTGCTTTCAAAAAGCAAAAACTCTTGTGCAATCAAATTGGCGTCGTTAGGAACTTTATAGTATTCGTCCTGGTTTTCGTTTAACGCCCGGTTCGTTTCTTTGATGATGTCTACAAAACTGAGTACTTTTCCAACAAACATGTTGCCAGTCGCAATAGTGTTAATGTTTTTCGACACCTCTTCGATCTTTTTTAAAACCTCTGGGTTATAGAGGCCGTTTGTTTGTCCTGTGTCAATAATCACTTCAAGCGTGAGTGAGCCCCGTAGATTTTCATCTACTGTTTCTGTTGCCACGCGTGCAAAATTGTCTTCTGGAAGCCACTGGAGTGGAAAATGGGAAAATCTAAGCTGTGTAGCAAAGATAGTCGCACAAATAATTAGCACTGTGCTTATAGCCACTATTAGTTTCGGTCGGCCGGTTCCAATTTCACTTATCCCAATGAGCAGATTGTCCATGAAAGTGCGGCCTTTTTCGTCAGCCCTAGGCTCCAAATGAACAAAGCTTGTTGTCGCTATTAGAGCAGGCAGCAAAACAAGGGTGAACAATAAACCAATCAAAACGCCACCACTTGCAAAAAGCCCAAGATCGGCAATTGGTGCGACGCCTGAGAACGAAAATGACCACAACCCAGCAGCGGTTGTTAAAGAAGTCATGACAATTGCCAAGCCAGAGTGCCCCATTGCATAACGTAACGAGGCTTTTTTGTCTTTTGTTTGAGCCAAGTCTTTATAAAAAACCGCCAACAAATGTATGGCCGCACTGGTTACCACGGCAAGCAAAAAAGTTGGCATAATTTGTGTTGCCATAGTAAAAGGAGCGGAAAAAATTGACATCAAAGAAAGCGTGCTTATCAATGTCATTCCTACACAAACCATTGGCAAAACTATTCCCGAGACCCTTCTAAAAAGCACGAACAGAACTGACATAATTACTACTATCATAAGGCTAATAAACACGATCGCATCGTTCTTTAGCGCCTGCTTAAAAATACCTGCAATTGCTGCGGAGCCTGAAAGATAAGCTTCAAAGTTGTCAGCGCCAAAGCGGCTCATTACTTGTTGCGTTGCTGCAATTATCTGGTCATTTTCAGCGTCGCTAAGGTAGTTCCTTGTGTCACTTTCAGCATTAGCACTAAAGTCTAGCTCATCACTAAAGTCTAGCTCATCACTAAAGTCTAGCTCATCACTAAAGTCTAGCTCGCTTTCGTCATTCGTAGAGCCTACGCCAGAGTAGGTCTTTGTGCCTATGGTAACCGTGGTCATTGTGAAGTCTTCGCTGTAAAGCAGGTTTTTAAAAAGGCTGTTGTTTGTGATTGTATTTTTTAAATCATCAAGCTCCTCTTGGGTTTTGGGCAAAACATCAATTAGGGGCTCTACAACCAGCTCTCCTTTGATGCCGTATGTGTTTCTAGCATTTATCAAAGAGTCGACGCTTTCAATATGAGGGAGTTCGCTCTCTAGCGCCTTATGAAAGCCATCAAGTCTTTCAAGAAACTCCAAATCAAATATGCTGTTTGTTTTAACAGCAACTATTAGCTGCTCGTCGCGACCGAATTGGTCTCTAAAAAGATCGTATTCAATTCGCATGGGGTCAGACTTATGCAAAAAACCCTCTGTTGAGGTGTCCATTTTTAATGTCGATAGCTGTGTGCCTAGAGCGCCAACAAACAGAAGAACTATAAGTATTATTTTTATTGAGTTCTCATATAGCCAATCAGAAAAAGCTTCGAATTTTTTTTCGGTTTTAGATCTCCAGTTCATTTTGTTTTTATATGGCTAGTTAGGACAGTCCGTTGAGAAAAGAAAGGGTTATATGCTATAGTTCGTGCTAAATTACTCATTTGGGAAATCAATAAATGCAAACTTATAATGTATTTTATCTTGTTAGTGGTGATGAAGAAGAAAATCAAAATATATCCGACACCGCTACATTAAGTTTTAATGCAGAAGATTTAGATGCGCTCTTTGAAATATTACAAAAAGGTGAAGAAGACGGTTCAATTCAACCCGAATTAGAAACAATTGCAATTGAGGGTAATATCAGAATTGAGTATATTTTGATTTACGACTCCATGGGCAATGAAGTGTTTCGTAAATACGACAGCATCGGACAATAACAAGTGTGTTTGATATCTGTGTCAGATGCACATTAGGCACACGCTTTTGTAAATATGTTGTTATATCAACGATTACAGGCGCACAACTTACAGCATTTCAATAACGCTTTCTGATTTTTTTGTTATGGTTCTATTGTTTTTCATTGCCCGCCAAGAAACGAACAGGCCGCTACTGATAATAATAATGAGCCCAACCACCGCTTCGGAGGTTGGAACAAACTTAAACACGAAGTAGCTTAAGGCCATAGCAACGACAATTTCAAAATATCCAAAAGGGCTAAGCTCGGAAGCTGTCGCACATTCAAACGACTTAATAATCATAAAGTGTGATATAGCAGCAACAAGGCCCATTGCTGCGGCCATCAAAATGCCCACTAAATCAGGAACAACCCAAACAGAAACGGCCATCGGTCCGAGGACAAGAGTGCCCACTATGGCCGTATAAAAAAGAGTCAGTAGGGGCGGGCCGCTCAGGCTCAATTTTCTGGTCGTAATAATATAAAACGCATAACAAAAACCTGCAACAAGCGCATACAATAGACTCGGTTTAAACTGCTCGGTGTCTGGTTGCAAAACAATAACAACACCAACAAAGCCAACTAAAACCCCAATGCCAACAAAAATATCAAAGCGCTCTCCTAAGACAAAGGGCGCAAGCATTGCAACAATTAGTGGCGATACGAACAACAAAGTGAGCGCATTGGGAATTGGGTTTGTTTTTATTGCGGTAAAAAATAATAGCGTTGCCAAAGTAAGCATTAAGCTTCGCAACAGATGAAAAGCAGGCTGCTTAGGCATTCGCCACCAACGCAACTTTTGCCAGTAGAGCAAAGGCAACAACCACAGCGTATGAAAAGCAAAACGGGCCCAAGAAATTTGCATAACAGGATAATTCTCGCTAAGTATTTTTGCAGTCACGTCAAGCATTGGCACAACGCTCATAGCGCCGAGCATAAGGGCAATCCCTTTAAGTAGTCGTTTATTATCGAGGTTCATCGCGTTGCCTTGTAAAAACTATGCAGATTGTACAATAACAACTGTTGCGGGCAAACGTTATTTGGTGCCGACGGTCGGAGTCGAACCGACACAGCTTGCGCTACAGCCCCCTCAAGGCTGCGTGTCTACCAATTCCACCACGTCGGCTTTTTTAATTACTGGGTATGTCGCTTGTTTCTGTTTCAACCGTCTCTTCAACCAAAGGCTGCACCATAATGCTTTGACTTGTGTCAGAGACGCCACTTTCGCTTGTCGCAAGATAAGCAAGGCTAATGCTAGTGATAAAAAAACCTAAAGCCATGGCTGCAGTTAGTTTATACAAAAAAGAGTTCGCGCCTCTTGCTCCAAAAACTGTCCCGGCTGCGCCAGAACCAAAGCCTGCGCCTGCGCCTGCGCCCTTGCCGTGCTGAATTAATATCAGACCAACCATGCCCAAAGCCAACAACACATGAATAACTAAAATTACTTGAAATGACATATTAACCCGCCTTACAAATTTGTAAAAAATCTTCTGCCTTAAGGGCAGCCCCTCCGATCAAACCGCCGTCAATGTCGGCGCAAGAAATCAAATTCTTAGCATTGCCAGCATTCATGCTGCCACCATATAGAATGGGAGTTCCTTGGGCAATATTTTTGTCGCTTTCCCCTAACAAGTCGCGAATAGACAAGTGTGCTGCTTGAGCTTGTTCCGGAGAAGCGGTTTTGCCAGTTCCGATTGCCCATACCGGCTCATAAGCAATAATAATGTTGCGAAAGGCTTCAATGCCCACCAAATCAATAACTGCGTTAATTTGCTCAGCAACAACTGTTTCGGTTTCACCGGCTTCTCGCTGTTCGAGCGACTCGCCAACACAAAGAAGTGGTGTTAAGTCGTTGTCTAAAGCAGCCTTTACTTTTTCAGCAACCATAGAGCTGCTCTCTCCATAGAGGCTTCTGCGCTCAGAATGACCAACAATAACATGCCTTGCTCCAAAGTCCTTTATCATATCAGCGCTAACCTCGCCCGTGAATGCTCCCGAAGAATTGGTATTAAGATTTTGGGCGCCAAGCCTAACCTGGCTGTCTGCAATTAAACCCTCGACCTGAGAGAGATACGGAAAGGGGGCGCAAACCACCACCTCAGAACTAACCTCACTCATACCAGACAATATGCCCAAAATTAGTTTATTAACAGACTCTTTACTGGCATTCATTTTCCAGTTGCCTGCCACAATAGTTCTTCTCATGCTTTTCCGCAGTCAATAAAAAGAGGGCAATGTTACGCTAATATGCCTTAAAAATCAATTCTGAGTAACGCCATTTGAGCGCCTTTGCTCAAATCAATATGTATTAATTTAGTCTCCCTTTTAGTCTTTATTTAAGTCTAGGCATTTCGCGCATATACATGGTGCGCTCAATTTCTATTTCCTTAACGCTTTTATCGTTTTATTTTAACCTGTAGCCCAAAAGAAAAACCTAGCTAATTAGACAAAAAAATATCCGTTCATAGAGGGGCAATCAAAATATTTCATTTAAAAGGGCTCAAAAAATTATTCTATTAAAGGCGCCATTCATCTCTTGCTCACAACAGGTATCATTAGTATATCATTTTCATATTTAACCTTGCTTTCTTATGTCTCAAACTTGGGTCAAGAGCTTAGACTCTCTAAAAAACTCCCTACCACTTGGAGAATTCAGTGTTTGGGTTAAGCCACTTGGCGCAATTGAGAAAAACTCTATCCTTCATCTTTTGGCCCCAAGCGCATCCGCTCTAAAATACATCAACAACCATAAAAAAATTAAGTCTGCCATTGCTCTTGCGGTTGCAGAACAAAATCGCACCCTAAAAATACGATTTGGAGTTGCAGACGCGGCCAAAACAAGCCCTGAACAAAAAAAACACCACACAACGCCACTTTTTCCTGAATATACTTTTGAAAACCTGGTGTTGGGAACCGCCAACGAAGTGGCGGCCCTAGCTAGCCGGCAGATTGCTGAAAAAATTGGCTCCTCCCCTTACAATCCGTTTATTATTTATGGCGAGTCGGGACTAGGAAAAACCCACCTAATGCAAGCCGCAGGCCACCTGGCTTTAGAAAAAAACCCAAGCTCTAAGATTATTTATGTGCCGCTAATGGATTTTGTTAGGAACATAACAACCAGTTTGCGACACAACACCATTGAAAGCGTTAAGCTTTTTTATCAATCTGCAGACTTGCTTTTGGTCGACGACATTCATCTAATTGCAGGAAAAGACAAATCACAGGAAGAATTTTTTCATATTTTTAATTTTCTGTTTAGCACAAAAAAACAAATTATCTTTACTTGTGACCAGCCCCCAAAAAACATTAAGGATCTTGAAAACCGTCTTAAAACTCGCTTTTCTCAGGGCCTTAATTTACAGCTGTCTCCACCAGAACTTGAAATGCGGGCGGCCATTTTGTTAAAAAAATCTCAAAACCCACAAATATCTCTATCTCTAAGCGAGGATGTTGCTCTTTTTATTGCAAGCCATGTCACGTCTAATGTTCGCGACCTAGAGGGCGCCTTGTTAAAACTTAAAGCTTTTGTTGATTTTTCAAGAATAGACCATTCTTCCATCTCCAAAGATGTTGTTGAGGGCGCCCTTGGAGATCTAATTAGTCCAAAGAAAAGATTGATTGAAATAAACGAAATACAAAAAACTGTTAGCAAGTACTATGGTATTACTGTATCTGACCTTATTTCCAACTCGCGCAAGCAGCACCTGGTTAGGGCTCGGCAGATGGCTGTTTATTTATGTCACAACCTAACAGCGCTTTCACTCTCGAAAATTGGTCAAAATTTTGGCAACAGAGACCACTCAACCGTACTCTACTCTTGCGACAAACTTAAAGAGCTTATGAAAACAAACGAAGACATAAAAAATGATTTTGAAAACATTAAAATTAAAATTACTAACTTATAAACAAGATAAAAGAAAGTTGACCTGTTGATAAACATAAAAACAACTTATAATTAATAAAGTGCTTGTAGTTCTTAGAACAGAACAACAAAAAAACTAACAAGATATCCACAAGCTAACACATTGTTATTAATAAAGAAAAAAAACTAACCAACAAACAAATAGAAGACTAATAATAATAATAATAATTTAACAAGGCCGCATATGAACACCGAACTTAGCGTAGAAGAATTAATAGACCCCCTTCAAACAGTTATCGGTGTAGTTGAAAAAAAACAATCACTGCCGATTCTTTCACATGTGTTGATTCAATTAAAAGACCAGGTTCTCACTCTTACAACCACAGATATGGAGCTTGAAATCAGTGCATCAAGCAAGATAAAAAGCACGGAGGAGGTTAATTTTACAATTTATGCAAAAGACCTGATAGACATTGCTAGAAAGCTACCTGAAAAGACACAAATAAAGTTCAAAATTGAAGAAAAGAAGATTTATTTAAACGCAAACAACAACACCTTTGAGCTAAATACATTTAACCATCTTGATTTTCCAGCACTCCCCAAAACACAAGATACAAATGTTATAAAAATCAAACAAGACGACCTAAAAAGCCTCATTGAAAACACAAGCTTCTCAATGGGAAACCAAGATATTCGCGCCTATTTAAACGGCTTATTTTTTGAGATCAACAACGACTCCCTGACAGTTGTCGCAACAGACGGACACCGCCTCTCTATTGGTGAAATCAAACAAGACAACAAACTTGATGAAAAAAAGACCGTAATTCTTCCAAGGAAAGCAGTTATTGAGCTGACCAAACTGCTTAACAAAAGCACCCAAAAAATGGCAGAAATACACCTTTCAGACAACTACTTTTCACTTTTTGACAGCAACACAAAAATTATAAGCCGCCTGATTGACGGCAACTTTCCTAATTACAAACAAGTCATGCCAACAGACTTCACCAATACCGTTGTTATCAACAGAACGGATTTTCTTTCAAGCCTCCAACAAGCCTCTATCTTTGTAGAAGAGCGCACCAAGGGGGTAAAGCTGGTATTCAGAGACGACAAGTTAAGCATTTTCTCACACTCAGAAAGAGGCAGGGCCGAAACACAGATTGCAATCAAGGACCAAGAAAAAGAGCTTGAAATAGCCTTTAATATTCACTATCTAATTTCAGTGTTAGAAAAACTAACGGCCGACGAAATAAACATGGTTATACCCGGCGGTGAAAACAAATCCTGTTTGTTGAGCTCGATAGGAGATGAAAGCTATCATTACATTGTAATGCCAATGAGAATATAACCTATGCTTTGCCATGGCAATTATTGAGAAGCTCCATATACTTCGGTTTAGAAATCTTGACAATCAATACTTAGAGCCAAACACCAACACCAACCTTTTTATTGGAGGCAACGGCCAGGGGAAAACAAACCTTATTGAGGCCCTATATTATTTGGGCCACAATCGCTCCTTTAAGTCGAAAAACATCAAAGATGTTGTGCCACTTGAAAAAGAGACCCTGCAAATCGATGCAGTGGTTGATGGTGTTCGTGTTTTTCTAAAAAAATCTAAAAACAAAAACACAATTCTTTTTAATCAGCAAAAGGTTTCTTCTAATAGCAAACTAACCCATTTGATTCCAACACAGATTATTTCACCAGACCGTGGTTTTGTTGTTGGAGGACCACCAAAACTAAAAAGATCCTACCTTGATTGGGGGGTTTTTCATATCAACCCCGGCATTCTTAAAACCTATAAGTCTTATAACAAGGCCTTAAAAAACACAAACGCGCTATTAACAAACAACAACACAAAACAACTTGACCACTGGTTGGCCCAAGTCGCCACGCTTTCTGTCGAAATTTCCTCTGCAAGGGCTGATTATGTTGAAAAACTAAAAAAAACCCCCTTTGTGCCACTAAAAGAACTCATTAAACAGAACAACAAGTTTGATTTTCTCTTGCAGTCAGGGTGGACAAAGGATGTCAACCACCTTGATCAAGAAAGCGTTTACAAATACCTGATTGAAAACAAAGGCTCATTTGCCAGGATTAAGCACCTTAATTATGGCCCACATAAGGCAACCATTGACTACTATATCAACAACCAAAACGAGCAACACTTCTCTAGAGGCGAGCAAAAAAAATTGTCATTGTTTTATTGGATAACGCAGGTGCTTATGATGGTTGAATTAAACATAAAGCCAATTGTTTTGATAGACGATGTTTCTTCAGAGCTAGATCAAGAGAAAATAGATTCAATATTGGATTTTTTAAACAAACTAGGGGTTCAAGTATTTGTTACAGACATAGGCAATAAACCACTATCTGTTGATAAAAAAAGAACCGATATTTATCATATTGACAAGGGCGTCATTTTAAAAAAATAGATTCTGCTATGTGCTTAACTTTTTAGGTCGATTTTGCCACCCAAAAGACCAGTAAATAAGCAAGATGTGATGGCGATAAAGAGGGTGCCCGTGGTATAATAAATTTATTTTTATTGGACCCCTATGTCAGAACAATATCAAGCCTCAAATATTAAGGTTTTAAAAGGCCTAGACGCGGTTAGAAAGCGCCCCGGAATGTACATTGGCGACACAGACGACGGCACTGGTTTACACCATATGGTTTTCGAGGTGGTTGATAATTCAATTGATGAGGCGCTGGCAGGCCACTGTACTAAAATTGAAGTGGTAATTCACGAAGACGATTCAATAACTGTGATCGATGACGGTCGAGGAATTCCTGTGGGACCCCATCCCGAAGAAAAAATTTCTGCGGCCGAGGTTATTATGACCGTTCTCCATGCTGGGGGAAAATTTGATGATAATTCTTACAAGGTATCAGGCGGCCTTCATGGTGTTGGTGTTTCGGTGGTAAATGCGCTTTCTGAAACACTCCAGCTTTGTGTTTATAGAGATGGTGAAATTCATGAACAAAACTATGTGCTTGGTGTTCCAAAAGCCCCAATAAAAGTTACTGGAAAAACAGACAGGACGGGCACCACAATTCACTTTAAGCCAAGCGTAGACATTTTTGCTGAAACTAAATTTAAGTTTGAAACGCTGGCTAACCGACTTAGGGAGCTGTCTTTCTTAAATTCAGGTGTGCACATTGAAATACAAGATCTTGCCTCAAACAAAAAAGACGTTTTTGTTTATAAAGGGGGCATTTCAGCTTTTGTTCAGCATTTAAATAAATCTAAAAACCCTATTCACAACGACATTATTACAATTAACACAGAAAAAGCTGACATTAATGTAGAGGTTGCCCTGCAGTGGAGTGACTCCTACCAAGAAAGTGTTTATTGTTTTACAAACAACATTCCTCAAAGAGATGGTGGTGCACATTTGGCTGGACTTAGGGCGGCCCTAACTCGCACCCTAAACAATTTTATAGACAACTCTGGTTTGGCGAAAAAAGAAAAAGCCGCCATTACTGGAGAAGACACAAGGGAGGGGCTAACTGCCATCTTGTCAATTAAGGTGCCAGATCCTAAGTTTTCATCACAAACCAAGGACAAGCTGGTCTCGTCTGAGGTTCGGGCCCCGGTTGAGTCTTCTGTGAATGAAAAGCTGGGAGAGTATTTGTTAGAAAACCCTGCTGAAGCAAAAATTATTGTTGGCAAAATACTAGAGGCGTCTAGGGCTCGCGATGCCGCGAGAAAGGCCCGTGAAATGACTCGCCGCAAGGGAGCGCTCGATATAGCTGGATTGCCGGGAAAATTAAGCGACTGTCAAACCCGAGATCCTGCTGAGTCTGAAATTTTTTTGGTGGAAGGAGATTCTGCGGGTGGTTCAGCAAAGCAGGGAAGAGATAGGCGCACTCAGGCAATTTTGCCGCTCAAAGGAAAAATATTGAATGTAGAAAAGGCTCGCTTTGAAAAAATTCTTTCGTCACAAGAGGTCGGCACACTAATTACAGCCCTTGGGTGTGGTATTGGTAAAGAAGAGTATGATATTGAAAAGCTTCGATACCATAAAATCGTTATTATGACCGATGCCGATGTTGATGGCGCCCACATCAGAACCCTGTTGTTGACATTTTTCTATCGCCACTTTCCTGAGCTGGTTGAAAATGGCTATCTTTATATTGCACAGCCGCCACTTTATAAAATAAAAAAAGGCAAACAAGAGCGCTACCTCAAGGATGATGAGGAACTCAACGATTATCTGTTACAAGAGGCAATCACTGATGCAAGCCTATTTACTAGCAAAGAAACACCAGCAATAGAAGGTGTTGCTCTAGAGAAAACTGTTTCAAAATACTACAAGACTATGGCTGTTGTCGAAAGACTGGGAAAAAAATATAACGAAGCCTTGTTAAAAGCCATGCTAGGTATGCCAAGAATAGAAGACATAAAAAACACAAAAAAAATGAATGCTTGGTGTCAAAAGCTTCAAGAAAAAATGAACAGCCTGGGGCCTGCGTCAGAGATGCACAAGGTTGAATACAAGAAGAAAGAGGTTTTTTACGCCCTTGAAATTTACGGCATTGAAACAGACAGCGCCATTCTTGATGAAAGCTTTGTTGGCTCCCCGGATTACAAAAGAATCCAAAAATATTCCGATGATATAGAGAGCATGTTTGGCGAGGACTCTTATGTGCAAAAGGGGGCGAAAGAGGCGGGCGTGCTGAGCTTTTCAAAAGCGCTTAGTTTTTTATTGGACGAAGCAAGAAAAGGGCAGGGTTTTCAAAGATATAAAGGGCTTGGAGAAATGAATCCAGACCAACTTTGGGAGACAACGATGAACCCGGAGACTCGAACTATGTTGCGCGTTAAAATTGAGGACGCCATTGCTGCAGACGAGGTTTTCTTAACATTGATGGGAGATGAAGTTGAGCCAAGAAGAAACTTTATCGAAGACAACGCTCTAAAAGTTGACAATTTGGACTATTAAGTAACCAAGGCCTCAGTGACTCTAGTTCAATCCGCTATGAAAATTATTGATAATGTTCGACTAGATTTGTAAGATAATAATTACAGTTCTTAGAAAAAAAGAAAATTATGTCAAAAAAACACCCGGTTATAGCCATTACAGGATCCTCTGGCGCTGGAACTTCAACAGTCAAGAATGCTTTTAACCATATATTTCGAAATATCGGCGCAGAGCCGGTTATTATCGAAGGAGATAGTTTTCATCGCTATGACCGCGATGAAATGAAACGCGTTATGGAAAAGAAAGAAAGAATTGGAAACAAGTACTTTAGCCACTTTGGTCCAGAGGCAAATCTTTTTAACGAACTAGAAAAAACCTTTAAAGATTACGGCGAAAAAGGCCACTGCAGAAGACGCTATTATTTGCATTCAGATGAAGAAGCCAATCCTTTTGGACAAAAGGCTGGAGAGTTTACGCCATGGGAAAATGTTGGAAAGGGCAGTGACCTGCTTTTTTATGAGGGCCTTCATGGCGGTGTTGTGGATGGTGACATCGATGTTGCAAAATACGTTGACCTGTTAATTGGTGTGGTGCCAGTAGTTAACCTTGAGTGGATTCAAAAGATACATAGAGACAAGGAGCACAGGGGCTATTCAGCTGAAGCCACTGTTGACACCATTCATAGAAGAATGTGGGAGTATATTAACTATATCACACCACAATTCTCCAGAACTCACATTAACTTTCAGCGTGTGCCAACGGTTGACACCTCAAATCCTTTTATTGCTCGAGACATTCCCACTCTTGATGAAAGCTTTGTAGTTGTTAGATTTCGAGACCACGACTACTGCGATTTTGTGTATTTGCAAGACATGGTCCATGACTCGTTCTTGTCTCGCCCCAACACCCTGGTGGTGCCAGGCGGAAAAATGGGCTTTGTAATGGAGCTGATTTTAAGAGAGCAAATTGAAAAAATGCTCAACCGTTAAAGCTTTATTTGACCACCACATTGACAAGCTTGTTTGGCACAATAATAAACTTTAAAATTGTTTTTCCATTTGTGAATCTTGCCACCTTTTCTTCGGCAAGCACCATCTCCTCAATTGACTGACTTTTGGCGTCGAGTGGAGCCATTAACGTAGCCCTAAGTTTGCCATTAACTTGCACAACAAGCTGAACCTCTTCTTGGATTAAGGCCGAATCATCAACCTTTGGCCAAAGAGTGTCAATCATGGCCTCTTTGTTGCCTAATGCTGCCCACAAGTGGTGGCATAGGTGCGGAATTATAGGACTCAAAGCCTTCAGCATAATCTCAATAGACTCCTGTCGGACAGCCATCCCTTGAGGGGATATGTCTACAAAGCGTGAAAGAGCATTGTTGAGCTCCATCATGGCCGCAATGGCGGTATTAAAGGAGTGTCTCCTCCCAAAGTCATCCCCAACCTTTTTTAGTGCCTGATGAGTTTTCTGTCTCAGTTTCTTTTGATCGTCGTTAAGAGAGATCACTACAAGAGAGGGGGTTTCGTATTTTTTTGTGTCTTTTATAAACTCAACGACAAGGCGATAAAATTTATTAATAAAACGATGTGCGCCTTCTATTCCTGAGTCTGACCATTCAAGATCTTGAGTTGGTGGCGCCGCAAATAAAATAAATAGTCGTGCTGTATCCGCGCCATACTTGGAAATCATTTCTTGAGGATCTACGGTGTTTCCTTTTGATTTGCTCATTTTCGCACCGTCTTTCAACACCATTCCTTGAGTTAAAAGATTTGTGAAGGGCTCGCTACTAGTTATAATTCCTTCGTCTCTAAGTAGTTTTGTAAAAAACCTTGAATAAAGAAGGTGCAAGATAGCGTGTTCAATGCCTCCAATATACTGATCTACGGGCAGCCAATAGTTGGCTCGTTCATCAAGCATAGCTTTGTTTTGATCAGCGCAAGTGTATCTTGCAAAATACCAGGAAGACTCAAAAAACGTGTCAAACGTGTCAGTTTCGCGTTCTGCAGGTGAGTTACAGGCTGGACACTGTGTTTGATAAAATTCTGACATTTTCTTTAGTGGTGAGCCTACGCCATCAAAGTCAACATCTTCTGGGAGCCTTACTGGTAAGTCAGTCAGACTGACAGGAACAGATCCGCAGTTTTTACAATTAATAATTGGAATTGGACACCCCCAATAACGTTGCCTTGAGACCCCCCAATCACGTAATCGATAGTTAATTTTTTGTTTTCCAAGTCCGAGATCGGAAAGGGCCTTGCTGATTGCCTTAAAGGCCTGATCAAAATCCATTCCATCAAAATTCCCAGAATTTATAAGAGTGCCCTTTTCAACAAACGCCTCTTTGCTGGTGTCTAACAAGTCGCCGACCGGGGAGATAACCTCTCGCATGGGTATATTGTATTTTTTTGCAAACTCATAGTCTCTCTGGTCATGCGAAGGTACGCTCATAACGGCGCCAGTTCCATAGCCCATAAGAACGAAATTTGCAATCCAAATAGGGACGCCTTCTCCAGTTATCGGGTGTTTGCAAGTTAGGCCTGAATCAACGCCCTTTTTTTCCATTGTCTCCAGGGCGGCTTCAGAAGTTTCCATCGTTCTACACTCGTCTAAGAATGTCTGAATTGTTGCGCTTGTTTGTCCTGCTTGAATTGCAAGAGGGTGTTCTGCAGCCAATGCAAGATAGGTTGCGCCCATTAATGTGTCGGGGCGAGTCGTGTACACAGTCAGTGTATTTGTATCATCCAATCTAAAGTCTATATCAATACCAACAGATTTACCAATCCAGTTTTTTTGCATTGTTTTGACTGCTTCTGGCCACCCGTCAAGCTTTTCTATATCGTTAAGAAGCTCATCAGCATAATCAGTAATCTTCATGTACCACTGAGATATTTCTTTCTTTTCAATGGGAGCTCCAGATCGCCAGCCGCGCCCCTCAACCACCTGTTCATTTGCAAGCACGGTTTGGTCAACAGGGTCCCAGTTTACAACCGCTTTTTTCTTGTAGACAAGGCCTTTATTGAACAGCTTTACAAAGAACCACTGCTCCCAACGGTAATATTCAGGGTGGCAGGTTGCAATCTCGCGTGACCAGTCATAACCAAATCCAAGCTCAATTAGCTGTTCCTTCATGTGCCCTATGTTTTCATAAGTCCATCCGGCAGGCGGCACCTGGTTTTTTATTGCTGCGTTTTCTGCTGGAAGCCCGAAAGCGTCCCAACCAATGGGCTGCAAAACGTTTTTTCCAAGCATTTTTTGATATCTATAAATGACATCTCCAATACTATAGTTTCTAACATGTCCCATGTGGAGTTTTCCAGAAGGGTATGGAAGCATTGAAAGGCAGAAAAACTTTTCCTTTGTCTGGTCTTCAGTCACAACAAATGACTTGTTGTCATGCCAGTATTTCTGGGCCTCTGACTCTATTTTTTTGGAGTTGTATTCGTATTGCATTCTGAAAAAATTGAGAGCATGGTTTAGTTAAGTTGAAGGGTGCCCACCAAAGAGCCCACGTCACTGAGTTTTTGATCTGACAGGTAGTCACTAATTCCTGTGTTTATTTTTTCACAAACAAGAGGATCATAAAAAAGCGCTGTGCCAACCCCAACAGTTGCCGCTCCTGCAATAATAAACTCTAGTGCGTCGTTTGCGGAAGTAATGCCGCCTTGGCCAATGATGGGCACATTGTGTTTTTTGCTTACCTGATAAACTTGGTGCACCTTCAATAAAGCAATTGGCTTTATTGAAGGTCCTGACAGGCCTCCACGGTTGTTGCCAATAATAGGCATCCGCGTTTTAATGTCAACCGCCATTCCTGTCACTGTGTTGATCACGGCCAGGCCGTCACTTCCAGCGTCAATACATCGGGCTGCATTGTTTGCAATGTCGGTTTGGTTAGGAGAGAGTTTTGTAATGATTGGTTTGGTTGTGTTTTTGCGACAAATTTCGACAACTCTGAAAGACATTTCAGGATCGTTTCCAAAAGCAGCACCGCCCTCTTTGATGTTGGGGCAAGAAATGTTAATTTCAATGGCGTCGATGTCGGTGTCATCAAAATGTTTTGCAATCTCGCCGTACTCTTCAACGCTCGAGCCAGAAATATTAATGATAAACCGTGTTTCATTTTTTTTGAGAGAGGGCATAATTTCATCAACAACTACCTCTGTTCCAGGGTTTTGAAGTCCGATTGAATTCAGCATCCCGTTTGGAGTTTCAGCTATTCTATGGGGCTTGTTGCCTAGTCTTGGCTCAAGCGTCGTTCCTTTTAGACAGACAGCCCCAACCTCGGTGTTTGAAAAGCCTTTGATTCGGGTGTACTCCTCTCCAAATCCAACGCAGCCCGAAAGCAAAATTATGGGCGAGTTTAATGACATCCCGCAAAAACTTGTTTGTAGATTATTTTGCATTGACGCCATTATACTTTTATGACGACTTTGCATCCACCAACTTGGGCTAAAATATTGACATGAAGGGAGTTTTTGTTACTGGCAGCAATACAGGCGTAGGGAAAACTACCGTTGCAATTGAAGTTGTTCGCCACATATCAAAAACCAGATCAGTCAAGGTCAGAAAACCAGTTGAGACAAACTGTGAGTTCAGTAAGCAAGATTTTATACCTAAAGACGCAATCGCCCTGTCTGCTGCATGTCAACAACAAGAGGGCCTAGAAAAGGTTTGCCCATATTGTTTTGAGATTGAGGCTAGCGCAGAAATGGCCAGCACCGAGAGCGGTAAAAAACTTACACTTAAAGATTTGGTGTTGGCCTGCGAGCGCGACGTTGAAGGCAGTTTTGTATTGATTGAGGGCGCTGGTGGGCTTTACTCTCCAATAGCTGAAGCCACACTTAACGTTGACTTGGCAGTTGAGCTCCAGCTGCCGGTGTTAGTTGTGATTCGTGACGAGCTTGGCGCAATTAGCCAGGCACTTTTAACGCTAGAAGCGGCAAAGAAAAACAAGCTAACGGTGGCATGCGTTGTTTTAAATGTAGTTGACAGCAACAACTTGTCTAATAAAGAGGCGCTTGCTGCCTACACCGAAACGCCAATTATTTCCTTCTCTCAAGGCGACCTAGGGGGTTTTTGTTCAGAGATTGAAAAGCTAATCTAAGATAGTCAGGACTGGCTTGTCGTTTTCATCGCTTTTGGTCTTGAGCTTGTTGTCAAACATAATGCCCTCGCCGCTCTCCTTGGCATAAATGGTGAGAACCGCTTCGCAAGGAATGATGACTGTTTGAGGCTTTCCGCTGAATCTGGCTTTAAAGCTAATAGAGTCGTTTGTTATTAGTCTATTTTCTGTAGCAGTAGAGCTTATATTTAGAACAATCTTTCCTTTCTTGGCAAAGCCCTCTGGAACAACGGCACCAGTTTTTTCGCAATCAACCAAGACATGGGGCGTAAGGTTTGAGTCTTCAATCCAATCACAATAGGCGCGGACTAGATAAGGAACAACGCCGCTCATGGTGACTAGTGGCTAAAATCCTTTTCAGCAAAAGTAAGGCTTTCATTAAACCCCTCTTTTTCAAAAAGCCTGTTGGCGTAAGAGGTAATCGGCTTGGCCTTATTGTCTAGTGTGATTCCCAGTAGATCCAGACGCCACAGTATCGGCGCTATACAGGCGTCAACGAGAGTCATTGTCTCGCTTTTAAAATAGGGCTTATGAGAAAACAAAGGCAAAAGCTCAATGAGGCTTCCGTGGAGCGTTTTCCTTGCTTTGTCAGCGTCTTTTTTGTTGCCCTTAAGAATGGTGTTAACAAGCTCATACCAACAGCCTTCTGCACGCGTAAATCGGTAAATCAGGAGTCTTTTTTCAGCCTTTTCAATCGGGTCGACTGGCAAAAGCGGAGGAAATGGAAAGCGCTCATCAAGGTACTCCAGAATAACCGATAAGTCATATAAAACCATGCCTCTATCGAACAGTGTTGGCAACGTCTGGCAAGGATTAAGCTCTAAAACCTCTTCGGGTATTTCGTCAAACTTGAGCTCCAAAACTTCACGCTCAATAGACTTGTGAGCCATGATAAAGCGCACAGCGTGAGACTCTAATTCATGTGGGTCTGAGTATAGGGTGGTTGAGGCCGGATTGGGTTTAGATAACATAGTTGTATACCAAAAAATAAAAATTAGTGCCGCTTAGTCAGTGGCCGGATCGTTGCAAATGATAAATTTTATCAGAATTTAGTCTCTTGGGCGCCATATGCCATATTTAACGTCTTTCCAGTACTCTTTCTTTAATAGGTAGGTTAAGATAAATAGAGCTCCCAAGAACAACAAAACCCAAACGCCAAGGCTTGTACGAATTAGTTTTGCTGGTTCGCCAACGTAGTCTAGGAAGTTGGTTATGTCTCTAACGTCATTATTAAACTCTGCTTCAGTTTTCTCCTCTTTCAGCGACCATAAAGCGTCAGGCATAGAGGCATTCTCAAGCACCTTATTGTTTACGCCGAAGACCTTAGAGTCGTCTTTATAAAAACCTCTCAGGTAGGTATAAACCCAGTCAGTGCCTTTGGCTCTCGCAACCAGCGACAAATCCGGGGGAGTGCCGCCAAACCATTTTGCTGCGCCCTCTTCCGGCATAGCTGTTGTGATTGTTTCTCCAGGCTTTTCTCCTGCGAACATGAGGTGTTGAGCGACCAGCGAGTCGCTAAGGTTTAAGTCTTGGGCAATGCGATTGTAGCGCATAAAGCTTATAGCGTGACAGCCAGAGCAATAGTTCATAAAAAGCTTCGCGCCGTTTTGTAGAGAGGCCGTATCTGAAATGTTGGTATTGGCGTGATCTAAATGTAGTTCGCCTGAAGCAAGCACACTAGACGAAAGCAAAGTTGACGCCAAAATCAGTTTTATTTTTATGCGTATCTTCATGGGCTACTCTGTCAACCTTTCCGGAACTTCCTTGAATTTTCCTATAGAGGTATACCAAGGCATCAAAACAAAAAATGCAAAATAGAGGACAGTAAAAACACGAGCAAGGAAGACATTAAGCGGAGTAACTGGCTGCACGCCAAGCCACCCCAGCATAACAAAGCTAATAACAAAAACACCAAGCACCCACTTATAGATTGGACTGCGATAACGAATAGATTTAACCGGACTTCTGTCCAGCCAGGGCAGGAAAAACAAGATAAGTAGCGATGCGCCCATCGCTAGTACGCCTGGGAATTGTGAGCCAAACATTGGAGGGACCGCCCTCAACACAGAATAGAAAGGGGTTAGGTACCATAGTGGCGCAATGTGTTCTGGTGTTTGAAGGGGGTTGGCCTCGATAAAATTTGCGTGCTCAAGAAAGTAGCCGTTAAGGCCCGGAGCGTAGAACACTACAGCACAAAAGATCCACAAAAATGCGACAGCACCCATGGCGTCTTTAACGGTGAAATAAGGGTGGAACGGGATGCCGTCCTTGGGAATGCCGTCCTTGTCTTTGTTTTTCTTTATCTCAATGCCATCTGGATTGCCTGAACCAACTGTATGAAGAGCGACAATATGCAAGAAAACAAGCACAACCAAAATAAGCGGCAAGGCAATTACATGCAAAGAAAAAAAGCGGTTTAGTGCGGCGTCCCCTACAGCATAATCACCTAAAATCCAAACCAGCAGGTCAGGACCGATTACCGGCACAGAGCCAAACAGGGAGATTATAACTTGAGCGCCCCAGTAAGACATCTGCCCCCAAGGCAAAACGTAGCCCATAAAAGCTTCCGCCATTAAGACGATGTAGAGCAACATCCCAAGAACCCAAATCAGCTCTCTTGGACCTTTATAGGAGCCGTAAAGAAGACCGCGAAACATGTGGAGATAAATTACCACAAAAAATGCAGAAGCCCCAACCGAGTGAAGATAACGAACCAGCCAGCCCCATTCGACGTCACGCATAATGTATTCCACTGACGCAAAAGCATTTGCGGAGTCGGGCTTGAAGTGCATGGTTAGAAAAATTCCAGTAACCAGCTGCATGACCAGCATCAGAATCGCAAGGCTGCCAAAAAAGTACCAAAAATTAAAATTTCTTGGTGTGTAATATTCGGCTAAGTGCTCATTCCAAACCTTGGTGAGGGGAAATCTTTGGTCTATCCAGCTTTGTTTGTTTTTCATGATCTCCTCTTATGAAATTTCTGGATCAACCCCGATACGAATAAGCGTATCAGAAACATAACGATAAGGCGGAATCACCAAGTTGGTTGGTGCAGGCACGCCAGCATATACTCTGCCAGCAAGGTCAAACTTTGAGCCATGGCAAGGACAATAAAAACCACCCTTCCAGCTATCGCCACCCAGGTCCGCGGCGCCAGGCTCTGGGCGATAAGTTGGGGAACAGCCAAGGTGAGTACAGACGGCAACAATAACCGCAACCTCTTCTCTGTTTTTAATAGTGCGGTAACTAGTAGTCACATATTTGGGCTGTTGGTTTTTAGAGTAACCAGAACCATCCGGGTCAGACAAATTCTTAATAACAACGTCTGACTCAAGCGCCGCAAGAGCTTCAGCGCTACGCTTGAAAATCCATACTGGTTTTTTACGCCACAAAACACGAACTAATTGGCCGGTCTGGAGCTTTGAAATATCTACATCAACCGGGGCGCCTGCAGCCCTTGTTCTTGCTGAAGGTTTCCACGTTGACAAAAAAGGCCAAGCAACAAAACCAACCCCAACGGCGCCAACTACACTAGTTGCTTGAGTTAAAAAGCGCCTTTTCTTTAGGTCTATTGTTTGTTCTGGCATCTAAAATTTGTTCAGTATTTAAGTAAAAAACCGCACCATTATAAAGTAAATGATTCCTATTTAAAAGCAAAAAAACGAACCAAATCGACCTATGGTTGGTTTTTGTCTAACTTGATTGACACTGTTTTGATTGATGACAGTCCGTCGATCTGTTGAATGATAGCCAACAACGCCGGCTGTTGTTTTTCAGCTCGATACGCAATTGAAGGGTTGGGCGCCAAAAGAGTTGCCTTTTGCTCCTTAACCAAACACAAAGTAATGCCCTTAAATTGATGAGGCAGCAAGTCCTGTAAAAGGGAATTAAAATGATTATGCAATTTTGCCTTTTCAAACATCTCGCCTAATTCGCCACTAGGCTTATAATTTGTAAGGTTTGCTGTTGTTTTGTCTTTCATCTATGGGAAAATACCAACGTTTTGTCTAATTATTGTTTTGTTGTCATATGAGTATTATAAATAAAGTTTTATCAAAAGTTGTTGGCTCACGCCACGACCGAGTGATAAAAAAATTCACAAAGCTTGTTGCCGAGATTAACTCTTTTGAGAAGAGCATGCAGTCACTTGGCGACGACGAGCTGAGGGCCAAAACCCAACAGTTCCGTGAAAGGCTAGACGAAGAAGGCTCTCTAGAAGGCATTTTGCCAGAAGCCTTTGCAGTTGTTAGAGAGGCAAGCCAAA
>Ga0208522_1000736_pt1 | contig 22244 bp, 17 predicted proteins | sample ETNtaG_25_FD_185763 | JGI IMG/M metagenome (GOLD analysis project Ga0208522, IMG submission 185763) | Marine microbial and viral communities from oxygen minimum zone, Eastern Pacific Ocean - ETNP201302SV86 (SPAdes) (version 2) | ecosystem: Environmental > Aquatic > Marine > Oceanic ... | reverse complement strand
TGCCCCCTCAAACTCGACGGGTCTGCAAGCTACGATGCCGACCCTCGCTTCGTCGGTCGCCACTCGACCGACCCAGAAAACGCCGAATGGAACGGAATCACACGCTGGATTTGGGACTTCGGAGATGCCACACCTCAGGTTGAAGGCCCGATGGTGTGGCACTCATGGGAGCGGCCTGGAACTTACGTCGTCACTCTAACTGTGGTCGACGGATTTGAGGGTGGAGACACGAATACTACCTCGATAACAGTCCACATCTCACGCGCACCCGAGATTGAACAAATCGACCCTATCGACTCCGATTATGTCACGCAAGGAGACCTAGTTTTGCTGAATCACAGCGCCTATGACATCGATCTAATCGAAGGTTTGGAAGCTTGGCGCGACTCTGATGCCTCGGATGATAGTGATGGAGACGGAATCACCACCAACGATCGAGACATCAGTTTGACCTCCGACCTAACGGTCTATTGGGACCTAAACGCAATGGTCGATTCGGACCAAGATGGCGACCCCCGGAATGACTTCCTCTGGGGCAATATGACGTGGTATCAGACCGGAGAGATTCGTATTGTTTTGCAAGTATGTGATGGAGTTGGAGTCTGTACAAGCGAGGATTACATCGTCACGGTCCTATCCGCTGAAGAAGATAACAGACAGAAATCCTGGGATGAACTAACATGGAAGGATTTCATTCCGAATAAGGAGAGCGCAGGCCTACTGGCACTAGTTGCTCTTGTCCTTGTTCTGGGTTGGCTCGTGATGCGACAGAAGGATGAAGATGAAATCGATGCCGAGGAAATGCTTGAGACATATGACGTTCAGGAAGTCGAAGCAGAAGGCGGTCTTCCAGGCATGGATCAGCACACTCCACCACCACAACCGAAGTATCTGACGGTGGACGAGCGAAGGAACAAGGAGTCCGGATACGTCCGCCCAATCAGAACTCGGAGGCGCTGAAGGTGCATCATACCGCAAAACGACTCGCGGCTGGCGCATTCAGCATCGGACTTCTTGCACCAATGCTGGCAATTCTCCTCGCAACCGCAACCCCAGTCATGGCCGCTTCCAACGATTGCACAGTTGCACCTGGACTCGGCCTTAATTCCAATTACGGCGAAGTAATAGGTGTCGATGAGGGTAATTGGTGGGATTTTGGATGGGGTAGCTCCTCCGATGATGACCTTCTATCCCTTAGATCAGATCTCTACGTCGAAGTCGAATTACGAGAAAATCATGCACAAGCACTTCGAATGGAGTTAGTTCCTGGTTATTCCTACACTTTCTGTATTGAATTTCACACGGACCCTAACAACCCACCAACCGATGAACCAAGCGGTGATGTATACCTTCTCAGCGGTTCAAATTGGGATGCATATCAAAGAAATTACGAGGAACAAGGATGGGGCATGACGGCAGAGGATATCGAATGGATTCCGGTCGAATGGCGAGACATGGCTATCTTCATCCCATTCCGAGATTCTCATGCGTACGAAGGGAAGCGTAGCACAACCTTCTCAACAGCGCTTGACAGTGACAATAGAGGATTCGTATCTTGGTTCGATGACGGAGGGGATGCTGAGTATTTCCTCGTAGTCGATAATTGGAACAACACACGTCAAAACGATGCACTGTCCGTCGACGGAGATATGATTGTCCAAATTTGGGTGGATGTTGAGGATAGACTGACCCTTCCAAAATTCACCGCTTATCTCATCGTTGGTCTATTACCAATGAGTTGCGTCATCGTTCCAATAATCCTCCACTCACGATACCACGCGGCGGGATTGGAAGAATCCAGCGAGCAGCCAGAGATGGTTCCGTTGCTCGAACAATGAGGAACTCAGCCTCAATCGTACTGCAGCATTTCCCAAGCGATTAGCAAGTCTGAGGCATTAATTCGGCCTTGCGAAGAGAGATGAGAACCCGACTCCATGGTAGAATAGACGAGGTCTTGATGCAGAAGTGGGCCATGTATCCTGGTCCAGTCTCCACCAGCCCCCATTCCCATGATTGAGGTCTTGAGTTGTGAATCCTTCAGATTCCAAGCCGCTTCGAAGAGTTTCAAACCAGAGTTGCGACCAGATGTGTTGTAACAGACCTTGATGATCTCACCACTAGCTTCCATTCCCTCGATATCCAAGACGATCTCAGACGCGTTTGAGGGTTCATCAGTAGAGTGGGTCGAAGCGATTACTCGAGTCTTACCTTCTGCCATCGACATCAATTCCTTACGAGTAGCTGCCTTGATGTCGATTTCGAGATCAACCCAACTTACTCCACTCTCAATCGCTGCACGAAGTACTCCTATCCTCTGCTCCTCAGTTCCAGAGAAATAGCCGCCTTGGCGCTCCGGGCGACAAGTCAAGACGACTGGAAGATCGATTCCACCCTTGAAAGCGTCCAGGGCGACTGCGAGATCGACTGAATCGAATGGTTGAGGAATGAACTCTGGAGGATTGTAGACTGGCCTTCTGCGCCGCCCATCCTTTGGAGGATCTTCAACCTTAACTGGTTCAGGAGGCTTCTCGACAACCCATAGTTTGTCGAGTCGAACCTCGCAAAGATCCGCTCCGACTGCGGTGGCGCGAGCTGCATCGGCGAGCATTTCCTCTACCGAGCACCCAGAGAGCGTCACACAGATGGTGGGTCTCCTCATCGGGTCGCGCCACCGACGAGTTCTGTTTAACCGTATTGTGAGTCGAAACCCCTCCTACGGAGGGGTAGGGAGTGCCGTTCACTTTCTCTTTCTGCACCCCAGACACCCCTCTCTCAGGAGTATTGATTAACCCCCCAAGGGCACACTTTAATGAAGACGGCTGAGGGTTCCTTAGGAACCCTCAGAAAAAAGGAGTTCGGATGTATGTCAGATGAGTATGGAGAAGATAGCATCCAAGTCTTGGAAGGGCTGGAAGCAGTTCGAAAGCGGCCTGGAATGTATCTGGGAGACCCACATGATGGGTCCGCCCTCCACCATTGCATTTGGGAAGTCGTTGACAATGCAGTTGACGAGCACCTCGCTGGTTACAATCCGACGGTCGAAGTAGATCTGAATGCAGATGGTTCGGTCAGCGTGACCGATCACGGCCGAGGAATTCCAGTTGGTATTCACGCTGAGGAAGGAGTGAGTGCGGCTCAAGTCATCATGACTAAGCTTCACGCCGGCGGTAAATTCGACAATGAGTCCTACAAGGTCGCCGGCGGACTACACGGCGTCGGCGTAAGTGCCGTCAACGCCGTCTCAGAGTGGCTTCACCTCGAGGTTCACCGAGAAGGCAAGGTTTGGGAGCAAAGATACGAACTAGGCGTCCCAAAAGCCAAACTGAAGTCGACTGGGAAGTCAGATACGACAAGCACGAAGGTTTCTTTCAAGCCGGATCTTACTATCTTCAGCGATGTGGTAGAATTCGATTTTCAACAAATCAACACCCGGCTACAACGCACCGCCTTCCTCAACGCTGGATTACAGATTATTCTACGCGATTTTCGCAGTGATGACTCGGTTGAAATCGACCACACTTACGATGGTGGCCTTAGCGAATACGTCACTCTGATGAACGCGAAGAAGAATAAAATCCACGACGAAGTGGTCCATGTAATCGGTTCTAAGAGTGGCGATAAGGGAGAAGTTCATGTCGAAATCGCCTTGCAGTGGACCGATTCTTACTCAGAGAACATTGATTGTTTTACCAATATTATCCACAATGTCGACGGCGGAACTCACCTCTCAGGGCTACGAAGTTCCCTTACTCGAACTGTGAATTCCTACGCTCAGTCGCGTAAACTTCTGAAGAATCTCAACAGCCTCTCTGGCGACGATGTTCGCGAAGGCCTTTCGGCTGTTGTCTCGATTAAGCACCCCGACCCCTCGTTCAACGCTCAAACTAAGGCGAAACTCGTAACCAGTGAAGTCGCAGGAATTGTCGAACAAATCGTCAATGACAAGCTCGGAGAGTACTTCGAAGAAAACCCCTCGATCGCCCGTTCCATTGTAGACAAGGCAGTGCTCGCTAGCAAGGCACGAGAAGCAGCTCGCAAGGCTCGCGACCTAACTCGCAGAAAGGGAGTTCTAGAAGGGGGTGGCCTCCCAGGTCAATTGGCGGATTGTCAATCTCGTGATCCAAATGAGTGCGAGCTCTACATCGTCGAGGGTGAGTCTGCTGGCGGGTCGGCCAAGACCGCTCGCGACCGCCGCACGCAAGCAGTCCTGCCTCTAAGGGGTAAGATTCTGAACGTCGAGCGGCAGCGCCGCAACATCGCCAAGGTGTTCACCAATGAACAGATTCAGCGCATGATCAGGGCACTGGGAGCCGGTGTCGGCAACGAAGAGGGTGACGAAGGTGCATTCGACCCTGAGAAACTAAGGTATGGGAAAATCATCATTATGTGCGATGCAGATATTGATGGTGCGCATATTAGAACACTAATTTTGACATTTATGTGGAGATTTATGCGTCGAGCCATAGATAATGGCAATGTCTACATTGCAATGCCTCCGTTATTTTCAGTGGGTAGAGGTAACCATGTTGAATGGGTGCATAGTGAAGAAGAACTTGATGCTACAATCAAGCGATTCAAGAAAGAAGCCCCGTCAGCAAAAATCTCTATTCAAAGATACAAAGGTCTCGGTGAAATGAATCCCGAACAACTATGGGAGACTACCATGGATCCAGAAGTTCGGCGAATGATGCGTGTTGACATCAAGGATGTAGAGGCTGCGGACAAATTGTTCACAGTTCTAATGGGTGAAGATGTTCCTGAAAGGCGAGAATTCATCGAAACACATGCGTCAGAGGTGACGTCGCTCGACATTTGAGGTGATTATGTGGCAGAGGAATTAGAACGAAGATTCGTCTCTGAAGAGATGAAAGAGAGTTACATCAATTACGCTATGAGTGTCATCATCGGAAGAGCTCTTCCGGATGTCCGAGACGGCCTGAAACCCGTCCATAGAAGAATTCTATGGGGTATGCATCAAGCAGGACATACGCACGAGAAAAGTTACAGCAAATCAGCTCGTTCTGTTGGAGAAGTTATGGGTAAATATCACCCTCACGGAGACCAGGCCCTATACCAGACGATGGTAAGAATGGCACAGGACTTCTCTTTGCGCTATCCTCTCATCGATGGTCAAGGAAATTTTGGCTCCATCGATGGGGACCCTCCGGCGGCGATGCGTTACACCGAGAGCCGCCTCGACCGGATGTCCTCTCACATGTTGGATGACATCAACAAGGATACAATCGACATGGTGGCAAACTTCGACGACAGTGAGACTGAACCTACTGTCTTGCCATCTCGTCTTCCAAATCTGCTACTGAACGGCAGCGACGGCATCGCTGTCGGGATGGCCACCAAGATCCCTCCACACAACCTCAACGAGGTCGCAGCAGCGATTCGATTCCACACCGAGAAAGTAATCGAAGAAGACCGTAAAAGATCTCTCGATAAGGCTCCGAAGATTGACGCCTTGGAGTACATGGAATACCTGAAGGGACCTGATTTCCCCACTGGTGCAACGATTTACGGCATCGACGGAATACTCGACATGTACCGCACCGGTCAAGGTCGATTTCACATTCGTTCAGATGCAGAAGTTCGTGACGATTCATCTAGCAAGCGAATCATCATCACCTCGATTCCCTATCAAGTCCGTAAAGCCGGCATGCTCAAAGGAATCGCTGATCTCGTCACTAAGGAGACAATCAAGGGAATCCGCGACATTAGAGACGAGTCCAGCAAGGAAGGAATTCGGGTCGTCATCGAGGTCAAGAATAACGCTGACCCGCACGCAATTCTCAACCAATTATACCAATCGAGCAGGCTGCAGGAATCATACTCAGCCAACATGATGGGAATTCTGAACGGTAAGCCGGTTCAGCTTGACCTGTCGACGATTCTACACACCTACATGCGCCACCGAGAATCTGTCATCGAGCGCAGAACCCAGTTCGAGCTCGACAAGGCTGAGGCTCGAGCGCACATTCTCGAGGGCTTGATGCGCGCGCAAAAACGCATGGCTGAGATCATTGAAGTCGGTCGCAATTCGGACTCTCGAGACCAATTCGAAGGATACCTTCGTGGAGATGAGAAGTACCCGAAAATCAAGCGCTTCGACTTCTCCCAAAAGCAAGCCAAGGCTATCGCTGAACGCCGCCTTTACCAACTCACAAAGTTGAATGTTAAGGAAGTCGAAGATGAACTGAATAAACTCAAGGAAGCCATCAAAGAGTTCACAGCCATTCTCGATAGTCGAAAGCGTCGCCTGGAAATTCTCCTCGAAGAGCTTGAGAATGTAGTTGAGAAACACGGTGATGAACGGCGGACTCACATTGACCCTACGCCGCTCTCAATGGATCGCGAGGACCTCGTCGCTGAGCGCGCGCTGGTCATCTCATTGACCCAAGATGGTTACATTCGACACCTTCCTGTCGAAGCATTCCGCCTACAGAACCGTGGCGGAAAGGGACTCAAAGGGGTCGCTACGAAGGACGAGGACGCACCAGCGGCAATCGTTACCTGCTTCTCCAAAGACAGGTTGCTGATCTTTACCGACCAAGGCCGAGTCTACGGGCTGCGAGCTTGGGAGACTCCTCTCGCTAGCAGATATGGACGCGGAACTCACATGCGCAACTTGCTAAAGGGAATCCGCGAAGATGAGAAGGTCATCTCAATCCTTCCAATGGCTCGCGAACTGATTGATGATCCCGAAGGTAACTACCTCATATTCGCAACCAGCCAAGGGCGAATCAAGCGTAGCAAACTTGCCGATTACGTCAGAATCAATCGCAACGGCAAGTATGCCCTCAAGTTCGCTACCGAATCCGACACTCTTGTGCAAGTCAGGTCGGCAACAGATGCCGACCACGTGGTTCTGGTATCATCGGGAGGCTACGCTTGCCGCTTCCTCCCAGCCGAAGTTAAGTCGCGCACTGACCCGAACACCGGTGAAGTCCAGACTACTCACACTGTGCGTGTACAAGGAAGAGTCAGTCAGGGAGTCACTGGAATGAAACTCACCGCCGGAGACAACGTCATCGGAATGATTGTGACTGACGATGCCAACACCAGCGTCCTAACCATCTCGAAGTATGGAATGGCGAAGCGAAGTCGCCTCGGCTCGGGTCAAATGATTCCGCTTCTCGACGAAAATGGCTCGCAGTTGCTTGATGATGAAGGCGAGATAGTTATGATTCGCGATGGATATCGAAAGACCAATCGCGGCACGAAGGGTGTACGAACAATGGCACTTTCAGATGAGGATGTCATCGTCGGAGTCCGCCAAATCCCTGACCTCTCCGACCAACTCTTCATGCTCACTGGAAGTGGAATGATGATTCGAATGCCAGCGACCCAGACCAAGGAGACTCTCGGGAAGGTCACCAAAGGAACTCGCATCATGGAGCTGCGCGACTCAGAAAAGAAATCCCATATCGACGAGATTATCTTCGTCGCCAGACTTCCAGCCGACCTCATCGAGAGCGAAGATGACAGCGACGGCGAGACCGAAGTGACGAGCGAGGAAGAGTGAGCCCAACCGCTCGCCTTAAGCCGAAAACTCAGGTCGCCCGAACACTGCGGCAGTCGCATAGCCTGGCCATTGCGCTGGATTGCTAATCCAGTGGTGTTTCACCTCGGGAGTTCAAATCTCCCCTGCCGCGCCACCTCGCAAAGCCTAGACGGGCCTACCAGAGAGTAGCACACCACCCAAGAGCAGCATTCATGCTTGATGTGACCTCCCGGCAAGCGTGGGTGCGATGGCTACACTGACCGCGGTTCTGACCGTGGTTACCATTCTGGGATTCTTATTCCTCGTCGCAGTGTGGATCAGAGTTCACAAACTCCGACCATCTAACGACCGTTCTTGGGTGAATGATAACGAGCACAACGCAACCATCGAATTTGACGGAGATATTGCGAAAATAACCAACTTACGCGACTTTAACTGGCGCTCATCCAAAGATTTCGACGAGCGATGGATCAACGAAGATTACGACCTCAGAGAGGTCGAGGCCATCTGGCTAACTCTCGAATATTTCGACCAAAAACTTCGGCAGATGGCCCACACCATCCTTTCATTCGAGTTCAAAGACGGGCGACGATTAGCCTGTTCTATCGAAGTGCGAAGAGAGAAGGGGGAGCGTTACCATCCAGTGCGTGGACTGTTTCGCGAGTACGAACTAATCTACGTCTGGGCGAAGGAAAGTGACGTCATCGGAGTCCGGACACGATGCCGAAAAAACTCAGTCACACACCTCTTCAAAGCGGTAGTTTTGGGTGCGGGGAACGAGCGGCGAATGCTTGAATCATACCTGAGGCGTACCAATGACCTAGTCGCTTCACCCGAGTGGTACAACACTTTGACCAACACCTGCACCACCAACATCGTCCGCCATGTCAACGAGGTCTACCCGGGTCGCGTGCCTCGCGCGATATCGATATTGATGCCAGGATTGAGTCCGAAGTTGCTTGAGCGTGCCAATCTGATCAAAATGTCTGGCACGCTCGACGAAACTCTTGCTGCAAGTGTAATCGATGCCAAGGCTAAGGCTTGGGATGGCGAGTCTGATTTTGGCGATGCTATTCGAGCCTGAGTGAGTTCGGTTCGGCTCCTCTGCGCGGCGTTGGGTTGAATTGGTTGGCCTCGATGAGGAGTCGTGCTTAACATCCCAGAGTTGGCCCTGACCGGCTCTCACGATTGGGCTCTACCGCCCTCAAAGAGTCATATGATTCGTTGGTTAGCTCTTACTTCTCAGGGGCGCAGTGATTGCCTTTTGCGCTTTGAGGGCGAGGCAGGTGCTGATGTTGAATCAATGGCTCGCTGCCTCGATGCGATGGGCGTGCGAGTTCATCGGGGTGCCGATGGATGGTTGGTTGAGCCACCTGCTGACGGTCTGCAGGCTCCGATGAATTTCCTTGATTGTGGCAACTCTGGGACGGCGGCTCGAGTGTTGACCGCGATGGCTGCGACGATGGGTGTCGCGGTCAGTTTGGATGGTGATGAGTCGCTACGCGCGCGCAGTAGCGATCTGGCTCGAGTGCTGCGCGATTTGGGAGTTGAAGTTAGTAGTGATGTTTTGCCGACAACTGTTTCAGGAGTGATTAACGGAGGTGCGAGCGTCGACCTATCAGGTTCAAGTCAGCCTCTCAGTGCGTTGATTTTGTCCTCGCCCGGACTATCTGAAGCGGTTGAGATTCACCTCGAAGGCGAGGGAGTCAGTCGAGGCTACACCGGAATGACCTTCGATGTCGCGAGGCGATGTGGATGCCCTATCGAGATGGGTTCGCCACTCATTCTCGAACCTTGGACTGTAAAGGCTCCAGAAGAGGCCGACATTCCTCCCGAACTCAGCCTATTTCCGATGGCCATCCTACTCGAAATCCTCCATGAAGGACTGCAGTTGCGGACCTCACTTCCCGCTTACGACCCTCTTATGCTGATGGCCATCGACTCACTCGACCGAGCCAACGGGGGCGAGGTCAGTCTTCGAGATGCGAGTGATCTCGTCACACCCGCCGCTGCCTGGCTGGCTCTAACCGGCGGCGGCACAATCAGTGGAATTTCTCACGCGCGCGGAAAGGAATCGGACCGAATCGCGCGTACTATCGAACTCCTCGCTGCCTTTGGAATCCAAGCGAATGAGACTGAAGATGGACTCATTATTCCAGGCCAACAGAGCCTCACATCACCCACCGCTCCAATCGAAACTCACCTCGATCACAGGCTGGCGATGACAGCGATGATTCTCGCCAGTAAAGTCGGCGCAGACATCGTCGGAGCCGACATCTGCGAGGTGACCCATCCCGGATTCATCGAGCAATTACTCGCTTTGGGAACAAAGCAGTGAAGAAACTCAACTGCTAAGAGGGCACCTCCACAGCCTTTGACGAGGGGAGTCATGAAACTACGTCTGCATCAATTCCTTTCGAAGACGGGGGTCTTCTCCTCAAAGGCTGAAGCAAAGCAAGCCATTTGGGACGGTGAGATCACCGTCAATGGAACGGTGGTCAAGAACATGACCTTCCAATTCAACGACAAAACCAAGGAGGTCACCTACCGAGGCAAGGTGCTTGAACTCCATGACGAAGAAGTCCACTTCCTCCTCCACAAGCCGCTTGGCTGCATCTGCTCTCGACTTAATTCGCATGAATCTGCGCTTGGTAAAGCCTCGGTGTATGAGGTGTTTCGCGAGCATATGGAACCAACCACCTATGAACGCCTGATCACCGTTGGCCGTTTGGATGAAAACACCACTGGATTTCTCTTGGTGACCACTGACGGAAAAATAGTTCACAGAATCACATCACCAGATCACACGGTCAGGAAGACCTACCGGGTCCACACAACAACACCAATTTCTGAAGATCATATGGACGCCATCCGAACGGGTGTGCGCATCGTCGTCGAAGACGGTGAAGCCAGCGATGCGTATTGGACAAAGCCTGCAGTGATCGAGCAAGAGTCACCTAGCGTGGTTCTGTTGACCATCGGTGAGGGAAAGAAGCGACAAATACGCCGGATGTTCGGAGCCTTAGGAAACCCAGTCACTCAACTCCACCGAACGTCAACCGAAGAAATGCAGTTGGATGCTTATGATCTCAAACCGGGGGAATTCGCTCCAATCGAACAAAAGGAAATCGAGCGATTGATCATTCAACCGAGCATCTGATCAGCGTCGTCGTTCTGTTGGCTCTTTCCAGCCTTTTTGAGGAAATTCAACCGTGAGGTGACTCAACCATGACGGCCGAAGTGCTTGTCCAGATGGTCGATCGTCAATCGCAACACTGTTGGCCGACCATGGACACAAGCCCATGGATTGGGAACTGTTCGCATATCCTCGAGGAGCCTGCGCATCTGAGCCAAATTCAATCTTTCATTGGCTTTCACCGCCCCGCGACAAGAGCGCATGAAAGCGACATGGTCGCGCAGGGTGGTGACCGCATCGAATTCGCTAGTTCCATCTGGAGCGCTCGCGAATTCGATCAAAATATCCTGCAAAAAATCCTCTAATCCATCTTTACCGACGAGGACCTCAGGGACGCTAGTGACCTCAAGTCCCTCGTCGACAACCTCGAACCTAATTCCCAATTCCGAGAGTTTCGGCTGGCCCGCTACCGCTGCAGCCTTCTGCCTCGCACCGAGGGAAATTGTTACCGGAGAGACGAGGTTTTGTCCTTTCCAGCTGACCATTTGTTGGCGTAGTCGTTGGTATCGAATGCGTTCATGGAGGGCGTGTTGATCGATTATGAACAGCTCATCTCCTCCCTCAGCAAGAATGTAAGAATCGGCTAACTGCGCCAATGGAACCATCTCAGGGAGGTCCGGTAATGCGGCCGCCTCCGGAACTGGTTCATCTAGTGGAGAAGTCGATTCACCCACCGCATGGCGGTGGAGTTCTCGCTCCTCGGAGGAAAGTGAAGGGGCAATCGGTTCAGCATCCATTCCCGGGAGCGTGTTTTGTTCTGTAATCAGTTCAGATTCGGGTCGTTTAGTCACTCTTGGCTGGACTTCTGCTGCTGTTCTGACACTCGAAAATCGAGTCTGTACTGTCGGGCTCTCACTGGCAGCGCTAGCCCACTCGGGAAGTTTTGCTGGCGGTCGAGAAGCTGGTTTAGTTGACTCCGCCCGTCCGGAGATGCCCTCGAGAACTGTCGCTTCACTGGCTTCTGGAATCGTGGCGATGTGCGAGAGGGTGTGTTTGATTGATCTCTCGAGGCGTTCGAGAACACGCCATGAGTTCTTCAGTCGGACTTCGCGCTTGGTCGGATGGACATTGACGTCTACCTCGTTTGGAGGGAGAGTCAGTGTAAGGACTCCCATCGGGTGTCGGCCGACCATCAAGCGGGTGTGGTAACCTCTTCTGACCGCTTGCAGAAATGGACCGGGGGCTACAGGCCGCCCGTTGACAAGAATGTGGATATCGTCGGATCGGCTTCGAGTTAGACCGGGTGGCGATATCCACCCTGTCCAGCGTTCCTCGCCAGGAGCTTCGGCGTCGGCAGCCGATGCAGCGAGCGGGATTAGTTCGGCTGAGGTTGCACCGAATAGGTCGTAGAGACGGTCCTCAGCCGACTCAGAAGGAGGGCAGTCGAGGACTTTTCGTCCATCGATTTCGACGATGACCCCTGAACTGGGTTCCGAGAGTGCTGATTGAACGCCGACATCTACTATTGCAGCAGTTTCTGTCGACGGTCGGCGTTGGAAAGAGAGGCGGGCTGGAACCTTTGCGAAGAGGTTCAGTACGTCGATTCTTGTTCCTGGTGCGATTCCTGCTGCTTCGACCTCGGAGACGATTCCATTGTCGACTCTGATCTGTGCTCCCTCACCCTCTCCAATTCGGCTCGAGACGGTCAATTCGCTGACCGCGCCGATGGATGCGAGTGCTTCGCCACGGAATCCCTTGGTCTCGATTTGGTTGAGATCGTCCGGGCCCGATAGTTTGCTGGTTGCGTGGCGGGTGATTGCAAGTCCGAGTTCTTCGGATGGAATTCCGTGTCCGTCGTCTATCACTGTGATTCGGTCGAATCCGCCACGCTCGATTTCAATTCGGACTCTGCTGGCTCCAGCATCGAATGCGTTCTCGACGAGTTCCTTGACCACTTGGGCTGGACGTTCGACGACTTCGCCGGCTGCTATCTTACCGATTGTAAGCTCGTCGAGTTGTTTGATTTCGACTCGTTTTGGCTTCTCGAGTTCGGCCATACTCATTCCTCCAATTTCTTCGATGTCGCCGTATTCTCGAGGGCGTTTCGGATAGCATAGAGGGCTTCGAGGGCTTCTCTTGGAGTCAGTGAGTCTGGGTCTAGTGATTCGAGTCGCTCGGCTATTTCACGCAGCAAAGGGTCCTCTTGAACGATAATTTCCTTTGCTGGTTCGGCGCTTGGAACCGTGTCGCTGCGAGCCTGTGGCGCATCTCCTGTGGGGAGCATCCAACCGTAGAGGCTCGACTGCCCCACTTGACGTGATTCGGGTGTTCCATCGACTCCAGCACGCGCGCCCTCTGCTTGACCTTCGAGGAAAATCAGCAAGTCGCGCGCCCGCTCGACAACTCCACTCGGAAGGCCTGCGAGTGCCGCAACCTGCACTCCATAGGAATCATCACAGGGTCCATCTGCGACTGTGTGTAGGAAACGGATTTCGCCATTGACATCAGCAACTTGGACATGGATATTGACCAGCCCCTCGATTTCCTCGGCGAGTCCAACCAATTGATGGTAATGCGTTGCGAAAAGGGTTCTCGCCCCCAAACGAGTAGCGATGTCTTCAGTGACTGACCAGGCGATTGCGAGGCCATCGAATGTCGAGGTCCCACGCCCAACTTCGTCGAGCAACACCAGACTTCGTGGTGTGGCTCTGCGAAGTATGTGGGCTACTTCGATCATTTCCATCATGAAAGTCGAACGACCGCGTCGAAGGTCATCATGAGCACCGACTCGAGTGAAGACGCGGTCGACAATACCGATTCTCGCCTTTTCGGCAGGAACGAATGCGCCCGCCTGAGCCAAGATAGTAATGAGAGCGGTCTGCCTGAGATAAGTCGACTTTCCACCCATGTTGGGTCCGGTTAGAAGTAGGAATCGACGATGCTTATCGAAGTGTATTCCATTCGGTACGAAGCGCCCATCATCTTCCAACACCGGATGTCTGCCGCCGACTATTTCCATTGTTGAATCCATGCGGATTTCAGGTCGATTCCATGAGCGCTTTCGCGCATGATGAGCGAAGGCGGACAAGACATCCGCGCTGGCAATCTTACGCCCGAGTGCGCTCAAAGTGGTAGAATGTGTAGCGACCTCGCGACGCAATTCAACGAATATCTCATGCTCGAGTGCCTTAGCCCTGTCGTCAGCGGTGAGAATAACCTCTTCCCACTCTTTCAACTGGTCCGTAGTATAGCGTTCTGCATTAGTCATCGTCTGCCTGCGTCGGTACTCTTCAGGAACCTTGTCGAGGTGAGATTTGGTAATCTCAATGAAGAATCCAAACTGCCTATTATGCTTGACTTTCAAGTTAGGAATGTCCAGTCTCTCCCTTTCTTGTGACTCGAAGGACTTCAGCCAATCCGTGCCTTCTCCTGCCTTCTGGCGGAGGTCGTCCAATTGTTCGTTCACGCCGGTTTGTAAGATGCCGCCATCTCGGATTGTCAGTGGTGGCTCGGCGACTACCCGCGATGCGATATGATGCATCAGTGGGTCGAGATCGGTCAAGCCCTCAGCACACTCGTGAAGCAACTCGGATGCGCCCTCTGAGAGTAAGCCTTGCAGGCGTGGCATCCGCTCAAGACAATCAGCCACCGCAATCAAGTCGCGACCGTTTGCCCTACCATAGGCCAAGCGCGTTGACAAGCGCTCCAAGTCGCGCATCGACTTGAGCGCCTCACGAATATTGTCGAGACGGCGCGGCGCCTTGACGAGGTTCGCGACAGCTGCCTGCCGCGCCGCGATTCTCTCGGAATCAGTAAGGGGTCGCAGTATCCATTCCTTCAGTTGCCTGCGACCCATCCAAGTCCGAGTGCAATCGATTGCCTGGACCAGCGAACCATCCTTCTCACCAGCGAGAGTATGGGTCAGCTCGAGGTTTCTCAGGGTCGTCTGGTCCAGCACCAAATGTCCCTCATCTGCATCGAGATGCACCTCTCGCAGAGGGACGACATCGACGAGATGCAATCTCGCCAGATAACCAGCAGTAAGCCCACAGGCCTCCATTGCTAGAGGCCTACGATCTAGATCTACCGAACCAAGATCCACCAAGTCTAGGTGGTCTCGTACAGACTGGAGGTGTTGCTCAGCGCTGCCATCATGAACGCTCAGAGTAACACGGTCGAGCGCGCCCAGCAAGGCACGCATCTCCTCACTCTCAGCATCACGGCGACCAAGCACAAGTTCGCTCGGCCCCCATCGCTGCAATTCATCCCGCACGCGTTCGTATCGACCAGCCCCGGCGTGCTCTTGCAACCAAGCACGACCAGTCGAAGAATCGAGGATGGCGACACCTAGTCCATCCCCACGAGCCACAACTCCAGCCAAGAGGCTCGAGCCATCCTCACCAATCAGGTCCTCCTCGTAGAGTGAGCCCGGTGTGTAAACCCGGGTCACGACCCGCTCAAGAATCTTCGAGCCTGGCCTCAACTCATCTTCCTGCTCGCACAATGTGACCTTGTGCCCAGCTCGGAGCATTCCTTGCAGGTATGTCTGAATGGAATGCCACGGAACTCCCGCCATTGGAACGGGGGATTCGGAATTTTTGTCACGACTGGTCAGTGTAATCCCCAGCACTTCCGAGGCCAGAACAGCGTCCTCATGGAACATCTCATAGAAATCCCCCATGCGGAAGAAAAGTACCGTATCGGGGTGCTGCGCCTTGATTTCGGCGTATTGGTCAAGCATAGATCGCTTTGCCATGTCAAACTCCACCATTGCTTACGCTGCGCGTGGGCTATGGCTGTGCGTCGAGGGTGCATAAGCAATCCTGTTCTACCATCCCTAAGGGATGGTATAGTTTGATCAATGAATTTAGCTTACGCTAAATGTTAATCGAGAAAACAAGTGATATTCCTAAAAGAAATTTCACTGGTTGGTGATGACATTTCCATCGCCGTCAGTAAATTTGCCTGTTGCGACCATGACTATGTCATATAGTGCCCAAATTCCACAACCACCTATGGTGATTAGCTTTAGTACACCAGTTCCTATTTTACCTGCATAGAAATGGTCTGCACCAAGTCCACCAAGTAATATCGAAAGCAGTAATGTTACGGTCCAGTCTTTGTCAGAAGTCGAGATTGTCTCTTCCATGTGCTTTCGGTATCGGTTCCATGTTTAAATTAAACTCCGGCATAAGGTCGACATAGAATTGGAAGTCTGAAAGGAAGGAAGTTGGAATAATGGTGAAATTCTCTAGTTTTTCGATTTCGAAGGAGAGTTTTGAAGGCGTAATTGCCACAGGGGCATTGCTAACCTCCGCTATACTTCCACATGGTGGAGTGGATAGTCTGAATCTTTGTCCATGGTTTCATTTGACTGGACATCAATGTCCATTCTGTGGTATGACTAGAGGATTTGTTGCGATGACACATTTCGACTTTCAAGCGGCTATCGATTTCAACCTGGGCACCCCACTAATCTACCTCGCTTTTGTCTTCATTGCACTACGTTCGATCATTCCAAGAATTATCGATGTAAAGGAAATTGAAGTCCCAAAACCAGCTTACAATTTGTGGCTGATTTCGTCGATCGTTGTATTTGGAGTAATGGCTTGGGAACGTGTTCTCAGTCATCTGATGTAATCTTAGGACAGTATTTGACCTAGACTCACATAGGGTTGCAAGAGGTGCTTCTGTTGAGTGATGGAAAGCAGTTTAGCATCCACGGATTGATGCTCCTTGTCGCATTCATCTGGGGATTGTCGTGGGCGGTTGGGAGAATACTAGCACTAGGCCTTCCTCCAATGACAGGTGCATGGCTTAGGTACATCGTGACAATGGTGTTGTTCTACCTCTGGTTCACCACGAGGGCACTCCAAGGGAAGAAAGTCAATTGGCTACCAACCGGCCGACAAACTTGGAAAACTCTGACTTTAATCGGACTAACGGGAGTTCTAGGTTACCAGATCTTTTTCATGCATGGAATGCAATTTACAGCAGCTGGAGATGCATCTTTGATTATTACTTTCAATCCAATCTTTACTGTTCTACTAGCCGCTCCATTGCTCGGCCAACCAATTTCAAGAAAGATGTTCGTTGGCCTTGCTTGTGGATTTGTGGGAGTAGCAGTAGTCACTGGCTGGAGCCCCAATACGGACATTCCTTTCGAAGATCGAATCCTAGGGGATTTCATGATCTTGCTCGCCTCGTTGAACTGGGCGATGACAACTAACATGACCAAGCGGATGATGGAACGTCGGAAAGGAGAGGCAGAGGCGAGCACGCTCGAAATCGTAGTTTGGTACTCACTCATCGGGACAGTGATGCTCACCCCGTTGGCCGCTTGGGAGACTTGGAAGTATGGTCTTCCTGAACCCACGATGACCGATTGGTACGCCATCCTCTACCTCGGCGCACTCTCAACAGTTCTTGCCTACTATTGGTTCGCCATGGGTATCGAGAAATTGGGTGCAACAGCCGCCGCATCGTATGTCTTCTTAGTGCCAGTTTTCGGTGTATTGGGCGGCGTCTGGTTACTCAACGAAAAGGTAGGTTGGACACTTATCGTCGGCTTCATTCTCATTGTAAGTGGAGTAAGATTGGTGCAAAGAGAAAGCGAGCGTTTGCGCACCGGTTGAAGGCTGTCCGCTCACTCCGCTCCCGAGACATCACAAGGTGTGTGAACCAGCCCCGTAGGGGCTTCACTCAGCATTATATACGGCAGGCAGGTCGGCCGAGTCCGAGGTAGTCGAGATGGCACGCAAGCCAGCAAAGATGTATCGCCAGGTCAAGGGCCAGGCTTACACCCGCCGTGAATACACAGGTGGAGTTCCAAACAATCGAATCCTACGCTACCACATGGGCAACCGTAAGGCTGCCGAGGCGGGTGAATTCGAAGTAGTGGTCCACCTCACCGTCGACAACGCGGTTCAGATCCGTCACACCGCTCTAGAGGCTGCTCGTCAAGTCTCCAACGCATCTATCAGAGAAATCGCCGGAGAGATGGGATACGCTCTGCGTATCCACAAGTATCCTCACAACATTCTGCGTGAGAATAAGCAGGCCACCGGCGCTGGTGCTGACCGTGTCTCGCAGGGAATGCGTCTTTCCTTTGGAAAGAACGTCGGCACCGCTGCCCGTTGCAAGAGAAACGATGTCGTCGTCTCCGTCCACACCTCTCCAGAGTTCTACCCCGCTGCCCGCGATGCTATGCGCAAGGCTGGTATGAAGTTCCCAAGCCCAACCACGATTCGCGTGGTTAAGGGCCACGATCAACTGAAGGCCATAGGCCTAATTTGAGAGGGTTCGGGCATGGTACCCGGCGACCCACTCAGCATCCTCCAAGAATCACTGCGTGGAGCACCGATTATTTGGAAGGGTGATTACCCCTACTTCATCCACCCAATTTCGGATGGTATTCCACGCATGGATCCTGATGTATTACGCGCGACGCGAGACCTCATCGTGTCGAGCGTCGACTGGTCTCAAGTGGACCTAATCGTCACTGTGGAAGCGATGGGGCTGCCACTGCTGGCTGCAGTTGGCGACGCGACTGGAAAGCCAACCGTTGTAATCCGCAAGCGCTCGTATGGAATGGAAGGGGAAACTCGCGTCGATGTCGCTACTGGTTACTCACAATCCACCGTTTACATCAACGATATCGAGCCTGGTGAGCGCATCGTCATCGTCGATGACGTAATCTCTACTGGAGGCACCCTCGAGCCTCTTCTGCAGCAACTCGAGGACATGGGAGTAATCCTACAAGACATAGTCATCGCCATCGAGAAGGGTGACGGGCGCGAGCGGCTGAATCGAGAGAAGCCACACTGGCCAATCCGCTCTCTCGCGCGCATAGACATCATCGACGGAAAAGTCGAGATTATCGAATAATCGGCCCTTCGTTCCGAGGCAACCGCTCAAATACCGAACCTCGGACGGCGAATTGGTCAACATGGACATGGAACGCCACGATTTCGAGCTCGACGACCTCGTTGAGCGCATCAAGGAGAACGATCACAGATTGATTGCTCTACAAGTTCCCGAGGGCCTGAAAATGCAGGCCCTCGAAATGATGGATTCCATCGAAGAAGACTCCGAAGCGAAGGTTGTTCTAGCGGCTGACCCGTGTTATGGGGCATGTGATTTGGTGCACGATAAGATGCGGATGATGGGGGTCGAATTGGTAGCTCACATGGGTCACAGTGCAATGAATATCGATTCGGGAATGCCTACTCATTTCATCCCAGTAACCTACAATGGAGACCCTGAAATTGACCCCGTTGTTCCTATCCTCGCTCGCCACAAGGCAATCGCAGAATCTCGGCTCGCTGAGGCTTCAACACCGTTCGATCTCAGCGAGAACGAAGCGCGCGAGCGATTCGTCGACGCGGTTGGCCGCGTCGCACCTCTTTCTGGAACTAAGTTGGGATTGGTCGGTTCGATTCAGCACCTGCATCTATTGCCCGAATACAAAGAGCGCTTCGAGAAGGCTGGATTTGAGGTCGAGATTCCCGTTGGTGGAGCTCGACTGACTTTCCCGGGGCAGGTGCTGGGATGCAATTACTCAGGCGATGACCCCTCGATTGGACACTATATTTTCCTTGGTTCAGGGGATTTCCATCCAATCGGCCTAGTGATGCACACCGGTAAGCCGCTGGCGCTGCTCGATCCTTACAATGGAGAGGCAAGCGAGATGTCGTTTGAGCGGATTGAGCGAATTCTACGTCAGCGTATGGGATTGATTTTCTCTGTTGATGATGCAATGTCATTCGGGATTTTGATTGGCGAGAAGCCTGGACAAATGAGGCGGAACCTTGCGATTCGGATGAAGAGGCTTCTCGAACAACACGGCAAGAAGGGATATCTTCTGGCTCTCGACCACGTCGGACCGGACCTCATCGATTTCTATCCGGTCGACGCTTTCGTCAATACCGCTTGCCCGCGAATCGCGATTGATGACGCGGTGAAGTATGCCAAGCCATTGATTACACCATTCGAACTTGAGGTATCCCTAGGCGTGAAGCAATGGGAGAACGGCTACCAATTCGATGAGATTCCTTGAGTTGGCCCCTCACGCGCGCGCGTCACAAGCGTGTGTATGCGCGCGCGCTGCAGCAAATATCTCTAAGAACGGTGAGAGCACGACTCAGTTGAATGGCTGGATACCTCGACCGCATCGGAGCAGGCAAAGTCCTGCTCGACAAAGGGCCCCTGTCTTACGACTGGATCCCTCCCGCTTTGGTCGGCCGCGACGAGGAACTCAGCGACATGGCGTCGATATTCGCGCAGATTGAGAATCACGACACGAGTTGTCGAGCCGTGGTTATGGGACCGGTCGGCTCGGGTAAAACCGTCCTCACCCAACGCTTCGCAGATGATATCCAACGCCATCTAGACGGTCGACGAAGAATCGTCATCACTCACGTCAACTGCCGCAATCATCCAACAGGCTCCCAAGTCCTGCAACAAATCGCCCTCAGCCTCGATTCCCGACACCCCGAAAGAGGATTCAGTTCAGGAGAAATCATCCAATCGATTCGACGCAACCTCCACACGCACGAGAGCCATCTTCTGCTCATCCTCGATGAGGTGGATGTTCTCATCAATCGCGATTCTTCGGACCTTATCTACAAGTTGCTGCGAATCGACGAGGCTCAGGAACAACAAGGCTCAATCTCCCTGATCCTCGTCAGCCAAAACTCGACCCTGCTCAAGCTATTCGAACCGGCAATCATCTCTCGACTGGGTCAATCGAATGTCATCGAGATGCAACCATACGATGCCGACACTCTGACCGGAATCGCAGCGCAGCGCTCCGAAGTTGCCTGCAGAACAGGTAGCGTCTCCGAAGAAACTCTTGCAAAAATCGGCCGCTTCGCAGCCGAGTCCGGCGATGCTCGGATGGCCATCGAGTTGCTCGACGCATCGATTCGCCGGGCTGAGAAGGCCGGCCGTGGCGAAGTTATGCCCGAGGATGTCCGGCCCAGCACTCTGCGCAAGTCTTCGCTGGAGCCGAGTTCGGTCGACAATCTCTCTCTGCATCAGAAACTGGTTCTCCTCGGCATCTGCCGACGCCTCAAGAAGTCAGAGGAGGTGTCGAGCGGGGATGCACAGAAGCTCTACCTACTCGTCTGCGAGGAAAACGAGGTCAAAGCTCGCAGTTACACAACATTCTGGAAGCACCTGAAGTCCCTAGAGACGGAGGGTTTGATCGAGACGAGAGCAGCGAAAACCAACGTTGGACGAGGGCGTACTCAGCACATCACGATGAACAATACAACGCCCGCAACCATCGAAAGCAGAATCGAAAGGGAATTGCTGCGGGGCTGACTGCCACCGTAGGTGATTCCGAACCGCTCTTATAGGGGTCTCCCGTCGCCCGCCCGTTCAGGTGATATCATGGCACGCAAAGAACAAGCCTTCAAGGCAGTGATCAACGACACTCGACCCGTCGCTGGCGGTCGCTCATATTCGGTAGATATCACCGGTTCGAACTACAACCACTTCCTCGGCAAGAGCATCGGAGACGCAGTAGATGGTATGTTTGTGGGAGAAGGTGACGGATCACTTTCTGGCTACAAGCTTCAGATTACTGGCGGCTCCGACGTTACCGGTCGCGCAATGCGCCCGGACCTCGATGGACCCGGCGTGAAGTCGGTCCTCGTCTCACCAGGAGTCGGCTACAAAGGCAAGCGCTACGTCAAGAAGAACGCGCAAGTCTACCGCTACAAGTACGACGGAATCCGCCGCCGACGCAACCTCCGCGGCAACGTCATCAGTCAAGATACACGTCAGATCAATCTGAAGGTCGTCGAGGCAGGGAAGCGAACCCTGCCAGTGATCTTCGGCCTCGAGGAAGAGGCCGCTGCCAAGAAGTCCTCTGACGAAGAGGAGTGAAACGGCAGGAGTTGATGAGTCTGGCAAGTCAACTCCCTAGTCAACCTGAAGTCAACATTGGTATGGTCGGTCACGTCGACCACGGCAAAACAACGCTCACACGGGCTCTATCTGGAGTCTGGACAGATACCCACTCAGAAGAGAGGAAGAGAGGTATCAGCATCAAACTCGGCTATGCCGACACCGCCTTTTACAAAACTAAGAAGGGGGATTTCTATCCAAAGGGCAAGCGCCCTGATGGGAAAGAAGACAACGAGAAGGAATTGCTTCGAGTCGTCTCTTTCGTCGACGCGCCTGGTCACGAGACGCTGATGGCTGTGATGATTTCAGGCTCGTCGATTATGGATGGCGCTTTGCTTCTAGTGTCTGCAACTGAAAAGTGTCCGCAGCCACAGACTCGTGAGCATCTGGCTGCACTGCAAATCGCGGGTATCGAGAATGTGGTGGTTGTTCAGAACAAGATCGACCTTGTGTCTCGCGAGCGCGCCATCGATTCATACAACGAAATCAAGGAATTCATCTCAGGAACCGTCGCAGAGAACGCGCCAATCATCCCAATCTCTGCTCACCACGATGTCAATCTGGACATCTTGATTCAAGCGATTGAAGAAACGATTCCTACACCGGAACACGGTAAGAAGGAGGAGGCACTGATGTATGTGGCTCGCTCCTTCGACATCAATCGACCAGGTACGAGACCAGCGA
>Ga0208522_1000735_pt1 | contig 22247 bp, 26 predicted proteins | sample ETNtaG_25_FD_185763 | JGI IMG/M metagenome (GOLD analysis project Ga0208522, IMG submission 185763) | Marine microbial and viral communities from oxygen minimum zone, Eastern Pacific Ocean - ETNP201302SV86 (SPAdes) (version 2) | ecosystem: Environmental > Aquatic > Marine > Oceanic ... | reverse complement strand
GAATCTGTCAACGATTTTTGTTGCCATAAATGTTGCAAAACTTTCGTTTAGCCACAGATCATTCCACCATTTCATTGTAACCAAATTACCAAACCACTGGTGTGCTATTTCATGGGATATTACTTCAGCAATATACTGTTTAGTTCTAGTGGAGGATGTTTTTGGATCATAAAGTAAAATTGTCTCACGAAATGTTATTGCTCCCCAATTTTCCATTGCTCCTGCTGCAAAATCTGGTATTGCAAGCATATCCAATTTGGGTAATGGGTATTTAATTCCAAAATATTTTTCATACTCTGCAAGAAATTTCTTTGTAAGTTCTAAAGATAGTTTAGCCTTACTTTTCTTTCCTCTGGTTGTAACAACTCTGATCTTAATATTTCGTAATTTTGTTTCTAAAAATTCAAATTCGCCAACACCGAGATAAAGTAGGTATGTAGACATTACCGGTGTTCTCTCAAATTCAACTAATGTTTTGACACCAAATTTCTTTTTAGTTTTTTGGGGCATATTAGAAATTGCAGAAAGTGTCTTATCGATAATTAGTGATACATCAAATGTTGCTTTTACTGCAGGTTCGTCCCAACATGGAAAAGCTCGTCTTGCGTCAGCAGCCTCAAATTGGGTAGTAGCAAGATATTTCCTCTTACCAGATTTGTCCTTGTATTGACTTCTGTAAAATCCTAAAAGACGATCATTTAAAGTTCCCGTAAACTCTACACATAATTTTACTTTGCCATTGATTATTTTTTCTGGGGTGATGTTTAGTTCTTCTTTTTTTTCATCAATGTTATACTTTGTGTGTATTGTTTTTCCATTCTTAACTATGTAACATTTATTAATTTTTAATTCGGCAGAATTTAATTTGAGAGTCTTAATTGGTTTTGATAAAGTGAATGAAATGATCTCTGTTCCATTAAATGTAAAATTATTAAAAAATGGTTCGAATATTAAATCATAATTAATTTTTGAGATCATTGACATGTACAATCATAGTTTAGCATTATGTAAGTTTTAATTATAGATCCGGAAGAGTTCCTAAATTGTCAAGTGTCACTTTATTATCATCACTTCGAATAAATGCTTCACCATCTTTTACAAACGCACGTACATATTCTCCTGGTTCCCAATTTGTTTCATTTATTTTAAAGACAGTGACATATTTTTTTCCTTTCTTAATGTTATGTGCTACCACCATTTTATCTACAATTTCAGGCTGACCAAGAGATTTTCCTTGATCTCTGTGAACTTGAACCTGACTTATTCTACCCATTCCTGGACCCCTTTTTACTGCAGTAATTACAAAATCTGCCCATTTACTCTCACTCATGTCAAAATGTTCTTTAAGTATAATATAATGTTACACTAAATTCAACAAAATTGAATTCAAAAAATTTATTTATTCAAAATTTTTATAACTAATTGGTTGTGATCTCACCTGAGTTTCATACTTTTAATTATGAAAGTATGAATCTTACATCCATTTATTCTCATTCCTTTAAAAATCATAAATTAATGCTAACATGTTAATTTTCTAATAATTCATTAAATATTCAATGCATTAAGAATCAGTATGAGTGATATACGTTTTATAATGATTGGTGTTATTGTTGTAAGTGTTGGATTTATCATCTTGGGACTTTTTGGATCAGATTTTACACAAATTACTGTAGAAACAAGTGAATTTTCTACGTGTTATGAATATTCTGACGATAAAACACCTATTGAAATTAAATGTGATGAAGCAATGCAAGATAAAACACTATTGTTTCTGGGTGTTATGTTAATCATTGGTATAGGAATTTTTTCACTGGTTAAAGGTGTTAGAGGTACATGGGATCAAGATGTTAAACCAGAAGAAATGCTAGGTCCTGGTGGTGACAAAAAAGATTCATCATCAAATGACGATAAATGATTTAGATAAAAAATGCTGATGTTTAGATCTGTTTAAAAAATTATTGTTTTTAAGTCATAAATTTCTAACATGATCGAACCTATTTTTGACTTCATCTTGAAAATACGATAAAATAATTAACAATATTATGAGTAGTTCAGTTATATTCACAACGAAAGATATAGAAAATATAATTTCGTGGTTTGAAAGAGTTTATTCATCTGATGACGAAATGTCAGATTATGAAAGAGAGACCTATCTAAAGCTTGCAAAGTATTTCATTCTAGATGAAAAAGCAATGTCTTAGTCAAAGAATAATTTTCATATTTATGGAAATGACTGTATAGTTTTTGCATAGCTTGCAAATCTATGGTTTTGTGGACGCACCAATTTTTGGTGATATTTTGAACAGACCGTGCCTAATGCACCCCTATAACCAATAGGAGACTCAACCCATTTTTCATCATGAGCCGCTTTTAAAACGTCATCATGTGGACTGTAATAATTAATAATTTTTTTATTAACAATTTTCTGAAATTTATTTCCATGTATATGAGGTGCCAACGAATTTGCAGGAATAGATGCACCAAAAAAATACACTGATTCAATAATTCCTTTGTTCTTTGAATTTCTTGCAAGAGATTGTATTGTGGATAATATCACTTGCGCACCAAGTGAATGACCAATTAAACGAATTTTTATAGAAGGATTTTTTGATTTTAGATCCTTTATGAATTTTGAAAGATTTTTTCCATTTTTTTTTGCAATTAAAACTCCAACTTTTAATGCTGAAAGTGCAGTAGAACTGTACTGTACACCAGTAGTGTTTGAATCATAACTATATCCAACAACATCATACTTGTAATTCAATGATTTTAGACGTTTTTCAGCTATAACATATTTTGCAAGAGCCCCAGATCTATTATTTCTTAAACCATGTATCATTATTACAATTTCAGATTTTTGAAAAATTTCCTTAAAGATGTTTTTAGGATAAATTTCATAATAAGCATGATTAAGAATTTTACCAGATTTTAGATCATAGAATCCTCTAGTAGAAATTTTAGGGAATACTTTTCTAATCATTTCAATTTCCTAGTTTAGCCTGTTCTTGTTCTATTACAGATTGTTCTATTTTTGAAAACAATGGTTCAACGTTTCCTATTTTATGACCAGGTTTCAAAGACAGTTCAGACATTTCATTCCAAGATACATCAGAAACATTTCCTGGTAACCCCAATTGAGACCATATCTTCTGAGAAGATTTTGGTAAAAATGATTGTAAACATATTGCCAAAGAACGAACCGCGTTTACAGATAGATAAATGCATGTGTTTGTTCCTGATTCTTTTTTCCATGGTTCTTTGTGTTGGAAATACTGATTGAAATGAGAAGAGAACTCCATTAAGTATCTTAATGCACGATCAAGATGATTCTCTTGCATTAACTTACCAACATCTTCTGCAAGAGATTTAATTTTTCTCTCTGATTCAACATCTTTGTCGTCAAATTCCTCAGGCTCAGGCAGCACACCATCAAATGTTTTATTTGTAAAACCTAATACACGATTAACAAGATTTCCAAGATTTCCAATTAATTCCGAATTTATCTTTGTTGAAAATTGTTCCCAATCAAAATTCAAATCATCCTGTGAGTATGGATTTATTGAAATAAGATAGAAACGAAGATAGTCTGCAGGAAATATTTCTAAAAAGTCTTTTAGACCAATATACCAATTTCGACTTTTTGATATTTTTTTAGATTGTAATGTAAGATGGCCACGAGTTGGAATATAATCAGGTAATTTGAATTCTTTATCAAGTCCTAAACGCATTGCAGGTAAAAATAAGTAATGATGATAAACTATATCTTTTCCAATGAAATGGTAGATATCTGCATCATTCCAGAAAGTTTTTCCATCAATATCTTTGTCGTTTAAAAATTTTAGTGTGGATGAAATGTATGCAAGATGGTTATCAAACCAACCATAGAACACTTTATCTTGTAATCCCTCAATTGGAATTGGCACCCCCCATGAAATATCACGAGTAATGTCCCAATCAATTAATCCTTCTTTTATCCAGTTCTCAACATATTTTTTTACATCTTTTTGCAGATATTTTGAATTATTCAGATAATCAAGAAGAGATGCTGAAAAATTTTTTAATTTAAAGAAATAATGATTTGTGGTTTTTTTAACAGGGGGTTGACCACAAATTGAACAATGGGGATTGATAATCTCTTCAGGAACACGTCCACATTTTTCACATAAATCAGAATATTGATCCTCAGCACTACAATTTGGACAAGTTCCTTTTACAAATCTATCAGGTAAGAATTTCTGATCATTATTACAGTAAAATTGTATTATCTCATTCTCATAGATATGTCCGTTATCTTGCAGTTTCTTAAACACGTCTTGTACAAAATTGATATTTTCTTCCGAACTAGTCTTATAAAAAAAGTCAAATGCAATATCAAATGCAGTAAAATCTTCAAGGTCTCGTTTATTCCAATGTGCGACATATTCTTGTGGAGTTTTCCCTTCCTTTTCTGATTGGATTAAGATTGGTGTACCAAAATCATCTGATGCACAAATGTAATATGCTTCAACCCCATTTTGTTTTAAGAAACGAGTAGTTACATCGGCAGGGAGGTATGTTGATGCTACGTGGCCTAGATGTATTTCACCATTTGAATATGGAAGTGCACTAGTGATTATTGCTTTTGTATTCATTTGAAGTGATTTAGTAGTTTTTGACTATTAAGGTATGGTTTTTAAAGAGATTTAGAACTTTGTGAAATATTGAGTAAAGTTAAAAATCCAAAATTAGCAAAACAAGGAAAGATCTCATATGAATGGGCTCGTGCACATATGGATATTTTAGATAATACACTAGCCAGATTAAAAAAATCAAAGCCATTAAAAGGTGTGACAATTGCATTCTGCCTTCACATTACAAAAGAAACATCAGTTTTGGTAATTGGTGCTAAAGAATTAGGTGCAAATGTTGCAGTATGTGGAGGAAACCCATTAACAACACAAGATGATATTGCTGCATTTCTTGCAACACAAGGAATTCATATTTACGCGTGGAATGGACAAACCAATAAAGAATATGATTGGTGTATAGACCAAGTGTTAAGTCATAAACCAAGTTTAATCTGTGATGACGGTGCAGACATGAATGTCAAAGTACATTTTGATAAAAAATTTGAGTCTCTAAATATTCTAGGTTCTACAGAAGAAACTACTGCAGGGGTTACACGAGTTAGAGCTATGGAAAATCAAGGTAAGCTAAAGTATCCTGTAATTATTGTAAATGATGCAGATACAAAACATATGTTTGATAATAGATATGGAACTGGTCAAAGTACAATTGATGGATATCTTAGAGCAATGGGTTTATTGTTTACATCAAAAAAAATTGTTATTGTAGGATATGGATGGGTAGGTCGAGGAGTTGCAGAAAGATCTAGAGGTATGGGTGGAAAAGTAATTGTGACCGAAATTGATCCTGTAAAAGCACTAGAAGCACATATGGATGGATTTGATGTAATGCCAATGTCACAAGCTGCAAAAATAGGACAAATTTTCATTACAACCACAGGAATGACCAGTGTTATTAGAAAAGAACATCTTCTATCTATGAAAGACGGTGCAGTAGTTGGAAATGTCGGCCATTTTGATGTAGAAATTGATACAAAATTCCTTTTAGAAAAATCAAAATCAGTTAGAGAAGTAAGACCTGCATTAGACGAATGTGTTTTAAGAAATGGGAAAAAAATCTATCTGATTGGTAAAGGAAGACTAGCAAATTTAGTAGCAGCTGAAGGACATCCACCAGAAGTTATGGCACAGTCATTTTCAAATCAGATTTTATCATTGCTATTTATTTTGAAAAATCACGAAAAAATGGGTAAAAAAACAATGATAGTTCCAAAAGAAATAGACAAACAGATTGCAGTAGATGCATTAAAAGCAATGAATGTAAAAATTGATCATTTAACGAAAGAGCAAATTAAATATCAAAAAAGCTGGTAATTTAGATAGTTACAATTTACATTTTATTAATGCATAATCAATTATTTTATTTTCAGAAACCTTTTTCATCTTCTTCATTGAATTAAAAAGAATTTTTTCGACATAATTAGGATATTTGGATGATATGTTTTTCTGTAAATACTTTCTATTTTCTATATAGTAATCAGCCATTGGAGGGTAAACATTTTTACCAATTGTTTCAATATGTTCGATTTTAAAACCAGAGTTTTTTATTTTTGATGTTACTTGTTCAAGTGTATAATGCTCAGAAGTCCAAGTAAATGATAAAATACCTAGATCTTTTATATTTGAAATTTTTTCACTAATTATTGGAATTGCAAACACAAGAATTCCATTAAATTCTAAAACTCTTTTACATTCATAGATAAAATCTTCCAATTTTTTAAAATGTTGTGCTGATTCTAGTGCAATAATACAATCAACAGACTGATCTGTGAATGGAAGTAATCTTGATGTTGAGTTTAAACGTATAATTTCATCATATGAAGATGTTTTTGAATTCTTTAGTTGTGAAAAATTAATATTAATAGAAAATATATTAATATCTGGGAAATTTTTTCTCCATTTTTTTGCAGGACCCAGTAAACCACTTCCAACGTCTAGTAAAATTTTTCTATTATCAAGTTCTGCAAGTTCTCCTACAATTTCACATAAACGATTTTGCGCAGAAAGTGGTGTAGGTGAATCTTTGTTCCAATAACCAAAATTTAACATATCGCCATCAGTAGTAATTTGCATCATAGGTGAGAGTGAGTCATACATGTTTACAATGTCATGCTCACTTCTTCTGATTGTCCACATTAGAACATCAAATAGCTTTAAACTTACCATGCTTGGATTAATTTTCAAGTGGATATATCGGTTAAGGTAAATCTAACGTATCTTCAGCACAGTGTTTATGAACCCATCTCTCTTGAGAATCTTTTGAGATTTCTTTACCTGCTTTGATAAGTTCTCCACAACTAATACATTTTGACCCAAATCTGGCTTTCATAAATTAGATATTAGATTACTTTCGTAAATACACTGGTATTGAATAATTATTGAGTAGCAATCAACATGCTAGAGATTTTGTTTACATTTAGATCAAATTTTTTGAGTAATTAGGTAAATCAAAAAAGGCTAACTCGATATTATATAATAAATTTCAAAATTGTTTATGAGTATTTATGAACAGATTAAAGAGGAAAAAAACGAATTTTGGCAGAATGCTAGTAGATATTCATGGTCAAAATCTGAAATAGATTTTGTAAAAGAAATATCATTTATCATGACATATCTTCATAGAGAAGATTCTAAAGATCAATGATTACAAATTTAATGATATATTTATTGGAAATTTACTAAAGATCGTTTTTTGTGACTCTACTTGTTTCAATCTCATATCTTAATGGTGCAGGTAGTTCCAGATATTGTTTATTAACAAGAATCTTAATCTGATCATCTGGAACTTGAACAAATTTTAATAATTTACCACGTTGATGTGCATAAGCATTTTTCCAGAAACCATTTCCGTCAAATGTTAGTATTTTTGCCATGAAATTATTCTTTATCGATAAATTCAGATGCTTGTGGTGGTTCAGGACTAAGACCTTTTCGTTTTCTAATTTCTTGAAGAAGTGTAGAACCAATTGATTTAGGAACAGGTACCCATGCTTTGAAATGTGAATTCCACATTGCTTTTCCTGCTGTTTGACCTCTCATTTTTTCTGATAAATCAAAGGTTTCAACAGCTGGAACTTCACCAATTACAATACTAGTAGCTCCCTTTTGTTGCATATCAAGTACTTTTCCACGTTTTGCTTGTAAAACTGATGCAACATCACCAATTAGATCTGTTGGAACCCTAACCTCAATAGCAAGCATTGGTTCTAAAAGCATTGGTTCTGCTGATAAAAATGCACCAAGACATGCTCTTCTAGAAGCTGGTCCAAGTTGTGATAAACCACGATGAGCAGTATCTTCATGAGGTACAAAATGAGTAAATGTAAATTTACAATTTCTAACCTGTTCTTTAGTAAGACCTCCCTCTCTCATTACATCATCAAAACCAGATAAAATCGAATCAGTAGATTCATCAATAAATTGTACACCTTTTGTTCCATTAATCATTACATTGCCACGAGAATCAAATCGCATTACTTTTTTTGACGTATCAGTGTCCCAACCATGTTCACGAAGAATGGTTGCCATCTCTTTTTTATCTTTCATTTCACTAAGAGTTCCATTTCTACACATTTCAGCTAATTCAGGTTCTAATGGTTCAACTTTCATGAATAATTTATTATGACGATTTGGAGATTTTGCCATAATTGGTTCACAGCCACCTGCAATAGTTTCTCTATAGTTGATTAATGGTTCAGAAGTAATGATGTCAACTTTTGCATCTTTAATTAAATTAACTGCAACATCTAGATGTAACACACCCATTCCAGCCATGATTGTCTCACCACTTTCTTCGTCAATTTTTATAACAAGATTAGGATCTTCAATTGTAAGTTTTCTTAGTGTTTCTACAAGTTTTGGTAGATCCTTTGGGTGTTTTGGTTCAATGGCCATCTGCACAACAGGCTCTGAAACATATTTTGATGCTTCAAACATTTCAATTCCTTTAACAGTTGAAATAGTTTGACCAGCACGTGCCTCAGATAATCCCAAAAGTGCAGGAATATTTCCAGCAGAAAGCTCACCTACTTGTTCTCTAATATTTGACATGAAGAAGTTTACAGATTGAACTCTACCTTCTCTCTTTGTATCAATAATATTGATTGTTTGACCATCTTTTATTGTACCAGAAAATAATCTACCAATTGCAACAGGACCAGCCGCAGGATCAATTGTCATGTTTACAATCATCATAACAGTAGGACCATCATCATCACAATTCAAAATAGCTTTACCAATGTCTGATTCTAAATCACCTTTCCAAATTTTTGGTATTCTATATTTCTGTGCTTCATGTGGTGCTGGATGATGTTTTACAACCATTCCAAGCACTGCATCAGCGAGTGGTGCTTTTTCAACCAGATCTTCAACTTTGCCAGAATCTGAATATGCATCTATTACATCTTTGAAAGTTACACCTTTTTTCTGCATCGTATCAACATTGATTGCCCATTTATCTTTGGCAGAGCCAAAAGTTACACTACCGTCTTGAATTGAAACTTTCCATTTCTCTTTGTACTCGTCTTCAGCATAAGTGTCAATTAACTGGTTAAAATTTGCAACTACATTTGCAAGTGTTTCTTGCATTTTTTCTGGTGTTAATCTTAATTCTTTAATTAATCTATCAATCTTGTTAATGTATAACACAGGTCTTACTCTTTCTTCAAGTGACATTCTAGTAACAGTTTCAGTTTGTGTCATTATTCCCTCTACTGCATCACAAACTACAACTGATCCGTCTATTGCTCTTAAACTTCGTATAACACGACCAGAAAAATCAACATGCCCTGGAGTATCAATCATGTTAATAACATAATCATTCTCTCCTTCTTGATAATGTAAAGTTACATTTGCTTGAACAATCGTAATACCACGTTCCTGTTCAGCTTTCATTGAATCCATTGCAAGCGCAGAACCTGCTGATGAGGGTGAAATTATTCCAGAATGTGCTAAAAGACTGTCACTCATTGTAGTTTTTCCATGATCCACATGAGCGATAACACCAAAATTTCGGATCTTATTCTTGTCTTTAATTATCTTCATTACCTGTTCTGTAGACTTGTATTTTGTCATATTTGACAATCCTTGGTGAAGGCGTATTAAACCTTATGAGACTTTGGAATAAAAAATAATTTTAGAGGATTTGCAACTATAGTTCAAGTTCACTTTTTTTTAAAAGATTTTTAGTGAGATCCAAATATGCCTCAGGATCAATTTCTTTTGCAAATCCCTTATCGGTATTGATTAGATATACGGAATGAATTCTTGCATTTTGAATCTCTTCAAATTTGATTTGTGGTCGTTTATAAAATCGATCACAGATATTTTTGATTTTAGTAATCTGCTCATCAGTTCTAACATGAGGTGGAACTAAGAATATACTAGGAATTGGTAAAACATTAACAATCGGTGTAGCCAGACAGAATTTTGTACAATATTGACTATATCTTGCTATTTTACTAATTATTCTAGCCGTATAGTAATCAACAGTATCCAAAGCATGTTCTGGTGGTGTAAAACCTGTCTCAATTTCAATGATTGTTGTACCATCACCCTTACTAGCAAAAAGATCACATACTAAAATATCAGACACCGATTTTTCAATATCTACATTATAACCATATGAAATGAGTTCAGATGAACAAATTAACTCTAAAACAGAATGATTAATTTTTACAAGATTTTGTTTATAAAGATCAATTAATTTTTGCCTGACAAAATTTAGTTTTGGTTTGTCTTTTTCTTCTAAACTACTAGAGAGAAGTTCAGTTATAGCATAAACATCATCTCGGAATTTTTCTATGTCCAAGTATATATTTTTGAGAATTATTGGATTTAAGAAGCTTGGTACAGAAAACACTAGTACACTGATGGTAGAAAATATAATAGAATTTACAAATTATGAGAGTGATAACTAAAGCTTAGGTGTTAAACTTAGTCTGCCTTTTGCAGATAATACAATAATTGATGATATTGCAACAATAAGAACTAGTGATGCAATAGTACCAAATTCTGGAATAACTGCACCATCAGCAATTTCTACTTCTACAATAGATTGGTACGCAGTAGCATCACCTTGTTCAGCTGTTACTGTATAAACTCCATCTTGACTCCACATTGGGCCACCAACTCCGATATCACTTGAAAATGCTCCATCAGAACCAGGAGTTAATTGATCAATAGATACTATATTTCCGTTAGGAGCAGTTACCTTTATGGAAACAGCGGATTCAGTTCTATCTGTAGTACCATTAATTGTAAATGTTGTTGCACCCTCAACTGCATCAGCAGAAATTGATAATCCTGATGAACCTTCAGTTGCAGATTGCATTTTTGTAGTATAACCATCATCACTCGTACCTGTATTATCTACTGTAAGAGATGTATCAGATGTTGCACCACCAGAAACGTCAACATCAAATGATGCTTGATACAATGCGCCAGTACCTGCACGAATATTTATTGTGTATGTTCCATCTTGTGTCCATGTACCACCAGTTGAAATGTTAGTTGCAAAATTACCACTACCATCTTTAGAAATTTGATCAATTGTTACAATATTTCCGTTAGGAGCAATTACACTTAATGTGACAGTTTTGTCAGCTGCAGAACCACTATAACCGTCAATACTAATTTGATCACCACCATCAGATGCTGTAACAGTAATTGACACACCTGATTCATCTGCAAAAGCAGTACTTTGTAATGACATACTAGTAACCATAGTTACAGCAAATAGCATTACAAATAATGAAACTGGCAATTTTTTAGTAAACAATCTATTAACGAGATAATACTACGAGTATTTATCGATTTCTCTTGATGGATTTCTACTAAATTGAAATTGAAATTTAGACATAAAGTGTAGCCTAAATAATACATTTTAATTATATGGAGATATTAAAAATTCAGAATTTTTCGAAGTCAAAATTTGTATATATCCGAAAAATTTAGTTTAAATTTAAAACGAAAACTAATCGTTCCAAGCCATAAAACCACCTTCCAAATTTACTGCATTAAATCCAGCCTTGGTCAATTCATCAGATGCTATATTTCCACGATATCCAGAAGCACAATATGTACAGATTTTTTTATCTTTTAAATTATCAATTTTTCCTTGTTTAATATTACGTATAACAAGTCCTAACGACATATTTTGTGAATTCTCAATTTTTCCATTTTCAAATTCATCAATTTCTCTAACATCAATTATAACATAGTCATTGATGCTGTCTTTTAATTCATTTTTTGTAATATTTGACATAATATTCAATAACTGAATTAATATATAATTTTGACTGAATAATACACAAACAATTCAAACAAATTTAATTAGGATTTTTCTATATGATTTTGATGCAGAAAGAATTAGAAGAATTACTTGTTTTGTATGAAAAACATGATGTAAAATTTAAACTGATAATTGATGAAAAACAATTTGATGTAAAAAGTGTAAATGTTAAAAATGAAATAACTCCCGTGACAAAACCTACTAAACGCGGTGGTGTATATTTTTCAGATACTACAATTAGTAAAGTTAATGTCAAAATTAATGATTTAGCAATTACTAAGCATTTGACAAAAGCCATGTTAGGTCCAAATACAGAATTTCAGGATATAATATTACGAGTTACATATAATAAAAAAAATATAGAACATAACATGAATATTATAACAAACTTAACAAGTAGTATGCAAAGTTCTAACGAAATAGAATTAAATTTAATTATTCAGAATATAGTTGCGGAATAAACTATAGAAGTTTGTAATACCTGTCATATTCTTCACGTAAATGTTCATCAGACAAAACTTCATACGCATTGTTAATTTCAATCATTTTATCTTCAGAGGTATTTTTTCTTTTATCTGGATGCCATTCCTTTGCTAATATACGAAATCGTTCTTTAATTTCAATTTTACTTGCTGATTGAGAAATTCCTAATACTTGGTAGTAATTTGGTAATGTGTTATTTTTTAACATCTGATCAAATTCTTTTTGATCTATTGAACTATTTTTCTTATTCGAGAAAAGTTCTTCTTCTGACCAATCAGAGTGATATTTTTCATAATCACGATTTTTTTTTGAATCTAGATCAAGATTATCATATTTTGTTTTTTTACCTAAAATAATATTACGTGCAAGATAGACAAATATTCCAGCAACAACCGCAGTTGCAATAACAAAAGTGAGGATTAAATCTTCTTGACTTATGTAAAAATCACTAACAGCAGATGGAGGATTCACTTGTGGACCAGATTCATAGAAAAAAGTTGTAGACTCAATCATATTTCCAGATTCTAATAATATTTCATATGTACCACTTTTTGACCAACCGTTAATACCTGCAATAACAAGTGTTGAAAAATTTCCCCTCTCATCAACCAAAATTTTTTCAGTCCAAACTGTATCACCGTTAAAATTTTTTATTGTTACAAAAACTAAATTCTGTGGTGCATCTAAAACTGAACCCCAGATTGAAATTATATCAGATTTCTTATATGATGTATTGTCTATGTTGATGTTAATTTGTTCAGAAAATGAAAGACCTAAACTAGATAAAATTAAAATTCCTAAAATAAATCCAAACAAACAGATTTCTTTCAATATGACATTTGTAACTATTTTATTAAATATATAGATAAACTGTAAATCTCAAAATTACAAAATTTTTAGGTATAGATTACAACAAAATCGTTAAAAAAACCAATATTGTAAAAAAAAATTTACTGGTTTTTGCTAATAATAGAGTATAGTAAAAAAAACATGGTTATAGGATACTGCGTAAAATGCAGAGACAAACGAGAAATGCAGGGCACTGAAGGAATTACCATGAAAAATGGTAAACCCGCAATAAAAGGCACATGCCCAGCATGTAGTACATCGATGTTTAGAATAGGCAAAGCCTAAACTAACATCAAATACTTTTTTTAAAGAATTTCTCTACTGATAGCTCCACTCATCAGAAATACCATTCCATAATAATCTAAATGATCCTGGATTCTGATTGATTTCACCTTGTATTCTATTATCAACTGTGAAAAAGAAATTTTCCATAGCATCGACACCACCGCTTTCAAAAAGTTCTTGCCCTATCTCTTTAAATCGCTGCTTTTTTGATTCAATTAAATCTGAATTTGGATTCTGAAGACAAAATGTTAGTAGATCAATCATTTCTTCTTCTAATATAAAATCCATAAAGAATTTGTTAATGACTTACTAAAAAAATCATTGTCTACTTTGAAGCAACTTTATCATGTAGCTGTGCTAAAATTAATTTTGTTTTCTCTTTATTTTCAAAAGATTCTGTGCCCCCATCAAGAATGGAATCAACTTCAAACTCTTTATCAACAAGAATGTCTACAACATGTTCATCCAATGTGCCTATTCCAACTAAGTAATAAGCAAAAACAGTATTTTTCTGACCAATTCTATGAAGACGATCTTCAGCTTGCCTATGTATTGCTGGACTCCAATCTAATTCTGCAAATATGACATAACGAGCTTTAGTAAGATTAATTCCAACATTTCCTGCCCGAAGTCCTGCAATCATTAATCTAGTCTTTCCTTTTTGAAATCTATCTATTTCATTGTCACGAACTGAAAGAGTCTGCCCACCAATAATTGATGATGGATTATGCTCTGCCAAATTTTGGTGTAACATTTTGTGAAGTGCCTTATGATGACAAAATACAACTATACTTTCGTCCGTTTCCATTACTTCATTTACAAATTCAGTTACATGCTTTAGCTTTGACATTCCAGCTACTTGACGTTCACTTTCAATTGCACGCTGATATGATGCAGATTTATCAAACGCAGTTTCTGCATATTTTTGTTCCTCTTCAAGTTTCTTCCAAATTTTATCTAATTCATTTTTATAGTATTTTTCATCAGCTGTGATTTTTGTAGTATGTCTTACTTTATCCTTAAGATCTTTTAGAACATCTGATTTTTTTCTACGTAGCATTACATGGGTCGTCAATTGTTTTCTTAGTGTATCACGTTTATTATCGAGAACTATTGCTTTTCCTTTATCATCAACCCAACAAAAATACTCACAAAACTCTTTAAAATTACCTAGTAATCCAGGTTTCAATATATCTACTATTGGCCAAATTTCAGAACCTCTATTATAAATCGGAGTTCCAGATAAACCAACTCTATATTTCACAGATTGTAATGCAGCTAATTTTTTTACAGCTGAATATTTTTGCGTCGTCTTTGAACGTAAATGTTGAACTTCGTCACATACAATAGAACGAATGTTAAGTTTTGCTAAATCAGAATAACGTTTATGCAATAGTTCATAATTAATTATGTAAAAATCATATTCTCCAATTTCACCAGATTTACCTACACGTATCATTGTAGATGTTGGTGAATCACTATCAATAATTTTACCATTTTTACTTTTCTTCTTTAAGAATTTTTTAATTTCATTTTGCCAATTAGTTAATGTAACTAATGGTGCAATGATTAAGGCAGGAAATGATTGTTTTTCCTTAGATAAATATGCTAAAGTTTGAACAGTTTTCCCCAAACCCATTTCATCTGCTAATAATGCATTACCAGATGATTTTAATAGAAAATCAAGTCCTTCGCGTTGAAAATCTAACAATGTTCCTCGAAATTGATTTGACGGTGAAGCCTTTGCAAGTTTCTCGATCTTAGGTGTACGTTTTTTTTTAATAACTAATGAGGAAGCTTTTCTTTTCCATACAGATGTAGAAATAACTGTCAATGAATAACGATCAACTATCCATTTTAGCTGTTTCACATTTTCATCATTATCAGAAACAATTGCCTCATCAGGTTTATCACCATACCAGGCTCTAGGAATAAGTTTTGAAACCATATTTACCGCACGTGAACCACTAACTTTCCAACACCAAGTGCCAGAATATCGATCTAGAACAAATTCTAAAGTACCAAAGTTTACCATGTCATTATCTTCCGAATTTCGTTAATTATTTTTTATCATTTATGAATCTTGGGTTTTTGTTCGATCTAATACTAATAGAAATTAGTATAAAACATGAAAAATAGTCATAATTTTTTATCTTATTAGTAATTTTTTTAAAATTAAATTAATTATTCGGTATATATTTTAGAAAGAATTCATAAAATTTGAATATTGAAAAAACAAAAGGATTCAATAATGCTTAACACTTGTTTAAAGGAAGTACGATTATAATTTGATGTTTACATCGTTTGATAATACTGGATTACTAAAAGTCTTAAATTTTTTGAAAACACATGAATCTGAATATTTATCAGGTCAAGATCTAAGTGACGTATTAAAAATTAGTAGAGTTGCAGTTTGGAAGCATATAAAAAAAATTCGTTCATTAGGTTATAAAATTGAATCAAAACAAAAACGAGGTTATAAATTTGTAAATACAACTGATAAATTATTACCGTGGGAAATATCTAAAAAATTGAAAACAGATTTCATTGGAAAACGGATTTACTATTTTGATGAAATTGATTCAACACAAAATTTTGCCTTGAATATATCATCTCAAAATATAGAAAATGGAACAATAATACTTGCAGAAAAACAAGTAAATGCAATAGGTAGATTAAATCGAAAATGGTATTCTCCAAAAGGTGGAATATGGTTTTCAGTAATTATTCTACCAGAGTTTGAAATATCTGATGCAACAATAATTCCAATAGCATCGTCACTTGCACTTTGTACGACAATAGAAAAAATTCATGGAGTTAGTAGTAAAGTAAAATGGCCAAATGACATAACAATAAATGGCAAAAAAGTTGCTGGCATGCTAGTAGATGCTACTATCCAATCTAATAAAATAGAAAAAATAGTTTTGGGTATAGGAATTAATTTTAAAATTGATGTTTCAAAAATAGATAAAAAAATAAAAAACACACAAAATTACTATGGAATAACATCATTAGTTTCATCTAAAAGTAAAATGAAACAAATGAAATTATTTACTGAATTTTTATTAGAACTTGAAAAAGTAATTCAAGATTTAACCAATGGAAAAAAGGAGAAAATTATAAAAAAATGGTCACGTAATACAGATATTTTTGGTAAACAAGTTGGTATTAAAACAAAGAAAGGAAAAATTACAGGGATTGCTACAAAACTTGACTTAGATGGGGCATTAATTATTAAAACAAAAGGTAGTAGCAAAAAAATTTTTGTAGGTGACGTGATAATAGAATGATTATCTAGTTATTTCTTCTACTACGTTTAATTAACACGCGTTTCTTGTTTTTTGGTTTTTTTTGCTTTTTTAAATTAGTTCTGGTTTTTTGTTTACTAGATTTTTTTAAATTAGTTCTGGTTTTTTGTTTACTAGAATCAGGTTTTAATAATAATTGTTCTAAAATGTAAATGTATGATGTATAAACATCATTCAAAGATGATTTTTTCTCAATGATTTTTTTTAATAGCTCATTTTGGCGTAGTAGATTTGCTTTATCAATTAATTCTGGAATATTTTTTTCTTGAGTGTCAAATGAATTAATTTGAGATTGTAATTTAGATAATTGATTTTTTATTATAACAAACTTGGATAAATTTTTCATACTTTAACCTAATTTCGTTATGTTTAACTTTTCATCGATAAAATTGTAGTTATGTTTTAATCTAGTATCTAAAGAAAATTAAAAATGAAACAGAATAATTTGGTTCGTCTAACTCTTATTTTCGTTTTATTTGGTGCTTTATTCACTTCGTCGTTTAATCAAATTGCAGTAGGAGAGGAGATTTTTCAAATTCCAGAGTTGTTTAATGATGCAACAGAATATTTCATGATAGGTGAATACAGACAATCTATAATTATATACGACAAAATTCTGGAATTAGAACCAAATAATGTTAAAACATTGCTGATGAAAGGAACAGCTCTTAGTAATATTGATCGGCATAAGAATTCAATTCTTGAATTTAAGAAAGTTTTGTATATTCAGCCAGAAAATCTAATGGCATTACTTGGAATTGGTGTAGGATTTGGTAATCTTGGTGAGTATAAAACAGCACAAAAATATTTTGATGAAGCATATGAAATTTCGCCAGAAAATCATATAGTAATTAATTATAAAGAATTTGCAGAAAAAACAATCAAAAAATATCCATATAATGAAGTTGAAGGTCCAAAAATTTTTGAAGTGGAGAATGTGGAAACCATCCCATACTGGGTAAAAAATAATGCAGGATGGTGGGCTAATGGAAAAATCCCAGATACAACATTTGTTTCAGCATTACAGTTCTTAATTCAAAAAAATATTATAAAAATACAAACAGACAAAACTGTTAATGATAAATCATCAATTATACCAAAATGGGTAAAATATAATGCAGCATGGTGGGCTGATGGAAAAATCCCAGACATAGAATTTCTATCTGGAATACACTATATGATTAAAAATGGAATAATAACTATCGAAATACAAGAAAAAAATAAACCTACAGAAGAAGAACAATTTGTAATAAATAGAAATCTTTGGGAATTTGAAAGATATCTAGATAGAATTCTAACAGCTATAGAAAATGATACACGTTATATTGAATATCCAAATCCTAGTGGCGATGTTATAAAGAAATTTTTGCGAGATTATGTCAAATGGAATTTTGAACAGCAGATTGAAATGGGTAATTCTAGTTTCCCTAGTCCTACATACACACAAGATGGTAATGTATACCATGTCAATTATAAAATATACATTAATTCCCAGCCTAACAGTCTACCATTAGACCATGTAGGAACGTTAACTGATTCTTTTGAATACTGGGAAAATAAAACATTGAAGGCATCTGATGGAAAAGATGTGAAAATTAAATTTACTACTACTAATTCTAAAGCGGATGCCAATTTATGGGTAACTTGGGTTGTACGAAGTCTTGGAGAGAATGTTTTAGGGCATGCTAATCTCGGAAAAGGAGTTATAGAAGTTGCACTTGGAGGATATGGTTGTGACGGTAACTTTCAATTATACCATGTAGAAACTGTCAAAAAAATTATGACACACGAACTAGGACATGGAATTGGTTTGTTGCATAGTAAAAATACAAATGATATAATGTATCCATCATTACAGGGTACACAATATGCATATTGTTTATTAGATGTGAATAAGCAATTTACCAAGGATATAGAAGGAATTGTTTTAAGAAAATAATTTAATGCTAACCAAGTGATCTTGAATGTTTTTGTGTATGTGGTCGTTCACCAGAAAATTTTCGTCTCATATGACCAGAAGGACGTCCATAGATAAGCTCTAAGAACCAACTCTCATGTTCAATTTCTTCCATCAGTATATCTTTTGCAATATCATATGTTGCAGGATCTTTACCATAAGTCATCTTACATACTTTATTCCAATTTACAATTGCACCTTGTTCAGCCTTGAGACATTTTTCTAATATTGCATTTATGTCAGTTTTTTTTGGTGGAAGTTGTAAAAACTCACATCCAGACATTTTAGTAAACGCCTGTGCATCATCTGGTAAACTTCCTCCTAATTGAAATATTCTTTCAAGACATGATTCAAAATGACTAAGATCTTCTAATCTTGCATCCTCAATAATACCTTTAATTCCTTCACCATCAATTCCTGTACAATGCATTCTAAGATTTGTAAAATAATAATATGCAGTGAACTCAACAGATGCATTTGCTACCAATAATTTTATGAGTTTCTGAACATCTAGACCATTTTTTTTAAGAATTTCTACACCCACTACATGAGGATTTTTACTTTTACCCATTGTAAGAAATTATTATAATTCATATTAAAAAGATTATTAAAAATCTAAAATCTGCTGCTACATGTTCTATAATGATTCATTCTAAAAATGTATAATACGAGTTAGGTGAGCCTACACACCAAACACCTTTAGAAACTGGGAAAAAGCGTAATAAGTCAAATTGTATCATAATTGTAGATGCAAAAAAATGATAAGCAACGTTGCCCCTCTTGTAATAAAACGTCCCTTGTGTTAGATGAGAATTCTGGGGAATTAGCATGTAGTGCATGTGGCATAGTAATAACTGAGAAAGGTGCAGCTGATGGACCTGAATGGAGATCATTTGCAAATGATGGAGTTGATAAAAGCAGAGTTGGTGCTGGCACATCGATTACAATGCATGATATGGGATTATCAACCGTGATTGGTGCAGTTAACAAAGATGCAACAGGCAAACCACTTTCTACATCAATGAAAAAATCAATTGAAAGATTACGAACCTGGGATAGTCGTTCACAAGCTCATACATCTACAGATAGAAACCTTCGACAAGCTTTAAGTGAAATGGATAAACTAAAAGACAAATTATCATTAACTGATGCAGTAATTGAAAAATCTGCATATATTTATCGAAAAGCAATTGAAAAAAAATTAGTTAAAGGCAGATCAATACAAGGATTAGTTGCAGCATGTGTTTATGCAGGATGTAGAGACACAGAGACACCAAGAACACTTGATGATGTTGCAGATGGCATAAACATTAGAAGAAAAGATGTTGCAAGATGTTATCGTTTGATTTTCAGAGAACTAGATCTTAAAATTCCTGTTGCAGATCCAGTTAATGGTATTGCAAGAATTGCAAGTATAGCAGGATTAGGTGAAAAAACAAAACGTAAAGCAATTGAAATCTTGAGTAAAGCAAAAAAAATTGGAATGGTTGCAGGTAAAGATCCAATGGGATTAGCAGCAGCTGCACTTTACTTAGCATGTATAACAAGTGGTGGTAGTAAAACTCAAAAAGAAATTTCACTAGCATCAGGCGTTACAGAAGTAACTATCAGAAATCGTTGTGCAGGTTTAAGAGACCTAATCGATTAAAATTTAGAAGTCTTAATTATAAACATCATTCAGCAAATTATTCTTCAAATATTTTTAAATATTATTCAAGTTCATCAAGTGGATCATTTTCTCTTCGTCTCATTACAATAAACATGCCAATTGTTAAACCAAACTGATAGAATGCATATAGAATTATTTGGAAGTATGTAGGAACATAGTCTGTAAATTTACCTAACATTGCAATAATTAGAACGATTATACTTATTGTAAAAATAAAATAACGCGAAATGGAATTAATTTCTGCAAATTTAAAAATTAAAATCAAAGTAACTGTTACAAAAATTCCAATTATTGCAAAAAATCCAGCATCAAGACCAAGAAAGTCAATTAATAAATTGAAAACTCCTTCTGGTGTTTCAGGAACTATAAATTCATTAATTTCAACCTTCCCAGGTTCTGCAAATTTAGATATATTTCCTCCTGCATTAATTACAAATAAAATCAATAATACGATTGAAACACCTTTTGCATATTTTTTTATTTTTGGAAATTTTCGTCTAATACCCCTTGCAAGTATTGCTCCTTGTAGTAAACCAATTGTAAATACTATACCAAATGTGATAAGAAAGTTTTCTTCGGCAAGTTGCAGTATATCCAATGTCTGATCATAATTTAGGATCATCCTTTTTTAAAGACAAGGTTATCAAAATAACACAAATAGGATGTAATCAAGAAGCTTTTTCAACTAAGAAAGTTCTCAAATGTTATTGACTAATGAATTTAGAATAGATACACCATATCTACCTGGAGAAAAAGGATGTAGATTAACATGGGTTTTAGGTATGGACGATGAAAAAACACTCTATCTTAGACATGAAGATCTTATTGAACTACTTGATGTTTTAACACATGGATCAACAGCTAAAATAGAGATGGAAGATGGTGCAAGTTCAATTCTAGTTAATTCTGATACAACTGATTTTTTTCTTGCAGGTCAAACATCATTAAAAATTGAAACATTGGCATTAAAACTTGCATTGAAAGAATTCAAAAAAAATAATCCTGATGCATGACCAAAATTTCCATTATTACATTAAAACCAACAAAATTAACAATTATCTAATTGAGTATATTATTGATTAATTTTCCTTTTTTTTCTGATAGTAGAATAAATCAAAAATCCAATATTGATCATTGGAAATATTTCAATCAAATCAACACCATACATAAAAAAATCAAGTATTGGATGAACTCTACTTATCATCCCAGATTCCAAATACAAATCTGCATTCCAGACCATATGAGGAATTTGAATGTAAATTATGAATGCTGTTAAAATTAATGATTCTGTTACATGTCTTTCATACCATGACCAAAATTTAGTCCATACAGCCTGTTTTTCTGTTTTTATTTTATTCATAACATATCATGTAATTATTACATTTTAAAGCTTATTTTTTTTAGGTTTTCCTAAGTTTTTTTGTAATTTTTACTTAGTTTTACCTAATTTATTATAAAATTTATTAGTCATAGCTAATGTTAAACAAATGAAAAATATATTCTCAATTATGAGAATGGAGAATAGTCGTGTATAGTTATCACTAAGTGTATTAAAAATGATTTGTCATGCATAGTCTCTATGTTTGTGGCCGTACCGATGTTTTGGTCTATTAGTAATGGCACGCTCATCACTCGCCGAAGCTTGTGATCTACACGTCCATTCTATCAACGCAGTCTTCTTCTGCGAACCTTCAACTAATGTAACGCTGTCATGTCTCGGGATAGGCTTCGTGCTTAGATGCTTTCAGCACTTAACCTAAATCGCTTAGCTGCCCGGCCT
>Ga0208522_1000732_pt1 | contig 22296 bp, 9 predicted proteins | sample ETNtaG_25_FD_185763 | JGI IMG/M metagenome (GOLD analysis project Ga0208522, IMG submission 185763) | Marine microbial and viral communities from oxygen minimum zone, Eastern Pacific Ocean - ETNP201302SV86 (SPAdes) (version 2) | ecosystem: Environmental > Aquatic > Marine > Oceanic ... | reverse complement strand
GGAGATGGCAAAACTGAAGTCACTTGCTTCCAGAGAGCCGCTTGCGCCATTGGTGCTGTAGACCGCCGCATTGAATGTGACCGCAACCGTGCTGTTGTTTGAAGCCAGGCTGATGGCTGAGAACCGGGGCGGACCTACGAAATTCAGAGTAACCGTACTGTAACTCTGAGACGTAGCTGCTGCATTACCTGCAAAGTCATAAATGGAATTACTTGTTGGACTGATCGTCAGTGTCTCACTTCCATTGGGAGTACCAGATAATGAAATACCAAGTACATATCCTGAATCAGAGTTCGCATAGAACATTACATCATTCCCTGTTCTGGCTGTCGCTACCACATCCAGGTCGCCATCACCATCAAGATCCCCAATTGCGACCTCTGCCGGACCGCTGAAGTTGTTATCTATGGTATTTTTTGTAAAGTTTTCTGATCCATCATTCGCATACCAGAGAACATCATTATCATCAAATGCGGTCACGATCACGTCCTGATCATTATCACCATCAAGGTCTTGTACCTGTAGATCGAATGCACCACTCGCAAGATCATTGGCTATGGCATTCGCTGTAAAATTTTCTGACCCATCATTCGCGTACCAGACCAGATCATCTCCACTTGAATTGCTTGATGTAGCGATCACATCCAGATCTCCATCATCATCCATGTCACGAACGACAACCTGTCGGGCGTTAGCGAGGTCATCATCGATGGTGCTTTTTGTAAAGCTCTCAGATCCATCATTTGCGTACCAGACCACATCATTATCATCAAGTCCTGTGGCGATCACATCCATGTCTCCATCACCATCAAGATCACTGACAACGAGATTGCCTGCACCATCAAGCTCATCATCAATGGTGTATTCGGTAAAGCTCTCAGATCCATCATTTGCATACCAGACCACATCATTTATTCCTCTGCCAGCTGCGATAACATCCATGTCCCCGTCACCATCCAGGTCTTGAACGTCCAGCCCATAGGCAGTAGTTAAATTTGCGTCGATCACGGTCTTTGTAAAACTTTGAGAACCATTGTTCTCATACCAGACCACATCGTCTCCTGAAAATGCAGTTGCAAATACATCCATGTCTCCATCACCATCCATGTCATTTACAACTAGACCTATTGCTCCATCTAAACTTGCATCGATTGTTCTTTCTGTAAAATTCTCTGAACCATCGTTTTCATACCAGTTTACATTATTACCATCCAATCCTGTTGCAATAATATCCATGTCTCCATCAAAATCAAGATCCCGAATGACCACTCCGAATGCGCCACTAAGATCATTATCTATTGCTGTTGAACTAAATGTTGGTGTATCCTTAGTAATACTGGTAGGATTATTACTCCCTAGCGTTGCTGCCCCTCCTGAGATAGATAAAGTGAAATCTCCTATTTCCAGGGCACCACTCCCACTGTCAGTGTCATACACAACTTCACTCAGGCGTATCTTTACCTTACTATTATCTGCTGTAATATAGGTGCCTGATATATAGGTAGGTGCGGTGCCATCATAGGTCCAATAGAATGGTATGGAAGCCAGATTATTATTAGACCATTGGTCTGTATAACCACTGGCAGGAACATAGATGACTGTATTACGGTCGCTGGAAGGTGTGAAGGTTGCAGTATAGGTTGTACCGCTTCCGCTGAATGAACTGAGACTACCGCCGATTGTCCCTACGTCTCCTACAGCAAATCCTGTAACAGATTCGTTTGCTGTAAATGTTATAGCCAGGGTAGCGTCATTGGTGATAGAGCCAGATGACACCGAGTTTGATCCGTCGCTTGCTGTAATGGTGATCCTAGATGCATTGTTATCCTTTACACTGACACCCTGAAATGCAGGCAAGGCAAATTGCGCATGTATGACCGATGCAATAGAAAGAAATGCTACAATGAACTTTTTTTTTATAATTCTTATCATTTCATCAGTAGCATTTTACGTGTTTTACGAATGCCGGCTGCCTTTAGCTCCGAGAAATAGACACCAGATCCAACCGGGCGACCCATCCTGTCCGTTCCCTGCCAGGTGACCGTATGGTAGCCGTAATCTAAACGTTGATTGATGATGGTTGTTACTTCTTGGCCTAAAATGTTGTAGATGGTGATCATAACACGACCTGTCTTCGGTAGGGCAAAATCGATTTTAGTCAGCGGGTTAAATGGATTAGGATAGTTCTGGCTCAAAGAAAACTCTTCCGGGATATCAGCAAGTATGTTTTCAACAGTCTCCAGAACATAATTCTCATCCCCTGCAACCAGTTTCAGTTCATAGGCAGTGGTGATTTTTTCTTTAATGGTAAGACCTGTCTCTAAAAAATGGTCCACTACGGCTCGTCTTGGAATATCTACGACTGATATATAAAGACCTTCCGGTACTTGATTTAAAATAGAGCCCGTAACTGTAACCGGTCCAGGCTCACCCTTACCATAGAGACGCAGGTTCCAGACCCCATTAGATTCATCCAGAGAACGATAATCAGTACTGTGCCCAAAGGTTCCTTTATTTCCAATATCCATGGCCAGGCTAAGATATTCACTCAGAGACGGGAGTTTTGGCGCATCATAACCATCTTCCCCTTCGGTAGCATATTCAATACGGCCGATTCGTCCAGTATGGTCAAAATATTTTTCTCCATCTATATCCAATTGCAATTCCCAACCTGTAAATGCCATTCTAGCTGTTTCAAGCGAATCAGTAAATGGTTTCAGTACAATACTTTTCATATTTGGAGAATCGTTAAATATGGCATAACCAGCCCAGGGATCCAGTATCTGTGATGGGCCTTCCCATCCATCCCGATCTTCTTCGCCGTAAAAGTATAATCCTGATATAGTTTCTGGATCGTACTCAGCAAGAACAGGAAAAGAAAAGGGACTGCCAATCATGTTCCAGCCACTGCGAAGTTGAATCGTATAATCAACAAGGGGAACAGCCAGGCCTGTGGTTTTTTTATTGCTGAACACAACAGCTTCTAAATAATGATGCTTGAACCAGTAGGCCCTTCCAGTTTCAATAACATCCGGTTTGATCCATTCATTTGTATTGGGATTCCAATCATAAAATACATGACCGGAGTCCAGATCTGATGGGCTGATATAATTATCATCTAACTCTCCTGGCCAGGTCATCATGCGCCACCTATCTGATAAAATACCTTCAGGATAATGGCTGTAGGGCTCTTCCATACTCAGCTCATACGCTGCAAATTCAACCGCTGGTGTTTCATAATCGCTCTCTGCTGTGTTGGCCATACTGTCTACACTTTCCACATGGGCACGTAAATTGAATATGGTAACCAGGCTGTCAGGGACAGAAACTTCAAATATGGTATCATTCAGTGCTTCCATAGGGATTTTGATCGCATCAGAGCTGCCGCCTAATTGAATATACAGGTCCGTACTTGCAATACCATTTATATCTGTAGCAATGGCCCTTGCAATTACAGGCATACCATCATTAAAAATGGTATCCGCTAGAATGGGTATAATACTCGGAGGCTTCAAATAAAATTCAGATGCAATATTCCATAATCCGCCTTTTAGTAACAATGTGTCCCCGCTTCCAGTCTGATAGAAACTAGTACCAATAGCTCCTTTCAGAACCAATGAGTCAGAGTTTATAGGACGTTGGCTCAGCGCGATCTGGTAGGTATGCAGTTTAAAATCCTGACCATGTAAGGAACAAAAACCTATAAGAATCGCAGCAACTGACGACCTAATGATTCTTTGATTATCTTTCATGATTATAATCCTCTGGCGACACCATCTTGGCCATTGCCTGACAAGTCTATAACAGGATCTCCATCGCTGAGAGCATTGGTCAGTGAATAATAGATGCCCAGAGATTTTCCACGTTCCGCTGACCAGGATCGAAGGTCAGTGCTGCCCTGTGAATCATGGAGCGAAGTAATATCACTCGGATCACAATAATTGATAAGGGCCCATTCTGTAACATTTAGCAACCTTACATAGGGGTTGTCACCACGACAATATCTCCCCAAATACCCAGTACCGCTGGTAGTCCCACTAACGTCAGGAGTAATACCAAGGGTTAAGACATAGACACTATTTTTATAAAAAGAAATTGAATTCTTTGACACAGCACCAGATGGCCCATAATCTGTATATTCATTATCATATGCAATTGGTGCATTTGAAGTAACCCAGTCACTGGATCCCCCACTGGTAGTCATATTTGTTAGTGTACCATTATTGGAGTTCGAGCTATTATCTGTAAGAGTTGTACCAGTTCCATCACTCATCTTATAATATGCAACCAGTCCACTTTCATTGCCCACCAACTCATCATCCTTATTATCCGCTATCTCTGCAGCGGTTCGAACATCATTCCAAATGCGTACTTCATCTATTCGCCCATTGAAGTATTTATCATCTGCATCAGAATTCGTCCCTAAATAATACGTCTCTGTATTTGATGGTATATTTACAGAAGTATTTGTGTTTTGTTCTGTTCCATTAACATACCATTTTAGTGTGTTTGCTGAATTATCATGGACCAAAACAATGTGGTACCAAGTGTCTACAGAAAGATTTACACCAGAATCGTGATCATCCCCAGTACCTCCGAGTCTGGATTGTAATGAGCCATCCACATGAATTGCCATAACCCGATTAGCATCTGTCCCTGTTTGTTGAAATACATGCTGCCTACTGCTGGTATCATCAGTTTTTAGCCAGATAGATAGAGTGAAATCAGATGTCCCCATATTGATACTATTAGGAAGTGAGACATAGTCATTAGTGCCATCCAAATCCAATACATAGTTAATTGATCCAGTACCTACTCCTGTGCTTTCTAATCCAGTAGATACAATAGTACCTGTATTCCCTGAGCTGAAATCACTAACATCGCTATATGACACTTCAATATAATCATAAGTTCCAGATGCAGTCTTTTCAGCTAAAACTGTGGGGGAACTAGAGTCATTACCATCATAGACAACATTTGTGTTGGTACCACTACCTCCATAGGAACGGTTCAGTTCAAACCATACTTTTTCGCCACTATTCGATGATGTAAATACACCTGTTGAAGCATTAACAGTTCCCCTATAACCTGTCCAAAAATAATATTGACTGTCATAATAAATCATCTGACTATTTCCAGAATACTGGCCAGCCCAGGATGTTGAATGATTTGCAACGCTCGTTGACCTATTTACTGTACCTCGTTCTTGATCACTTACAACTGTTCCATCTGTATCTATTAAGAATGTGTATAGGCGATTGCTCCCATCATAGTAATATACAGCGCGCATGCTATGGCCAGGGCTTGAATAATAGCAATTTCCCCTTAGCCAATGGCTACCACTAGGAAGTTTTGCACGGATAGTTACTGTAAATGAGCTGGAATCATCTACCGTATAGTCCTTTAAGCCTGTTCCCCAAGGAATCTCAATATGATCACCACCTGTACCGTTTTGATCGTCATTATCAAAATCTAAAGCAGTCACCGAAAATCCAGGGTGACTGGTTACACGCTTTTGGATGGCCTGAAAGACAGGCAACGCAATCTGAGCGGATACCAATTCTATTCGTCCCGATACCATAGCTATAAGAATTATGTAAAGTTTCTTATGCATTTAAGATGTTGTATCTCCTGAAACTACAAACACGTTGCTGCCCAGATGCACCAGGGTCAGGATCGCATACTGACCTGCGGTCTTGCTGCCGTTACGATTATTCAGCGTCGTGCTGGAAGCACTAAGCGAGACCTGTCCACTGCCACTCTGGATGATCATGCAGTTAAATCCAGATGGTAAACTTGCCGGTACTGTAATAGTAACCGCACTGCTGCTGGAACAAACAATAATGGTACCATTGTCTGCTGCTGCTAATGTCTTCGATGTGCCCGATTCTGCCTGCAGATCGGCTCCGTAGCCCGTGATGGCGTTATCATTGAAGTCTGCCTTTCCATCAATCACGATCGTCCCATCTGTAGAATTTGTGATCGTCTCATCATTTTCCAATATCAGCCCAGTTGATCCCGTGATATCAACACCTGCTGCATAAACGGTAGCACCTTGATCCTGAGCCATGTATATCGCGGTCACGTCCGCATTGCCAAGCGTTACCGAATTGTTTGCCTGGCCTGATGCGCCGTAACCGATCACGGTCTGATTGGTTCCTGCTGCAGCCGAAGCGGCCGTGCTCGCGCCTATAAGTGTGTTCTTGTTGCCTGTGGTTACGTCGTTCGTGCCTGTGTTTCCCGCATTATATCCCACTGCCACGTTATAGCCGTCCGTATCCGCTGTTCTATTGGCATCTTGAAGAGAATTATTACCAATAGAAGTATTGTAATATGATGTTGTACTACTCCTTAATACATTCATACCAAGAGCTACATTATATGCACCTGTCGTATTATCTGTTAAAGCTGTAGTACCAATACCGGTGTTGCTATTACTTGTTGTATTTGTTAAAACGTTATAGCCTACAGCAGTATTATGGCTTCCTTCTGTATTTTGAAAGAGACTTTGGTGTCCAATCGCAGTATTTCTATCTCCAGTGGTATTTTTAAATAATGTTTGGTTACCAAATGCGGTATTAGTACCTCCTGTAGTGTTATCAGTTAAAGAAGAGTAGCCCACTGCAGTATTATAATCGCCAGTTGTGATCGCATCCAAGGCAGTAACTCCAACTGCCAGATTATAATTTGCCTCATCTGTTGTAGATGAAGGATCATTCCCTACGTACATGGAACCCGTATCTTCTATTAACGCATCTGAGAGTGTATTGATACTGGTCAGAGATGATGCTGATGCCCATGTAATTGTACCGCTGCCGTCAGTCTTTAACATCTGGTTCGCGGAACCATCTGCTGTGGGCAGGGTCATGGCTACATCACCAAACCCAATAGCATCTGCATAGGCCACTCCATCCACATAAAGATCCTTGAACTGCACAGAACTACTACCAAGGTCCACTTCATTGTTATCACTTGCGGTCCAGTTCGTGATATCACCATTACCTATGGTGACCATGTTGTCTCCCTTACCCGTTGTGCCCTGCCCAATGACGATCTGATTGGTGGAGCCACCATCTGTACTCGGATTTGATGCCGCTCCGATGATCACATTATTATTTCCTGTTGTAACAGTAAAAGCTGAATTATAGCCCATGGAGACATTGTTAGCGCCTGAGCTCAGACTAAAAGAACTAGCATGCCCAATAGCAGTATTTCCATTTGCAGTGGTATTTTTATCTAGTGCACTTGAGCCTACTGCCACATTCACAATTCCAGTAGTGTTGTCCTTTAAAGCATATGTTCCAATAGCTGTATTACGGTTCCCATTCGTATTATCGGTAAGAGCATCATATCCAACAGCGGTATTGCTATCACCTTCTTCTATCTCGTCAAGTGCCGTGGTCCCAACTGCAAGGTTATAATCTGCGTCATCCGTTGTTGACGATGGATCATTCCCCAAATACATGGAACCCGTGTCTTCTATTAACGCATCAGAGAGCGTGTTGATACTGGTCAGAGATGATGCTGATGTCCATGAAAGTGTACCGCTGCCGTCCGTCTTCATTATCTGATTCGCAGAACCATCATCTGTGGGCAGGGTCATGGCAGTGGATCCAAATCCAAGAGCTGCAGCATAGACCGTGGCACCCTTGTCCTGAGACATGTATATCGCAGTCACGTCCGCATTGCCTAAGGTAACGGAATTATCCGCCTGGCCCGATGCGCCGTAGCCTACCACTGTCTGGTTGGTCCCTGCCGCTTCTGAAGCAGCTGTGCTGGAACCCAATAGGGTATTCTTGTTTCCTGTTGTTATATCATTTGTGCCTGTGTTTCCTGCTTGATAACCTAACGCAGTATTATAACCATCTGTGTCTGCTGTCCTGTTGGCATCTTGAAGGGATCCAGCACCTATTGAAGTATTATTATCTGCTAATGTGTTAGTGTAAAGAGCTCTATAGCCCATTGCAGTATTGTAATCACCTTCGGTATTGGACACTAAACTCTGAAAACCAGAAGCAGTATTATAAGTGCCAGATGTGTTAGCTCTTAAACTTCGCCATCCAAAAGCAGAGTTTCCGTGATTTATATTAATGTATAAAGCCTCATAACCGGACGCGGTATTCCAAGATCCCAAAATATTAGTTTTTAAAGCCCTGTACCCCAAAGCAGTATTCTGTTCACCAGTCGTGTTGTCAGTTAAAACATTATATCCAACGGCCGTATTATAATCGCCAGTTTCGATCGCATCCAGGGCATCTATACCAACTGCCAAATTGTAGTTTGCTTCATTCGTTGTGGACGACGGATCATTCCCCACATACATGGAACCCGTGTCTTCTATTAACGCATCAGAGAGTGTATTGATACTGGTTAGAGATGATGCTGATGCCCATGAAAGAGCACCGCTGCCGTCAGTCTTTAACATCTGGTTCGCGGAACCGTCTGCTGTAGGCCACGCCAGGCCATCCAGCTGTACCTTACCATCTCCATTAGGCGTGATTGCTATATCTCCATCAGTACCATCTGTAATCGTAATCGTACCTGTAGTAGAGTTTCCGGTCTTTAGGGTAACATCATGATCACCACTGGACTGAAAAACACCGGCAGCACTGCCCGTACCACCAGCAACCGTACCATTGATCAATACTGTACCATCTGTAGAATTAGTAATTGTTTCTGCATTCTCAAGAATTAGCCCAGTGCTTCCGGTTGTAAATCCTGTTGCTGTGATAACACCTGTTGAAGGATTGTAGGTCGCATCGCCATCAGACTCGAGACCTAAAGTTCCGCCATCAAGATCTGCATCAGCAGCAAATATCAATGCATTACCTTCATCCGTACTCTCATTATCTGTGATCTTTACCGTAACAGAGCTTGATGTTGACCAATCACCTGGACCATCTCCATCCGATGTCCATACCTGACCACTTATACCTTCAGATCTAATACCGTATTGAACTTTACTTGCTGAAAGTTCACCATCTGCCAGGTCTGCCAGGTCAGCATCGTAGGCCTGCACATCCACACCAATCTCAAGACCCAGGTTACTCCGTGCTGTGGCAACATCCGATGCGCCTGTACCTCCGTCTGCAATAGCCAAGTCGGTTATACCAGTTATTGACCCGCCTGTGATAGAAACATTATCTGCTTCCTGGGTGGCGATTGATCCCAGTCCCAAGGACGTACGGGCATCAGCTCCATTTTCAATGGTCCATTTAGTACCATTAGATACGATAAAATTTCCGTCACTATGACTCAAATCCGCTATGTCCGAAAGGTGGTCATCTTTATTTTGCTTACTATCCAACTGGGTCTGAATATTTGATGTTACTCCAGCCACATAACCCAACTCTGTACTTGTCACATCCGAAACTGCTATTTTTCCATCATCATTGGACACCACAGCACGGGATTCAGTTAAATCTTCTGTATCTATAGTAGATGCAGCACCTGTGATACCAGTTAAATCGCCCCAAACACCTACTCCATCTCCATCCGATGTCCATACCTGACCACTGGTTCCATCTGTTGAAATAAAGTATTGACCATACTCAACCTTACTTGCAGAAAGTTTTCCATCTGCTAAATCAGCAAGATCTGCATCATAGCCCTGGACATCCACACCAATCTCAAGACCCAGATTAGAGCGTGCAGATGCAACATCCGATGCGCCTGTACCTCCATCTGCAATAGCAATATCAGTAATATCTGTTATTGAACCACCCGTAATGGAAACATTGTCTGCATCCTGTGTAGCGATTGATCCAAACTCTCCTAGGGATGCTTTCGCATCCAGCTGAGCCTGCACATCCGATGTTACATTCTCAAGATACTCGACTTTATCTGCAGAAAGAGTTCCATCTGCCAAATCGGTAAGATCCGCATCATAACCCTGGACATCCACACCAATCTCAAGACCCAAGTTAATCCGTGCTGTGGTGATGTCTGATGCAGCCGTACCCCCATCTGCAATAGCTAGATCGTTAATACCTGTTATATAACCGCCTGTGATAGCAACATTGTCTGCTTCCTGAGTGGCAATTGATCCCAGTCCTAAGGATGTACGGGCATCTGCCCCGCTTTCAACCGTCCAGGTACTCCCGTCTGAAACAATAATATTCCCATCACCGTGGCTTAAACCGGATATTGCTGTAAGATCTTCATTAATATCCTGCTTACCATCCAACTGGTCCTGGATATTAGATGTGACACCATCCACATAGTTGAGCTCTGTTGAATCTGCTGTTACTCCTAAATCTTCTAAACTATTGACCGGTCCATCACCTATGGCATCGATCTGTTCTTGTACATCCGATGTGACATTCTCAAGGTATTCGACTTTATCTGCAGAAAGAGATCCATCGGCTAAATCGGCCAGATCAGCATCGTAGGCCTGCACATCCACACCAATCTCAAGTCCCAGATTAGCTCTGGCAGAACTATTGTCAGATGCGCCCGTGCCGCCATCCGCAATAGCTAGATCTGTAATATCCACGATGGTACCGCCGGTGATATCAACATTATCTGCATTCTGTTCTGCCAGTGTACCCAGACTGTCAGTCAAAACATAGTTGGCAAGTGTATCGCTGAAAACATAAGTACCCAGGGTATCCAGGGTTGCGTATTGGTCCAGATCGGGAATATTATTCAAATCATTGTAATCATTAGATAGTGCCACCACAGCCAGGTTAGCGGTCAGGGTGTACTGGCTTAGACTGTCAGACATGACATAGTAGTTCAGGGTATCGCTCTGGGTGTACTGGCTTAGACTGTCAGACATGACATAGTAGTTCAGGGTATCGCTCTGGGTCAAGCCGGATAGATCAGGGAGATTGTCCAGGTCATTATAATCACCGGTCGCCGAAACGGTAGAAAGATCTGGTATATTTTCTAAATCATTATAATCTCCTGTGAAGGCTACAGAATCAAGACTGCTGCTTATGACATAATTGGCCAATGTATCTTTAGGTGCATAGACCGTTAGATCAGGGAGATTGTCCAGGTCCGTGTACAGTCCTCCCTGGGCAAACTTAGCTGTGTCTGAAATAACCGAATAGAAAACTGATGTCAATTCCTGGCGGGGAGAAAGTGTGGTGCCGTTAATGTCAATTTCCAGGTAGGCATCAGCGGGAATCGTTTCGATTGGGATGGTTGTACCCAGAGTGGCACTGATAATTCCATCATCAATATTCAACGTCTGTTCTTCTTCCCAGAACTTTGTTCCATCTTCTAATTTGGTCCACAGTCTGAATGTAACCGGGTAAGACCCATCCTTAACAGCCCGTCCATTGGCCTTGGTCAATAGTCCCTGGTAAGACAGGCGCCTGGGCACGGTCGCTGATACAGAACTGGTTTCAGTACTGATCTGCTGAACGGTTGGAGATGCCTGGGTTGAATGATTGTTTTTCTGTCCGAACACCATAGTGCCCAGCAAAACAGAAATGAGTAAGAGCTTTTTCATGATCAACTCCTTTGATGATCTAACAAAATAAAAAAATGTTTTAAAAATCTTTCTTAAAATGGAAAATCTGGAGGCAGATCTAACGGCCCATCTGCACTATCAAGACCTGCAGATAGCAATTGATTCAAAAGAAGAAGTATACCAGCACAAAATAATGGATGTTTATTGATAAAGGCACCTATACGGTTTTCTTTCTCTTTATCTTCCTTTATAGTTTCTTTCTCTTTTTTATCCTTCTTCTTTGCTTCATCTGGCAGGTAATCATATAGTACATTGAAAAGGGTAGACTGAATATGTGGTTCCAGACCATATACCCCGTCTTTCTCAATGATGTACCTTGGGTTTTCTATTGTGAATTCTCTGCGCCACGGATAGACCCGTTCCATCCCAATCCTTTGGATTTGATGTTTTAATGTTTGGGTCACATAAATTTTAGGGTTTGGATTCTTTGAAACGCTCATATGGTTCATACTTTCAATAGTATTTGTTAACCCTAATGGTGTAGTGATTACACCCAATGTGTCAACTTTTCTGATAAGGCCATACCTTTCAACAGCAATATATAATTGGTCAGCACTGTCAAAATCAATTGCAAAGGGTGATCCCAGATATGAATCAGTCGCATTCACATCGTTCATTACAATATCACTGTATTGTGCTGTCCCAGCGAATGGTATTACTGTGGATTCATCTGTAACACGATAAACAATATTAGACACAGGGCTTACAATGAATAGATTATCCCTGCTGTCAACAGCAATATCTTGAATTCCATGCACGATATCAGGTTGAAAAGCTATACTGGCTTCTCCACTGGCTGACAGTTTTACTACACTGTCATTATCTTCATATAAAACATATAGATCACCGTTGGGTCCCAGCTTGACCTTTGTTGGATATAGGGGCTGACCTTGTTTTAGGCTGCCATCATTATTGACTTCAGGAAATAATACATTACGAACATCTCCACCCTTGATCGAAAAAACACGGTGGTTATCCCTATCGGATACATAAACCGTACCATCACGACCCACTGCAACCCCGGATGGATGGAGAAGGGAATCTCCACGGACAATATCGCTGACTAAAATAGATGCCTGCTGGAACCTGTTGACCCTATATACACTCTGGTCATTTGCTGCTGTGACCAATAATGTACCATTTTTATCTACAGCCAGAGCTTCAGGATAGAGCAAAGTTTCAGTAGCATCTGGATCAAGCAATACAGGAGATATTGTCCAAAGCCATAGAGGACCTTTATTCAAATGATCCGATATTCTAAAAAAATGTAATTCCAGTTCAGAATATTCGTTAATTCCCCAGGAGAGTACCTGTCCCACACCTTCCATTCGAGCATTTTCCGCGGCACAGGAATCACTCTTACAGTTAGGATTATAGTATAAGACTTTTTCTCCAAGTTCTTCATAAACCAACGTATCCAGTGTAATTAATGTGTCGGGCTTATTTTTCGTAGTGGATGTATCGGATTTATTTTCCACGGTACTGATCAGGGTATCCGATTCGATCCTTACTTTTTCAATTAGGTCATAGACCTTTACTGAATCAGGAATAAAACGATTAGGATCCATAACATTTGCTAACCCCAGCCTGATAATCTCATCATAAAGCAATGCGTTGATTATTTCAACTTCCATAGGCTTTATCACACCCCGTTTTACTGGCTGAATTGAGATATAGGTTTCATCAATAATTAATTGATTTATCTGTGGTTTTTCTTCTTCTGGTGTTTGTTCAACATTCTCTAGGGTATCTATAGCCGCATCTACTATCTCTGCATATTTAGTATTTAAATCTTCCACTGACTGAGTCAAAGCCACTTGGAGCGTATCTGAATCATTACGCCCTACGTGATCCTGGATCCATAAGAATACATTATATACCGTTCCACCAGGAGCATCTGGAAGTGCTAATTCAATATATTTATCACGGGTTATGATCTTTTTTAAACTGATTCTGTCTCCTGCTGCACCCGATTCTCCAGGAGCATAAGAAATTATGTTATCAGATTCATTATAGTGATAATCGTCTTTATATAGAAAATTTGGAGCAAATGTCCATTCATAGGTTAAAGATCCATTATTGGGTTTTGAACGAGACGCATCCAGTATAATAATAGAGCCAGCAGGAGCTTCAATATCATTGCCAAGTTCAGCTTTAACCGCTCTGGATTTTAACCGGGGAGCTAGACCTTCATCATAGATCAACTCCTGAGCGTTCAATAAATTTGCAATTGCTAGAATAGAGCTGAATATTATTCTATATTTATAGTTATGCATTAAAGTCCCAAGTTTCTAGAAAGAATAAAAAAAGTTCTAACTATTACATTTAAATGTCGATGATAAATATACTATAATTTATAAAAAGAAAGATGAACAAGGTAAAGCCCTGAAAAGAGCCTACACACTCGCATTAAAGTGCACTAAATATTGATTCTGGTGTAATTAACAAGAACCAGCAGCAATTATTAGACTTGTTTAAAAATTGGCGCGATAATTAAGCCCAAACCAGAATTTGCTGTCAGGCATCCAGTTCCCTTTTAGCGATGAATTTTTTGAAAGACTGGTCAGGGAGATCCCAAAATTATCTGAAACATTCAGGTTCAATGTAAGAATCATGTTTAAACTGGATATATATTGCAGAGACAGTTCATAGAAAGGAACTTTAGATAATTGTATAAAATCAAGAAAGGATAGTTTTTCAATAATGTTTGGTTTTTGACCTATGTGACCCAGGAGATCAAACCTGATATAAAAAGAGTTGAGCCTTGTATATGAATTCCCTTCATTGAGATCTGTCCCATCATCAGAGAAAGTTCTTTCATACATCTCTTGTCCACTTTTAATAGCTTTTTTCCTTTTATCTTTAAGCCTGTGTGCTACTTTTATGTAGTGATATCCAGGTGCTGCAGTTAGCCTTCCAAAAAACGGCATTTTAACAGGAACCTGTACGGTAGCAGCAACCAATCCATAGCTATCAAGAATATTTATATTTTCAGTGGAGTCAATAACAGTTTGAATTTTTGCTGTGTCAGGTTCAAGCATATTTAACGATAACAATTTTTCACGGGAGCTCGGTGGGTAAAAGGTAAACCCGATCAACCCATGAAAATCTGTTTTCGTTGAGAATAGGTTCTCAATATTACCCTTGGCATAGAGGCCAAGATATTCTGCAGTTGGAATATCAACTTCGTCATAATTGCCTGTGCCCAAGTCAAAAGTAAAGGGTACCCTGAAACCAAACTCCGATCGCTGCGTTGCCACACCCATTTCACTTGAGCCACTTAGTTTTCCAGGCAGACCAATTAACGCATTTCCCACTCTCATGTTGGATGCATACTGAATAAGATTGGACCGCATGGAAAAGGATGATAGGGACATTTTAAAATTATTGGCGTGCCATACAGAGAACTGTGAACCATACCCAGCCATTAATCTTTCGCTCTCACTCTCGTGGAATGCCGTTTCGGAATCACTGGTTAAATACTGGTCTCGATCAACAAGAACATTCTGGATATCCTGACTGAATATCCAATCCACTCTTTCCCGATCTATAACCGTATAGTCAAGACCGTTTCCATACCAGATTTCATGAATCTCGCTATTATTACCTTTTTGTTGAACTATAATGATCTGATCGGTGGGTTTCAATTCCCTAATCATATCGCCGTTACCTTCATCAATACCAGCGCCATCTGACTCATCACCCACATATTTCATTTTTATGTAATCCAGGATCGCATCTTCCATAAGAATGTGGTAGGGTTGGTGATCTATGGTCCAGGCTACAAACTTGCGTTTATCAAGAGTTTTAACTTCCGTCTCAACTGCGTCCTTAACTCTAACCGTTACAGAACCGGATACGGATAGTTTACTATCCTTACTATCCATGGCTTTGTATTTTACTTCGTAAACATTATCCTTATTCTTATCAACAGGTTTTTCAAAATCCGGTTCTTTTAAAAAAGAAAGATCACCACTGCGAGTAATCTTGAGCACTGCTTTGTCAGGACTTTGGGTAAGCTTATATTTTATTCCGCTCTGGTCTGCATCAGGATCACTAGCTTTCAGCGCTACTATGATTTTACCCCCATCTTCATGATGGAATACTTTCAGATCTTTTTCAACATTTAGGACTGGAGATTCATTCACATTCTCAACTTTTATAATCAGGGTACCCACAGCTGATTCATCTCCAGAATCGCTGATCTGAATTGAAAGTGTAAAAGAATTTTCTTCTTCAAAATCAAAAGGGCGTTTTGTCAGTAGATTAGAACCGTCGATCTTAAAATTGTCTTTGTTATCGCGGGCCAATGAAAATTTGAATGTATCTTTTTCATCCGGGTCAAGTGCTTTCAATTTTCCAATAACGGTTCCTTCAGGTTTATTTTCCGGCACACTGTTCGTATTGATCGTTATACCTTCCGGCACATCATTAACAGGTTTTACATTAACCTTAACCTGTACTGTACCGCTGGCTGTTCCTATATCTGCTTTATATTTGAATACGTCCACTCCGTTTGCGTTCGGGTTCGGCGTGTAAACAATATTTTGGCCTTTAATTTCAGCAGTACCAAATTTTGGATCTTCGACAATCTCCATAATAAGGTTACTTTTATCTTTGATATTGTCATTCTCAAGAACGCTGATGGATATTGATCCATCTTCTTCCACTTGCGCATTATCATTTTTTAATGTCAATCCACCTTGGGAAAAAACCAAGGGGTTCAGGAGAATCAGGGTTAACAGGTATTTGAAAAAATCTTTCATCTTGGTTCCCATAAACATTAGAAGTTCACCGTCAAGTATGGAGCAATGAGTAAACTACCACCCCCTTTACCTTGCTCATCCGGCCGGCTTCCAGGATACCATTTCCACTTACTTTCAGGATCGTCACGGTCATCCTGGAACTCAATAAATGAGTTATTAGGATACAAAGAAAAGTCTAAACCCAGGTTTACCATTTTATATACATTATGTTCCAGTCCCAGGCTATAGGACTTAAAACCACTCCCTGCTACATTGAACTGTAGATATGCTTTGGTATTTTTCGTATCTGTTACACCTTCCACTTTTGCATAAATACCAATTGAACTAGTACCTGTAACCCTATCCGTGATAATGTGGCTATTATCTTTATCAACCACACCATGAAGAAACTGGGTAAATGAGAGTCCTGCTTTCAGCCTCATGGAAGCAAAAGGCTGGCTAACTTTCAGTTCTCTTCCTTTACCTTTTCTTGCCTTTACCATTCCCGTAGCAGCCCTTACAAGCTGCTGGTCTGAAGATGAAAGTGTTTCAATAGAAATGGATTTTGTTTTCTCACCATCCCACTTCAAACGTTCCAGAAATGTCTGGTCTGCATCAGAGAGATTTTTCCTTTTAAGTACCATAATAAATTTATCTTTGGCACGTTCTAGTTTTACCTGGTTCTTTTTTCTTTCTATTAGTTTCGCCTTAACCACACTTCCTGATGCTGTCGTCCACTCCCGACCTTTTTCAGCGGCTTTATGAGCTTTTTCATCCTTGTCTATTATAATGACCAGTAACCCTTCATCAGCGCTCTGGAAAAGACCAGTGAATTCTCCTTTATCTGTTTTCCAAGTACGGCTTTCAGCAATTTCCTTCTCTGCTTTTGCTTTTTCTTTCTTTTGGTCTTTTATTTTTGTTCCATAATTGGAATCTACCTTTCGGTTTATCTGAAAGGTATTACTCCAGTATAAAAGACCACTGCTGGCGGGTAGAACCATATGCTTACGGCTAAACATATCGGCGTATTTGTATTCCTGGCCATCGGCGTCCATATAATTGACCTGGCCTCCAAGAGTATGGGTGTCGAACTTGAATCCGAACCCAAGATTTCCTTCAACCGGATGTCCAACTCCCTTAGAAACTGAATTTGTATTTCCAGGGATAATCAAGTAAGTGCTAACAATATCATTTGATAAACCCAACAACAGGTTTTCTGACATGTGCCGTGAAAGGCCAAGATCACCAAGGCCCTGCTCAATACGAAAGGCAAGGCTGCTGCTTTTTTGACGTATGAACACCTTCATGGCCGTACTTACACTAATCTGTGAATTTGACCACCAGAACGCATCCCGGGCATCCTTGAAACTGCGTTCCTGGAAAATATTATCAACGGTGCTGAATGCTTCCAGCTCTGATAGATCTCGCCGGCTTACATCTTTCCATTTATATTCCCTTGAAATAATAGTATTAAGCTGAACTATGTCCATCTTTTCTATTTCTTTCATATCAAAGGATTGGTATTCCCCCATCTGGTAATTTTTGGCTTTCAGTTTTTTCAGCTCAACCTTCTCACTTGTGACTTCCATATGTACAATGATAGAATGGGATGCCTGAATAGTGTTTTCTTCAAATTTATCCACTTCAATGAGACGGTTTATATACGCTTCAATAAACTCACTGTTTACGATTGGGTCTGCTACTTCCCAGTAGAGAGATTCCTGTGCGACTAAAAAAGAGCCTACCAGGAAAAATAAAATCCTTATTCTCATTTGATTAATCATAATATTCAAACTCGTTATCAGACACAGACTCAGCTTTGTACTTATCAATTACTTTAATCTTGATCTCAGTTGTTTCGCCAAACTGGGGTTCATCCAACTCAAAACTGTATTTTACTACCCGTCGGTTGCCAATCCTTTTCTCCGGCTGCTCTTCTTCAAGCTTTCCATAGATCCCAGAAAGAGGTACGACCGCTTTTTTTCCATTTTTATTTCCGTATGTTGTAACAGTCAGGAGCAGATTATTTGAGCCCTTACCGATTCTCTTGAATTCCAGCTTTGGTGGAGGAATTTTTCTTACCTTAACTTCATGGGCTAAACCTTTGACAACATTCCCATCAACAAAAGTTTCAAATTTCACCTGTCCTCTACTTTTGGGTGTCAGTTTTGCTTCAAAAGAATTGAATGTTTTCGTATTCACGGCTGAGCCAGAGATTTTAACAGAGATTTTGTCTCGGTCTACATCCTTGACCCTGCTGTCAAATACATACTGTTCACCGATGTAAATTTCCTTCTCTTCAGATGGAGAGCTATACTGTGGATCTACAACAACGATTCTTGCCGATGTGATGCTGGATTTTTTATCCCGTTTCCTCAAACCAACCACTTCTACCGTTCCACCACCGGTACCCTTACCCTTTATGTAGGCCCGAGGCAAACCGGGAACCAGTTCTTTAACCAGGTCTTTACCACTGGCGAGTTCAACACTGAAATCTGCGTCAGTATTCACACCGCCTACACTGAAAGGAATCTCCCAGTTCAAGCCCCGCAGAACAGTATATTTTTCCTTATCAAACAGAACAAAAAATTCTGACTGCTGACCATCCATATAAATGAGTGTGATCGGGGTATCAAACTCCCGACTTATTGTAAAACTCCCTTCTCTGGACACTTCTTTATTTATGATTTTTAACAATTTATTTGTGACCTTATAGTCTCCAAATGCTTCAGACCATTGGTTGTATGTTACTGAATCAATATCGGGGATAAACTTTACACCAAGGTCAACATCAAAGGGCTGGTTTAGATAATTTTCTTCCACTGATTTAAGTTTAACCTTGGCTACGTACCGATTCTCACTCCCATCATCTTTGTAGGATTCAACGGTTACAGAATCAAGCTCCCAGTCATAGGTGTCATCTACTTTTACTTCGTCACCATCCACTTCAACAATAGACGTGGTAAAACTAGGATTAAATTCTATAGATCCCTGCTCATACTGTCCTTCCACATTAAAAAATAGGCGGTAGTAATCCGGATCTTCATAATTGGATTCTACGTTGCTGATCTCAACCAGGGTCTGGAGCTTATCCTGGGCAACATTCTTTAAAATGTCATCCTGCCTATTCTTGTATTCAGCAAGTTCACCTTCAATGGCAAACAAGCTAAGGATTGCACCCAGGTTAATCAGGAAATAAACTTCAACTTTTTTCATGATTCAGAACCTATTTCTTGATGGCATTAGTAAGAATTTCGTTGACCTCTTTTTTGATCTCATCCCGCACTTTTCCACTGGCCAGGTTTGATAACCCTTCACCCATTTGTGCAACTTTAATGACAGCAGCTGTTAGTTCTGAAATCTCTTTACCGTCTAAATTCCCAACACTGGCATGACTTTCGCCACCACCATCAGGACCAAGATTATAAATACTCTGTGCGTATAGAAGTAATAGACAGAATTCAAGTATCAATGCGCCAATTGATAAATAGGTCATGACACCAACGTGTTCTGGATCCAGAGTGGCTATAACGGATCGAAATCCTACAATGATAAGTAAAAAAGCCGCACCACCATATACCATGGCGGTTCTGGCGTTCATGTCTGATCTAAGCTTCATTTTATTTCCTTTATTTTTTTAATTATGGTGTTGTTACTTCAATCTCAAATGGAAACGTTGTGAATTCACAACCATCATCTAGAATAACGGTAACTGAATGAGTCCCTATATGAGTATCATCGGGCACCCCAAATATTTTGAATTGTGCTGGATCATGATAAAGCCAGTTACTTCCTGGATTATCATCATTTACTTCTAAGGATAAAGTGCAATCGTCACCATTATCATCATTAACCCCAAAAATATTTTCATACTCCAAACCAACATTTGCTGTAGAATCCACATCTTCTTGATTTGCGAACTCTGGTTTATAATTCCTATCAACAGCGATAATGAAAGATTGGATTTCAGATAACGGCACATTTGGTCTATTATCACTAACGGTAACAGATATTGATTCATTAGCACCTATATCGGATTCTTGTGGTATTCCATTAAATCGAACTGTAATAGTATTATCAGTAGTAGTCTCTATTATATTGAGCCAATCTGCATTTTCTTCAATTACAAATGTGAGGTTACTCCCTGGGTCATCATCATTTACTTCTAAGGTGAAATCATATGTACAACCATGATGTACTAGTTCTTGGAAATCATTAGCATTTATAAACTCCGGGGTATTATTAGGGTCTACGTTTATTTGGAGTGTTTCTGTAGTAACCTCGGTACTAATATCTCTGTTATCTGATAAAGTTACCTCAAAAGGAATAGTAGTATTTACATATGAGTTTGATAATATTCCTTCCAAATTCCATCTTGTATTGCTAATCTTGATAAAATCTAAATTATATTCTTCTGGGTCAGGATTTAATGTAACAGTTAGGTTATCTAAATCCACAGATTGGTCATCTACATTAATAGTATAGATGATATGTAATTCCTCTTCCCATGCAAAATCAAAATTTTGATTAACAAACTCAGGCATTTGATTGTTACTAACATCTATATTAAATGCTTGTGTCGCAGCCAATGGAACCCCTTGGTTTCCAGCATCAGTAACTGTAACAGAAAAACTAAAATCTTTATCACTATCAATTTCAGATGGGGTACCTGTAATATTATTTCCACTAATACTTAGCCAAGTTGGTAAATCACTTGATGAGAGTGTCCAACTATCACCAAGATCTTCATCATCATATTCAAAAAGATATTCATATGGTATCCCTTCATTTCCTATCTGGCTCATGAATTGATATGTATTTATAAATGATGGTGGTTCATTTACATTTGTAACTTCAACCTCTACTTTAAATGATGTTTTGTTTTTAGTGGGACTATCATCCATAACATCAATATCAATTTCAATAGTTCTTGTTGCATCTAGAGCTTCATAACTAGGCTTGTTGTTTAGCTCCAATTTGACTTCCCCTCCATAGTAGTTATCTTCACAATAGTCGTTATCACTTCCAACCAGTAAAAAATGGTTGCCAATAGTCTGACTTGTAATCTTAAAACAGAATTCATCATCTGGATTCTCATCAACTGCATTCAATACTCCAAGTGTACCTGAGATCTCTTCAATGATCTGTGCTCTGTTTTGATCCATTGATGTTACGCTAGTGGAATTCCACTCAACCGTACCTTCTGGTGCTGAAGGACTTAAATCTTGGTTATTCCCAGGCAGTGCAAGCTCAACGTCTTCACATCTATTAAACATGATGATTATTGTCGACATAAGGATAAAATTATATTTATTTTTCATTTTTACTTATGATACGTCTCTTTTCGGCGCGGAATATAAAAAATATAGGGGTTAATTAGTGAAATTATTTAAAAAAACGATCTCTGGATACTATTCTCTTCTTTGTCTTTACCACCTTATCATTATTCATAATAAAGTTCATTATTAGTCTTAATTATGATCCCTCCCCATGTGCCAATTATGAAACCATCATCTGAAGTACGGTTAATTTCAAAACCACCATATCCGTTAGCATAAACATTTACTGTGTCTTCATCTGGACCCCATTTATGAATCCAGGTACCATGTACCTTATGTTCAGCGGTCCAAGCAAGTCCACCATGTGCAGTTGTGGTAATTGAGAAATAGGGCATTCGTTCAAGAAAGTTAAGGCCAGAGAATGTTTTTTCTTCAATCAAATTCCCTTCATCATCAATTTGAATCAAAAGAACTTTTGCAACCGAACCGCATGTTCCAATATTGTAATTGTGGTCACACTTATCCCCAATTATGGCATATCCGCCATCATCCAGACTAACAATATCATCTGCCTTTTCCATGTAGGGCCCGCCATAGGTTTTTTCCCATATTAAGCCACCATTTTTTTTGACCTTTAGGATCCAAAAATCTTTGTAATACATAAAATCAAAGGCACAATCAAAATCATAATATCCATGACTTTTTTCTCCAACTATGATCAACATCTGGTCCGGTGTTTCTATAATGGATCTGAAAATGTCATCTTCGCATGAACTACCAAACCATTTCC
>Ga0208522_1000728_pt1 | contig 22384 bp, 20 predicted proteins | sample ETNtaG_25_FD_185763 | JGI IMG/M metagenome (GOLD analysis project Ga0208522, IMG submission 185763) | Marine microbial and viral communities from oxygen minimum zone, Eastern Pacific Ocean - ETNP201302SV86 (SPAdes) (version 2) | ecosystem: Environmental > Aquatic > Marine > Oceanic ... | reverse complement strand
TGACATTCTAAGTCTTAACTGTTTTTCAATGATTGCCGGCTATTATGTTGCACTAGAAAGAACGTTATTTTATGACTATGTTGATGATGAATCTCTTAGATTATGGGAAATTAATGTAAAGGTTCATGAAGAAGGAATGAAGCTTATTAAACCTGGGGTTGCATGCAAAGACATTGCTCTTGAGCTTAATAAAATTTTTGAAGAATATGGTTTGCTTGAAAGCAGAACCTTTGGCTATGGTCACTCATTTGGTGTACTGTCTCATTACTATGGACGTGAAGCTGGGGTAGAATTAAGAGAGGATATTGATACAGTTCTTCAGAAAAATATGGTAGTTTCTATGGAGCCAATGATTATGATTCCAGAAGGACAACCAGGTTCAGGAGGCTATCGTGAACATGATATTATGGTATTAACTGAAGATAGTGCTTATGACATTACCAAATTCCCATTTGGCCCAGAACATAATATAATTACTTAGTGTTGATCGGTCTTCTAGCTTTCGTACGAATAGATCTCTACCATCATCTCGTCAGCAATTTGCTCTAGTTTATCTCTAATAAGGCTTTCATCCATAGAAACAGGAAGATGAAGAGTAATTTGCGCCTTGAATAGTTGTTCACCTGACATCGATGCATCGATTATTTCAGTCTTTAGCTCTTCTACATTTGATTGCAAATCATCAGCCAAGACATGAGAGAGTCTATTAATAATGCCAACATGATTTTGACCTATAAGCTCGATATTGTAACTCTTAAAATCAGCTTGTTCTAGAGGTGTTGTTTCTTCGCATGCAATCTGTAAGCCCAACGAAGAAGAGACTAATTCTTTCTTTAATTTTGCAGCATTTTTTGATGGAACATTTACTTTTAAGATGCCAGCAAACTTTCCTTCAAAGCTAGACATGCGACTTTCAATCCAATCACCATCACTAGAAAGAATGATTTTTGACAACCCGTCCACTAATCCAGGTTTATCGTCCCCTAATACACTAATCAAAAATGATCTCATAACAGTTATTTATAATTTTCAATACTCGGACAAGAACAAATTAAGTTTTTGTCCCCATAAACATTATCTACTCGAGAGACTGGAGGCCAATACTTAACTCTTCTTAAGCTTTCTAAAGGGTAAGCAGCCTCTTCCCTAGAATAGGAAAAATTCCATTTAGTAGATGTTACCATTTCCAGCGTGTGTGGCGAATTAATTAATGGATTATCTTCGGTCGAATACTCACCTGACTCAACCTTCTGTATCTCTTTCCTGATTTGTATCATAGCATCACAAAATCGATCTAGCTCATCTAAAGATTCTGACTCCGTTGGCTCAATCATTAGTGTGCCTGCAACTGGAAATGACATCGTTGGTGCGTGAAAACCATAGTCAATTAATCGTTTTGCAACGTCATCAACACTTATACCTACTGTATCTTTGATAGGTCTAATGTCAACAATGCATTCATGGGCAACCCTACCATTTTCATCACTATAGAGTATTGGGTAATGCTCTTCAAGCCTTTTAGTTATGTAATTTGCATTCAAAATTGCATTACATGTAGAATCATAAAGACCATCCTTCCCAAGCATTGCAATATACATCCAACTAATAGGCAAAATACTTCCTGAACCCCAAGGTGCTCCAGCAATACTGCCGACATCTGTATTATTTAATGGCGTTGTAGGTAAAAAATTGACCAAGTGCTCCTTAACTCCGATAGGCCCTACGCCTGGACCGCCACCTCCATGAGGTATTGCGAATGTCTTATGTAAGTTTAGATGTGAAACGTCACCCCCAAACTCACCAGGAGCAGAAATACCAACCATAGCATTCATATTTGCACCATCAATATATACCTGACCTCCAGCATTATGTATGATCTCACACACCTCTTTTACATCTTTTTCAAATACCCCATGAGTAGAGGGATAGGTAATCATTATTGCTGCAAGATTATCAGCATTATCTTTACACTTTGATTTTAAATCTACAAGATCAATATTCCCACTATCTGCAGTCTTAACTACTACTACCTTCATACCTGCCATTTGTGCAGAAGCCGGGTTGGTGCCATGAGCAGAAGCAGGAATTAAACAAATATTTCGATTATCATCACCTCTACTTCTGTGATACCCACGTATCGCAATAAGGCCGGCATACTCTCCCTGTGCTCCAGAGTTAGGTTGTAATGATATCGCTGAGTAGCCAGTTGTTTCACAAAGCATCTCTTCAAGCTCGCTTATCATTTGCTGATACCCTATGACCTGATTCATTGGAACTGCAGGGTGAATTTGAGAAAATTCTGGCCAAGTAACGGGTATCAATTCAGCCGCAGCATTCAATTTCATTGTGCACGATCCAAGCGGAATCATTGAACGATCAAGCGCTATATCTTTATCGCCAAGGTAGCGAATATACCTCATCATATTTGTTTCTGAGCGATAGGTATTGAAAACTTTATGTGTTAAGAATTTTGATTTCCGTTTTAAATTCTTGTTAATTTGAGTTTTATCTTTCTCAAATAAGATTTGAGAGTTAAGATTAGACTCTGTATTAAATATCCTCCATAAATATTCAATATCCTCAGGAGTGCTTAGCTCATCAAATGAAACTGAAACTAGAGTTTTACTAAAAACATTTATATTGTATCCATTTTTTTCAGCCTGCATAACAATAGCATCCGAGTTCTTTACTTCTATCGTTAATGTATCAAAAAATGTTTTATTTACAATATCAAATCCCATTTTTTCCATGCCATCGGCAAAAACACTTGCATAGCGAAAAATTCTTCCAGCGATATTTTTGAGACCCTGAGGGCCATGGTAAACCGCGTACATACTAGCCATAATTGCTAAAAGGGCCTGTGCTGTACAAATATTACTAGTAGCCTTCTCACGACGAATGTGTTGCTCTCTAGTCTGTAATGCAAGTCGATATGCTAACCTACCCTTAGTATCAACTGATGCACCAATAATGCGCCCTGGCATAGATCGCTTATACTTCTCATTGATAGACATATAAGCAGCGTGTGGACCACCATAACCAATTGGCACACCGAATCTTTGAGTATTGCCAACCACCAAATCTGCACCCATTTCACCAGGCGGCTTTAAGAGTGTCAAAGACAGCAAGTCTGCACTAATTGCAACAAGCGCTTTTTTTAGATGGACCGACTCTATTAAATTTGAGTAATCACTAAAACCACCATAGGTATTAGGATACTGCAATAATACTCCAAAGCAATCAAGCTCTTTTAGTTCAACCAAAGGATCACCAATAACTACTTCGATATTTAATGGCTCGGCTCGTGTCTTAATTACTTCAATATTTTGAGCATAGCAGTCATTAGCTACAAAAAAAACGTTGCTCTTTGATTTACTAACTCGATGACATAAAGCCATAGCTTCAGCACAAGCAGTAGCCTCATCAAGCATTGATGCGTTAGCTAAATCCATGCCCGTTAAATCAGAGACCATTGTTTGAAAGTTCATTAATGCCTCTAAACGACCCTGAGATATTTCTGGTTGGTAAGGGGTGTAGGCTGAATACCAAGCGGGATTTTCTTGGATATTACGCTGAATTACAGGAGGTGTAATTGCATTGTAATAACCCTGACCAATGAATGACTTATAACGAATATTCATTCTGGCTAGATTTCTTAGCTGTTTGAGTGCCGCCAACTCTGACATACCATTAGCTATCTTCATCGGCTCTTTACGACGAATAATATCTGGCACAATCTCGTCAATCAATTTATCTAAGTTATCAAAACCAAGATAATCAAGCATCTGATTTTTCTGCTCACTTGAAGAACCAATATGCCTATTGGTAAAGGCATCATTATTCAATAAATCTTCAATCTTAGTAGCCATTAAACTCTTTCCTTATTCCTCAATAAAACTGTTGTATGCACTCTCATCCATCAAGTCATCTAACTCAGATGTATTCGATAATTTCACTTTAATAAACCAACCTTCGCCCATAGAATCCTCTGTAACTAATTCCGGCTCATCTTCCAAACGACTATTTACTTCAATAATTGTTCCAGAAACTGGTGCAACCAAGTCTGATGCTGCTTTAACTGACTCAATTACGGAAATATTTTCTCCACGACTACATTCATCTCCAACTTCTGGCAACTCAACATAGACCAGATCACCCAATTGCTCTTGGGCAAAATCTGTAATCCCAATTACCACTTGATCATCTCCTTTCAACTCCACCCATTCATGATCTTCTGAATATTTAATGCTCATGACTCCTCCTTATTTTAATTTTTAACCTCTGTAATAATTCTGTTTAATAAACGGCAGTTTTACAATCTCAACTGCAATTTTTTTATCCCTTACCAGGGCAAAAAGTTTGGACTGATTTTCTATATAATTCTTTTTTATCCTTGCTATAGCTATAGGTCGATTAATACTTGGACCAAAACCTCCACTGGTAACTTGTCCAGCTTCATTACCCAATTCATCTTCAATTAGAGCACCATCTCGAACAGGCATCCTGCCTTCTGGCTGCAATCCGACAACCTTTGATTCAGAACCCTCATTGAGATGAGTCATAATGATATTATCACCTAAATAATTGCCCTCACGCTCACCTCCAGTTCTTCTTACCTTAGACAATGCCCAGTTTAGTGAAGACTCTACAGGACTATGATCATTATCAAGTTCATGCCCATAAAGAGATAATCCAGCCTCTAAACGAAGCGAGTCTCTTGCTCCAAGACCCACCCACTCTACTTCTACATTAGAAAGCAGTAATTTTGCCAACTCTTCAGCATCTTTTGCTAGTAGTGAAATTTCAAAGCCATCCTCACCTGTATAGCCAGACCTGGTAATGAAACAATCAATTCCATTTATAACTAACTGTTTAGCAGTCATAAAAGTCATCTCACTAGTAGAAGGAGCAATCTCAGCTAAAACTTCATGCGCCTTAGGTCCTTGCAATGCTAATAATGCAACATCCTCAAGAAACTCTACTTTACACTCAACGCCAATATTGTTTAACAAGTGTTCAAAATCAGCTTCCTTGCAAGCAGCATTTACCACTAAAAATAAACTGTCATCACCAAGATTTGTAACCATTAAGTCGTCCATTACGCCACCATCTTTATTTGTGAAGAGGGCATAGCGTAATTTCATTAGAGGCAGATCAATAATATCGACTGGAACTAGAGACTCAAGAGCGGCCTTTACACCCTCACCTGAGAGTCTAATCTGGCCCATATGTGAAACATCAAAAAGCCCAGCATTATTGCGAGTATGAAGGTGCTCTTTTTTTATCCCAAGGGGGTAACTGACAGGCATTTCGTATCCAGCAAATGGCACCATTTTAGCTCCAGCATCTAGATGCATTTGATATAGAGAAGTGGTTCGAATTTGCTTATCTATAGACATTAAGCTTGCCTCACAAAAACCATATTATATAAGAATGGTATCTTTAATTGATTTCAATTGCACTTGAAATAATATAAATTAAACTCTACTAATTAAATTCCATTTTTTAAGAACAAAATATTACCATTATTATAAAAATAATATCCTAAGGTGTTAACAAATTCGCTTTGAAGACAAACACAACTAACTAATGACTATGTATGCTGTTTTATAACTGCAAGCAATCGATCAATATCTTTCAACTCTGAATTCCAAGCTGTGACAAATCTAACAGCTTTACCGTCGAGCTCTTCTTCATTAATATCGTAACCTGCATTATTTAGATCATCTATAAGCTCACGAGGAAGATGAACAAAAACTTCATTTGATTGGGTTGGATACGCCAATTCAATATTAGAAAAAGCATCCAAACCTTCACTTAGAATTTTTGCCATTGCGTTGGCATGATGAGCGTTACGAAGCCATACATCATCAGACAAATAGGCCTCGAGCTGAGATGAAATAAAGCGCATTTTAGAAAGTAGTTGGCCAGACCTTTTGTGTAGGAATGGAAAATCCCCTACTAGCTCAGGCTTAAAAAACACAACCGCCTCTGCTGCAAGGCAACCATTTTTTGTACCACCTAACGTAAGCACATCGACACCTGATTTCCACGTCATTTCTGCTGGACTAATACCAAGAGAGTCGATCGCATTAGCAAATCGAGCGCCATCCATATGAACACTCATTCCGTGATTATGAGCTGTTTTTGAAATAGCCATAATTTCATCAATCTGATAGACAGTTCCAGTTTCACATGACTGAGTAATGCTTACAGCAGCAGGCTGAGGAACATGCACATTTCCAGCACCTCGTATAGTTTGAGAGAGATCATTATCATCAATTCTTCCGTTACTACTTCGCATAGGAATTAATTTTGCGCCACCAGTAAAAAACTCAGGTGCACCACACTCGTCAGTATTAATGTGTGATAACTCATGACAATATATTTTTCCAAACACAGGAGTCAACACAGAAAGAGCCAGAGCATTTGATGCCGTTCCACTTACTGCAGGAAAAACTATTACATCAGTTTCAAAAATTTCCGATAATTTCGTTTGCAATCTGGATGACCATTGATCATCGCCATATGATTCTGCAATACCAGAATTAGCAGCAATAACTGCATCCATAACTTCAGGACATGCACTAGTCACATTATCTGAGGCAAATAAAGCATTCATTCATAATCTCCATAATTAATCTAAGATGATGAGCTCACGGTTTACACTGCAAAATCGCTCTCCACCGTTCTCTGTTACTACAAAAGATTCCGAGATGGCTGCACCAAATTCTTTAAGCCACATACCAGACTGGAAATGAAAACACGTCCCCACCTCTAAAACCGTATTATCACCACTTCGTAAACTTGCTGTCCTTTCACCCCAATCTGGAGGGTAGTTAAGTCCTATAGAATAACCTACACGGCTCTCCTTTTGATAACCATTACGTTTAAGAACATTCTGCCAAATTTCTTCAACCTCACCGCATGTCATCCCTGGCCTTGCTGCTGCAAGAGCAGTATCGCCTCCCTCGACGATAACCTCAGCCAGTCGAATGATCTCTTCAGGTGGTTTTCCAAGGTGGGCTGTTCGAGTCAGAGGAGTATGGTAGTGTCTTCGTGCAGCGCCTAGCTCCATTACAATCAACCCGTTATCAGGAATTGGGTCATCGGTCCATGTCAAGTGAGGAGTGCTAGTTCCCTCTCCAACCTGAATTAATGGGCATAAACTGGTATAGTCACCAAACTTACCGTCTAATCCGGTAATTTGTGAGTGATATACATCAGCAATGATTTCGTATTGCTTAGTGCCAGGTTTGAGATTAGCAATCGCTTGATTCATAGTACTAGTGACATTTCGACCAGCTTCACGCATGTATACAAGTTCCGCATCAGATTTCACAAGTCGTGCCCAATTTACAAGCTCAACATTATCGGAAATATGTGCATTAGGAAGGCCATTAATAAGGTGTTGGTGTGCCCGAGCTGTATAGTAATGTGCATCTAGCTCAACACCAATCCGCTCAGACCCCCAACCACGGGTGATTATAAGATCACATAGCTCATCAAAGGGATGTTGACTTTGATGGTGAACCAATGGTTCAGAAAAACCAATGATATTTTCAGGACTTATATCGGTAGTAATCGCCGCCGACTTTGCATCCTGAGCACGCCCGAACCATATTGGCGTTGCTTCATTCAAATGCAGGAGTACAGCCTGAGGAGTATAAAATGACCAGCCATCAAAACCTGTAAGCCAATTCATATTGGCTGGGTCTTGACAGATAAGAAGGTCAAAACCGGCTTTCTCCATGCGTAGTTTTACGTTTCTAACACGTTGATCGTATTCGGACTTTTGAAACGGCTTATTGTAATTCATAACATTATCTCCATTTATTTCATGTTATAGGTCTATGTAGAATAAACGCCATAGATATTCGATCTACAAACACATTAACTGCCCGTAACCAGAAATTTTTCCCTTAAAACCTGCTAGACGTAATGACTGCCAAAACATTGCTTGAACAGCAGTAATAACAGGCTTACCAAGTTTCTGTTCTATTTTATCAATCACCTCAACGGCTCTGATAGCTGTGCATGAAATAAATAAAGCATCGGCGTCATTCCTGTCAGCTTCAAGAGCCGCATTAAAGATACTTTGTGGGGTCACCAACGCCATGATTTCATTCTCCACTATTTTAAAACTGCTAAACGCGGAAATCGATTTACCATGATCTTCCAAATACCTTGCAATACCAGCGTTAACATCATCTACGTAGGGAGTTAATACTGCAATTCGCTCTGCTCCGAAAAGATCAAGAGCTGCCAAAGATGATGTAATCGGTGTCACAACCGCAATACCAGGGCGGGCGGCTTGTATGAGAGAGCATATTTTATCAAAACCCATTACGGCCGTTCCAGAAGTACAACTATATGCCACTACGTCTAAACGCCCCTCAGGGACAATAAGAGAGGTCGCTTCAGTAATGAGCGGCTCCATCTGACGAAGAGATTCAGCTGTGCATTCCGGTGTATTACGTATCCTACTTGTAAAAACAACGACATCATCACTGGGGCGCATATTCATAAAATCGCGTTCGGTAACATAATCGTTAGATAGAGCGACTAGACCAATTCTGTATTGCCCCGGTCCCTGGTCAAGTTCGGCGCTTTTACTCAAGAGTTCAAAGTTTTTAGTGTCGTTCATTTATAAAACTCCAGAGTAAGAAATCATAAGGGAAAGAGATTAATAACCATCGGTCTTGTTATATATAGGATATGGCAATTCTCCTTTCTGAATACGATGAATATTTTCAGCTATAGTTTTTGATGCAGAATTTGGGTTACTTTGTCCCGCAATATGAGGCGTAATGTAGACAGAAGGGTGACTCCAAAATGAATTATCTTCTGGCAACGGCTCTTCTGCAAAAACATCCAAAGCGACTGCAGCAATATGACCACTATTTAATAAAAATAATAAATCTTGCTCGTTAATAATTCCACCTCTTCCAATATTAATAATAAATGAGCCTTTAGGGAGAAACTCAAGCTCCTTTTGTGTAAGAATATTAGTAGTGTTTTCAGTCAATGGAAGGACGTTGATTAATATGTCTGTCTTACTTAGGAAATCGCCAAGCTGCTCTTTACCATAGTAATATTTAATGTCCTTGAGTGGTGGCTTTTTATTGGCACCCCAGCCTATTACATTAAAGCACTGAGTGACTAATAATTCACCAATGCTTCTGCCAATATTCCCTAAACCCATAATGCCAATTGTTCGATCCTCGGTCTGGATAGAACTTTGTTGTATCCACTGACGATTGGATTGTTGCATTCTATAAAGGTATTGATCACTATGAAAGTGCAACACCCAGTGGAGTGAATGGAGACACATTTCATGGGTTAATTTTTTATCAACCAGACGAACTATAGGTAATTCTTTAGGCAAATCAGGGTCACTCATAATATGGTCAACCCCTGCACCTAAAGAAAGAATAGCCTTTAAATTAGGATATCTTTTTAAAATGCCACGGGGATGTTTCCAAACCACTGCAAACTCAACATCATTCACGTCACCATCATCAGGATAGACCCTTACATCCATATCTGGCATAGCCAATTGAAGACCCTTTGACCAGACCTCCATATCCTCCCAAAAGTCAGTTGATGATAACAATATTGACATTGTATTTGTAATTAAAAAGTTATTTGGTAATTATAATTAATTAGTTAAGCAAGCTTTCCTCAAATGGATAATGACTTAGACGCTCTACACCATTCTCATTTACAAGAACCATCTCTTCAAGCTTTACCCCAACTTCGCCATCAATTTTGCCAGAGTAGCTTTCTACACATAAAACCATATTGGGCTCGATCAAACCATCATAACCATCCCTTTGCCAGTCCTCTTGGTAATAAATTTTAGGATACTCGTCTGTTAAACCAGCGCCATGAAAAACACAAGGGTAGTGATTTGCTTTAAAGGCTTTATTTCTCTCAAATGCTTTTTTTGATAATTCTAAAAAAGACATGCCTGATTTAATCAACTCGATATTAAAGTTAACTTCGTCATAAGCATGTTGATAAGCAATTCTTTGTTCTGTATTACCCTTGCCTCCCTCACAAATCCATGATCTAGAAATATCAGCCATGTAGCCACGTGGTCCAATCAAGTCAGTATCGAAAGCAATCATATCACCTTTTACTATAACTCGATTAGTCGCCTCTTGAAGCCAGGGATTAGTTCGTGGGCCAGAAGAGAGCATTTGGCCCTCAATCCATGACCCGTTATTCGCAATATTGGCCTTATGAAGAATGGACCATAATTGTCTCTCAGATATGCCTCCAAGTGAATTTTGGTGCATTAACTTAATACCATATTCTGCTACAGAAACTGAATGTTTAATGCACTCGATTTCAGTTTTGCATTTAATCATTTTGGCTTGTTCAAGTATGCATTCCGCATCTATAAGTTCGTAGTCAGCAGCTTTTAATGTATTGAAAACTTCTGGTGACGCTCTTTCTATGGCAATCTTATTATTTTGACAATGTTCGTCTGTAAATTTTTTGAGCTCATTACAAAATAATTCAGCTTTGTTTTCAAGATTGATACCTCCATCAAAAGGAGATATAAAATAGGGCCTCTTATATTCTGTAACATTTGGAAAGTCTTTGCTAACAGCCCCATACATTACTATTGGGCCCTCCAAAGGCACAAATAAATAACACGTAGGAATGTGTGCTTGAAAGAGCTGATACTCATCAAAATCAATTGCATATCTCAAACTTACAGGATTTAGCAAAATTGCTAAACTAACATCTTTTTTTGCCATAGATTTCCGCAATCGAGATAACCTATAATCAAACATTTCTTGCAATGCAGAGGGTGATATATCATTCTCAAGTATTAGGTCTTCCATAGGCTTATTTCATTTGCTTGCTATGGGTTTTGGTTCAGTTGCTTTACCAGAACGCACTCTTGAACTTGTGCCGTCACGTTGGATTTTTCGGGTAGATTTCTGCATTTCATTTGCCAACTCCTCTAGGCGCAGACGTCTCGTTTTTGGCACAATGCGGCCTTCATCTCCCATCCCTTGATGCCTATCATATGCTGCATATTTCTTATGCATCTGATGAGGTTGATATAGACTCATGTCATCTGGGGTGATGTCATATTCGATATTAATAGCACCACTCTTTGCTGCTGCTTCTAATAATTCTAAGCCAGAAGCAGTTCGGACCACAACAGCGTTAGTGCCAAGGTCTGTCTTGCTCCCATTGCGTGTTGGAGATCCTCCAATCCAGGTGTCAGAAGCGGCAATATCTGCAGCCTCACCAATTCCATCGGGGCAAATTTTACATCTGAATGGCAGATTCCATGTGCTTTCGTCGTCTCCCCAATAATCAAGATAATGGAGCATTTTTTCTTCATCAAAAGTTTTAACTTGCATTGGTCCAGGGCAGCCTTGTCCACGATAACGGAGAGATATGAGGTTATTCCGAATAACTCCAGAGCGGGATAAAAAATTATCCGTCGAAGATGGACTCATAAACCCACCACAAACTGGCGACAACCAGTATTTTACTAATTCATCGACCCTTTCGTCATGACGTGCTAAATTTCTCAGAGCAGCAATATCACAAGGTTTACCAATAAAAGCAAAGGGACGACCACGAGCTAATACCTCATCTATATCAATTAGTGGAGCTGCTGGTCCATACCTCGAACCAACACCTTCAAGAACATCGGCCTCAGTGAAACTCAAATACCGTTTGCCAAAGGTTGGCTCTTTATTTGAAGCTTTAACATGCAAAATGAAATCTACTCGTTGATCATATAAGAGAAACTGGGCTAGTGCTGTTAGCACACCTCCCGTTGATCCCTCGAACCTTATCTTTGGATTACCTGCCCATGCCCTCACAATTCTAAGCCAAGATCCCCAAACATTATCTGTCTTTGTTTCATGAGTGATCTTATTTTCTGGCAATCCCTCAATTCGCGTACCTGGGCATATTTCGAATATTCTATCTACCGTAGCATCGTCTAAATCATCGATTATTATGGGCCTCTCGAATCCGTTCATTGATTTAACGACCTTTATCTTGTTTGGTCCAGCTATTGATTGACAAATACCACAGCCAGAGCACAAACCTTGCTCGGAAATTGAATTCATCCTGTCATTGGCAGACTTATTCATAGCATCATATACATTTCAAAATTATTAATATCAATACCAGCACCTATTGTTTGTTTCGTAACTTTTGATTATGTGTTTCTTCAATAAGTCTAACAACACTTAAATGCGGTGCTTCTTCGCCATAAAGCTTTTTTGCTTCTTGGTAAGTTTGTAGAACTTTTTCTCCTAGTGGCATTGAGATGTCTAAATGATGGCCAAGTTCAACAATCAGCTTAATATCTTTTTCAGCTAGCCCAAGAGAAAATGAATTGTCATAACTTCCATTAAGAACCTTTGGAATATAGTTTTCAACTACATAGCTTTGAGAACAACTATTCATCAATACTGAGTGGAGAACGCTTAAGTCTAAGTTTGCTTTGGCGCCCATCATTAGTGTTTCTCCAATACCTTGCGCAACAAGATAATTCAGATGGAGTTGCACCAGTTTTGTAACATACCCGGAACCAGAAGGGCCCATACGCAGCATCTTGCCAGAAAAAACTTTCAACAATGATTCAAACTTTTCCAGAACTACTTTTTCAATCCCAAGAAAAATAGTTAAAGTCCCTGCTGCTGCACGCTCAGCTCCACCACTTACTGGAGCATCAACCAATGTTAAGTGATTTGGCGCAATTTCTCTAACCTTTTCCCACTCAGCTAATTCATTTGTTGAGGTTTCAAACCAAGTAGAGCCCTCTTTTAAATTATTTAGAATACCTTCCTTGCCAAGCGCTAAAAGATTGACTTCTTTTGAGCTTGGGAGTGATGTAAAAAGTACGTCACATTGTGGACACATCTTTAATGTACTTTCTCCATTGATAGCACCTTTGGCAATAAAATCAGACAAAACCGTTTCGTTAATATCCAAAACAATTAAGTTATCATTTGAATTGTTGCAATGATTTAATAAATTATCTGCCATCCCAGAACCCATATTCCCTAGACCAATAAAACCTATATTCATTATCTTTCCTATATCAATTAATTTGTTTAAACTTTTAGACGTTGGGCATAAAGTTCATTGTAGTGAGGCATAACTGCATCATAAATCTTTTTGACACGATCTGGCAAATCATTAACTTCAACATAATTGCGTTTTTGAGGTTTCAAACCATCTGAATTTCTTAAATTTTCATGAAATGAGCCGCCATCCCACCAACTGACCTCGTCACGTTTGCCTGGCTTCCAACTAAGAGCCTCTTCAATAAATGTAATACCTACAGCAGTGCAATAGGCCTCAATCATCTCATAGGGATTTTCAAGAAGGTCATCACTATCAATAACTACTGGAACTTTATCAGAACTTAACCACACTTTATCAAAAAGCTCCCTTTGTTCTAGATAGCCCAATTCTTCAATAACAAAGTCCGGAAAATGCTTGTATATTGAGCTGATTGTTTTAGCAGGGTCTCTAATTAAAAAGCTATGATTAAAATTAGACAAAAACTCTTCAGTCCAAATAGTGCTAATATAGTGAGGAAAATCTTTGCTAAAAACAGGTTTTTTGGAGGCTGTTTTCTTAAGTGTTCTAAAAACACTTTCTAACGATAAACCTGGGGTACGTAAACTATCTTTTTGAGCTCTGGGCCAAAGTGGACTCTCCCCTTGATACCAGGCCTCTCCAAATGGCTCATGAAAACATTCTAAATCCCCACGTTGACGCATCATCCACTCAAATGCAGTAGAGGTAGACCTAGGTATCGCCCAAAGTGTGAGTATCTTATTCATTAGTTAAGACCCTTATCAAGCATGGAAAGTAGACGACCATGTTGTCCAGTAGGTGCTATTCCAAGAGTTTTAAATATTCGCCAGTAGAGTGCAACATCTGATGAAATGACTGGTATACCAGTCACCATCTCGAACCTTGGGGTGTAGTGAAGTGCTCTTTGAGGAAGGTCATCTGAGCGTCTCCAATTAGGCATACCATTAATCACAATTGCATCCGCATCAGGCACCTGTTCTGCCACGTAAACCATCGATTTCTCAGCCAATTCATGAGGAAAAATCCAAGTCAGGTCATTAACCTCTTGTTGTGTTTGATAGAATCCTTGGTCTACAAAATTTCCAACATAAGCAACCTCAAACCCTGCCTCCCTAAGAAATCGAGCAATACCGTCGCGCCAATCTGGCCAATAATAAACTGAGTTTAAGGCTATTTTTTCAGCGTTTATTTCATGAAGAGCCTCCACTAGGCACATGCCTGCCATATGGAATGGTGTTTCATACTTATCACTTAATTTATTACAGAATTCGCTTATTTGATCTGGACTGGTTCCATTACAATGCACCCAGTTTGTGCCGACCTGACCCACTACATCTGCACCACTATTTGACATGCAGTTTACAAATTCCTCTAAAAGATCAAAGTTTTTTGTCCTCTGTGTCAATTCATGAGCATATCCTGGTACATGTAATATTCGACCATGCACTCCAACCTCCTCTGGCGCTATTCTAAGAAAGTCACTTGGTGCGGCATCGTAATCATATGGTGGAGAAGTGAACCCCACTTGATAAGGAAATATTTTATTTGCTGGATCGTTCCATCTTTCTGGCTTCATTACTTTTCCTCTCTAATCAGTTAAATCGTCAAGTCGTTCAAGGTTACGCTCGTGATGAATTGGCATTGAACGACCATAGAAAGCTTCAGCGTGATGTGGTCTATTCACTAAATATGGATTAGTCACATAAGTTGGAAGAGCTATAATCCTAGGCTCTTTTCCTTTGGTCACTGTTACCCTGTGAAGAGAATAACGACCTTTAAATATTTGTATATCTCCAGTTTTTAAACTCAAAACTTTTACTTTGTCTCGTTGACCATGCAAAACACTCTTAACGTCCTCAAAATTTTCATTTTTTGGTGTACGGATATCCGGAGCATATTCAAAATCACCCCCGTCAATTGACTCATTAACCAATATACTCACTGTGAAGTCATTTCCATCGAAATGCCAGGGAAAGTAGTCACCATCATGCATTACGCTATATGGGTTTCTCCCTAGAGGCTCAGCCCAACGATAAATTGGACCTACATTCAAACAATCGGATACAAAATGAACCATGACGTCAGAGTCATATATCTGACGAAGTATAGAATCTCTATCTAGCAAATCAGAATTTATAAAAGAGGATGTCCGTTCTTCAAAAAAACGCTTTGGATGATCTTTTGGTAATGAAGGATCGTCCTCAGTAAGATATGGATTCACAAACTTATGCGCTCTTCGAGAACTCTCAATAAGCCTAAAGGCTTCCTCTTTCATTTTAATTATTGCTGAATTGGTAATGAAATTGTGAATATGTGCGCAACCCCATTTTTCTAGATCTTTACGGCAATCATTAACAAGCATCTCTCTTCTTGGACTCGTCAAATCATGAATAGGGAATTCTTCTAGATTGACAAACTCTTCTAATCGAATTTCAAAAGAACTAAAAGCCGACGGAGAAACATTTGTTGTCATTATCTTTACTTTTTATATGAGGAATCTAATCTATCGCAACGACGCAATAATGCTGGCCACTCATACAAACCGGGCTTAAAAGCCTGATATTGCTCTGATGCGATTGGCCATAATTGCTCTAACCCAGAATCTAGCTCAATATTTGATGCTGTTGCTGAGAGTGCAACTTCGCACATTCGTATTAAATAATACATATTCATAAAACATTGACCTGCCGTCTCTCCAACAGTCAAAAATCCATGATTTTTCATTACCAAACATGAATTATTGCCTAAATTATGAGCTATCCTTAATCTTTCATCAGGGTCAACGGATAACCCCTCCCAATCATGATAACCAACCTTACCGAAAAGCATTGATGAGTCTTGAACGAGAAAAGGAATCTCTTTAAATGCTGTTGCAGCAATTGCACTAGGGGGGTGTGCATGAAAAACAAATTTATTATTAGGATGATTTAAGTGAATTGCGCTATGAATAATAAATCCAGCAGTATTAACATCCTTTGGGCCTTCGAGAACATTTCCTTCTTCATCAACCTTGATTAAATTTGATGCACACACTTCTTCATACGATAAACCAAAACGATGCATATAAAAATGATGCTCCGAACCAGGCACTCTCGCAGTAATATGATTCCAAACAGTGTCATCCCAGCCAAACATCGCGGTTAGTCGAAACATAGCAGCTAAATCAATTTTTACATTCTCTTGCTGCTCACTTAAAGATAATTCTTTATTCCCCATAGCACTCTACATATGAGCTAAATCGTAGATTATAATCCTATTTTATCCTCATCATTTATTGAATTCTACATTTGAAAATTAATAATATTAAAACTCAAATTGTCAACTTACCTTTTGAAAGTACACTAACTACAGCAATCCATACAATGTCATCAGTTGGCTGTGTACTGCTAACTATTACAACTGATGAAGAGATAGAAGGACAGAGCTATTTATTTAGTTTGAACTCTCATGAAATAAAAGTCTTCAAGGAAACTTTAGTAGGCTTATCATCAATTTTAATTGGCAAAGACCCTCAATTTATTGACGAAATTCTGCAAGATATTTGGAGTGTTATTGATCAGAGTGGAAAAAGTAACTATGCTATCTCTGCACTATCAACAATTGATACAGCATTATGGGATATCAATGGCAAGGCGTCTAATTTACCTTTGCATCGCCTTTTTGGTAGTCATCGGTCAAAGATAAAAACCTATGCGAGTGGTGGATTATGGCTTTCTCAATCTATCGATTCGATTCTAAATGAAGCTAGATGCTTTATTGAGCAGGGTTTTTTAGCAATGAAAATTCGAATTGGAAGTGGTAATTTGTTAAGCGATGTTGAACGTGTAAAACAACTTAGAAAAGCGATTGGTCCTGAAATTGAATTGATGGCAGATGTAAATCAAGGACTCAAAACTGTCGAAGCCATTCGCCTCGGAAGAGAACTAGAAGAATATGACTTATTCTGGCTTGAGGAGCCAGTTGAATCTTCTGACCGTATAGGTCATGCCAATGTAAGAGGTCAACTTAACATCCCGATTGCTTCTTGTGAAAATGAGTATTCCAAGTATGGCGTTATCGAGATGCTTGAAGCTAAAGCTTGTGATATTGTCATGCCAGATCTTCAAAGAATTGGTGGCATCTCCTTAATGAGAGAGGTTGCTAATATTGCAAAAGAATACGAAGTTCCAATTTCAACACACATCTTTACAGAACAAAGTCTTTGCGTTGCAGGCTCAGTAGAAAATTGTATTTCCGTTGAACATATTCCGTGGTTTTCTAGTCTGTTTAATGAACAAATTGAAGTTATCAATGGTCATATTGATATTCCAGAAAGACCTGGAACCGGCTTTACTTTCAATAAAGAGACTGTAAAACAATGTATCATATGTTGATTTTTTTAATAGCTAGGCAAGATCCGAAATGTGGAATGACAATCTTTATAAAACTTAATTTTTTATGTTTGTCAGCGTTTTAGACTTATTTAAGGTTGGAGTTGGTCCATCAAGCTCTCATACAATGGGACCCATGGTTGCAGCTAATGATTTTATGACGCATGTTAGAACATTTGTCGATTCAAATCCTAAGATTGATACCTATCATATTAGATGCACTTTAAAGGATTCTCTAGCATACACTGGTGTAGGCCATGCAACCGATAGAGCAGTAACACTTGGTCTTCATGGATACCTGCCACATACTCTCATCAAAGAAAATATAGGTGAGGTGATTGAGCTTACCTGGAACTCAAAAAGTATAGATATCAATAACACTCAAAAGGTAGCGTTCTTTTCTGAAGACGATATCATTTTTGACACCAGAAATTCAATGAAACAAAATCCTAACGGTTTGGTTTTTGAACTTCTAGATAAATCAGATAAGAAGCTCATTTCTAATACCTATTTCTCTATCGGTGGTGGCTTTATATCAACTCTTGCAGAAATAGATAATATTGAAGGTCCAATTGCTGCAGAATCAAGCTCAGCTTATCCCTATCCTTTTGATAACTCCAATCAAATGCTAGAAATGTCTAAAAAGAATAATAAAACAATCTGGGAAATGAAGCTTGCAAATGAGCTAGAAAATATTCCTGAAGAAATACTTATCAATAAACTAGATGAGATATGGAATGCAATGAAAAGCTGTGTTGAAAATGGTCTCACTACAGAAGGCATCCTGCCTGGTGGATTAAATACAAAAAGGCGGGCAAAGAAGTTACATGAAAACCTAGAAAATGACCTAGAAAATACAAGTACTAATGATTGGCTTTGTGCTTATGCAATGGCAGTTAATGAAGAAAATGCTGCGGGACATATGGTAGTAACTGCTCCAACTAATGGTGCATCAGGGGTAGTGCCAGCAACCCTATACTATTACTATAAACATAAGTCAGCGACTCCAGAACAAATCCGTCAATTCCTTTTATCAGCATCCGCAATAGGTGGGCTGATTAAACTTAACAGCTCGATATCAGGAGCTGAAGTTGGCTGTCAGGGCGAGGTTGGTTCAGCATCTTCTATGGCTGCTGCAGGTCTTTGCGCCATAAGAGGAGGCACAAGCGCCCAAATCGAAAATGCCGCAGAAATGGCTTTAGAACACCATATAGGAATGACTTGCGATCCTGTAAAGGGTCTCGTACAAGTGCCTTGCATTGAGAGAAACGGCTTCGGGGCTGTCAAGGCTTACACTGCAAGCTCACTCTCACTTAGAGAAACTGGGGAGCACCTAATCTCTCTAGACCAATGCATCGCTGCAATGAAGAGGACGGGTCTAGACATGTCACACAAATACAAAGAGACTTCCCTTGGTGGTTTAGCTGTAAGCTTTATTGAGTGCTAAATTAATCTGTATCAACCATTCCCGCGCCTGCTCCTGAAGCCCTAGATTCAGCACTTGACTTCACCAAACAACGCGAAAAATAATCATAAATTCCCTGCCAATTCTCCCTTACTTTAACGCCTTTATGAAGTATGTTCAATTTCTCTTCAGCTAAGTTAAATGTTTTAACAGTTTTATCTTTATAGGATTCATCTCCTAATCCAAAAAATGAAATTAACATATCGGCATTGCTACTTAGTTCTATAGGATTGGTTGATGAACTTAAAATTTCCCATACCTCATTATCAATTAAGTTAACTTGGAATTGATTTTCGTCTTGGTCAACCCAAAATACTTTTAACCCACTGCATTGGTTTGCACCCAGAGCAGAAACAACTAACAATGGAGAATCAACATTGCTAATTTTTAATTCACCATTCGCACTATTGACTTCGACCCAGTCTACACAACTTGCAGAAGCCTCTAGAGAAGACAATAATTTACCTTTTGGACAAAATAAATGACCTCCTTCTTTTACCTTTTCAAATTTAATTGCCAAGCTACTTGCTTCACTGTCTAGATTATCAAGCGCTTGCAAACTACATAATGAAGGATCAAAACCATTTTCTGAAATCCAAATATTGCTTCGTGCAAAGTCCTCTGAGAGGCCAATAGGTACCTCTACACCGAATGCTGCTCGAGTAAAATAAAAAAGGACTTCATTTAATGAAATTGTTAAATCGCTTTTTGGCATGTACAGTTTATGCATGGATATGACTGCGAGCGGCCTGCAATTGGAAATGACCAACAGTCATGATTTGGCTTTGAAAGTTGATCAGGCATTGGTGCGCCTTGATACATAGATATCCGAGTCCATAGGTCTGACTTGGGATCATACTTTGATGCACCAAAGAATGCCAACTTAAAACGCAAAAGATCTAGTGGCCTCATTGATTCACTTAACAAGTTATCTTGTACTTCCGAATAAGGCCTTACAAAAGTATTTTGAATTCGACGAATAATATGTCTAAACTGAGGATGCATCATAACAAATTCACTGATAGGTACTTCATCATGAGTCTCTGATAACCTCTCATTTAGATCGTGCACATCACGCCCAATAGCTAAAGGCATTTCTTGCTCAACCCCATCATCGACACCCTTTGAGCCAAATCGAGGCTCTAATTTATCTTCAGAATAGTACCAAAAATGATGCTGTGATTCTTCTAAAGAAAAGTCAATAGTTGTCGCCCACTGATAGCAATCTTCAACAACCACTTTTAATTGAGATAACGACATGTCAGCCTTAAATTTTGGTATTGAAGTAGTTGACATTGTCTCTGCAAGATCATCTACTATCAAGCCATGAGGTTCTATAACTAGAGAGACAATCATCTCTTGACATTCCAAAGAAAAATTGTCCTCAACATAGTGATAAATACCATTCCATGGATAGGGCCTGAATATATTTGATTCATCTTCACACCAAATCCTAAGTGCCTGAATTTCATCAGTTAAGCATGAAATTCTATCTGCCTGAATAGCGTCTTCAACATTCCATTCATCAATATGCTGGCTGACCTGAAGTAGTGACTTTAAAAAAACTTCTAGAGTGCCTTGAAGTGGAGTTTCAATTGATCTTACTCTTGCCAAAGCAGTCTCTTTAGCAACAACCCAATTATGAATTAATGTTGGATGCTTAAGTAAGAATGGGGCCATACCTAGTCCTGTTGAGTTCCCAACACCAACAAATTGACGAGTGTTTTCATTCAGCCTTACCGCTTTGTCACCGCCTCTTTCTTTAGCAAGCTCTTCAACTGAATCTATCGTGAACCATCGAATCAAATAAACTGCTAATAACTCTATTTGAAATGGAGGCTTACACTCTTCCCGATCAGCAATCTTAGCTCTGTCGGCGCAACCAAACTTACCACTACCATAAACAGCAGTAGTTCGCATTAAATAACCTACAGAATATAATAAATCGAGATCTGGCTGAATTCCCTTTGCCAAGGAGGCAATGACATTTTCAAAGACTCTTAGGCTTTTATTTGCCCTTGCCAATACAAGCTCACTTGGCCTATATCGTCCGCCTTCCTGCTTTGGAGTGTTGTTTGCTAAATAATCAATATCATCTTGAGCAGGTATACCATCAAATAGACTAAATGTTGCATCCCATACTTCTGCTATAACCCTATCTGTTCTCATTTCAGCTGGTATCTCTTGAGTAAAAGCAATCAATGAGTAAGTCCTTAGTGGAGTAATAGCTGAATAAACGCTAACACCATAACCATCCTTATCAACCTCACGACTAATTCTCTCAAATTTCCAATTCTCCTTAGACATACGCCTAATGAGCGTTCGCATAAAACTTAAACGAGTTGGGAATGAAGAGCCCATTCTATCTAGACGCATTACCTGTTCAGGTGGTCGCATAAAATCAGAATCGATATCAAGTAATGCTGTGTCAGCAGTCATCAATATTATTTTAAAGATTCAAAAGATGATTCAAAAAAGCTTAGCCAATTATTACCCATTACTAAATCTACATCATCATTAGAGAACCCTACACTCATTAGTCCTGTAGCAATATTTACAAAGTCGCGGTTACCCCGAAACCATTCAGGTTGATCGGGAAAGCCAGCAAAGCTAGCTGAACCTTCACCATAGTCACGTTCATTTGTCCACGTACCATTTCTCATCCATTCTACAACACTGTCAGGCTGGTTTTGACACAAGTCAGTCCCAATCCCAATATTATTAACTCCCATGATTTCTGCTGTATCGGCAATCATCGTGCAGAAACTTTCCAATGTGCAGTTTGACCCATCCTTTAGGTGATGTGGATATACTGAAAATCCGAGCATACTTCCACTTTCTCCGAGAGCCTCAAGAACTTTATTAGACTTATTCCTTAGTGCAGGATGCCAAAAAGTTGGATTGGCATGAGTTATTGCAATTGGGCGTTCAGATATTTCAATGGCTTCAAGAGTTGAGCGCTCGGCAGAATGACTCATATCAACCACCAGGCCAACTCTATTCATTTCTTTAATTACCTGCTTACCCATTCGAGTAATACCAGAATCATTTTCTTCATAACAGCCTGTAGCTAATAAGCTCTGATTGTTATAGGTTAACTGCATAAATCTGACACCTAACTGATGACAGATTTCGACCAGTCCGATATTATCTTCAATAGGTGAACAATTCTGAAATCCAAAAAATATCGCAGTACGCCCTTCTTTTTTTGCTTTGCGAACATCACTCGCTGTTCGACCATGAAAAATCATACTTGAATAACTTTCAAAACGACGATTCCAGTCCATAACATTCTGAACCATCTCCTGAAAATCTTCGTGGTAACAAATTGTAACGTGGACTGCGCTTAAACCACCTTCATTAATTTGTTTGAAAACCTCTTCACTCCAATTATTGTATTGAAGGGCATCAATGAAAAGTGATTGATGAGCCATTATGGATTACCGCTAGA
>Ga0208522_1000724_pt1 | contig 22526 bp, 25 predicted proteins | sample ETNtaG_25_FD_185763 | JGI IMG/M metagenome (GOLD analysis project Ga0208522, IMG submission 185763) | Marine microbial and viral communities from oxygen minimum zone, Eastern Pacific Ocean - ETNP201302SV86 (SPAdes) (version 2) | ecosystem: Environmental > Aquatic > Marine > Oceanic ... | reverse complement strand
TAGTCCTTTGTCTACTGCATCTAAAGTCTCTTTAACTCCAACTACAGTGCCCGCAGGAAGAATTTCAAATTTGATTTCGCCATTTGTAAGTGCGGTAATATCATTACCCCAATCTTTCAACATTTTAACTTCATCAGCTTTTGCGCTGATAACAGTTTGGCATTTTAGTGTTTTTGCAGCATTAGCTGATACCGTAAATCCGATAAACAACGCTATACCCAAAAACAAAGATATAATTTTTCTCATTTTCCCTCTTTATTATTAATTAATAAAAAACAATTGGACTATAATGATTTAGATTTTTCAAGTTAAAATATGTTAAAAATCATCTTACATAAAATTTAAAATATACTTTCAACCTACAATGGAAGAGTTTGATTATATAATTATTGGAGCAGGATCAGCTGGATGTGTTTTGGCAAATCGCTTGTCATCAATTTCCTCAAATAAAATTCTGCTGCTTGAAGCAGGAGGAAAAGATAACTATCCGTGGATACATATTCCGGTGGGCTACTACAAAACTATGCATAATCCAAAAACTGATTGGTGTTTTAAAACTGAGCCAGATCAAACAATGAATAACCGTTCAATTAATTATCCTAGAGGAAAAACTTTAGGAGGAAGTTCTTCCATAAACGGTTTACTTTACATAAGAGGGCAAGAACAAGATTATGATACTTGGAGGCAACTAGGAAATATAGGATGGAGTTGGAACGATGTTCTGCCTTATTTTTTAAAATCTGAAAATCAAGAAAGAGGTGAAAGTGAATTTCATGGGGTTAAGGGCCCAATCTCTGTTGAGGACCAAAGAATTCAATTGGATATATTAGATATTTTTATGAATGCGGCTGAAGAAATGGGTATACCAAAAGTTAACGATTTTAATAAAGGAAATAATTTTGGATGTGGTTATTTCCAAGTAACAGAAAAAAAAGGATTAAGATGTAGTGCAGCAGTAGGATATTTAAATCCAATTAAAAAAAGAAAAAATCTAAAAATCGTAACAAAAGCACATGTGAAAAATATTAATTTTGATAAAAAAAAAGCCGTTAGTGTTTCATATTGGAAAGATAACCAATTAATCAAATCTGCGGCAAAAAAAGAAATTATATTATCAGCTGGATCCATAGGATCTCCCCATATATTGCAGGTTTCTGGCATAGGAGACCCTTTAAAAATTAAAAACTATGGAATTGAAATTATACATAATTCTCCAGGTGTAGGTAAAAATCTTCAAGATCACATAATGATGAGGCCAGTTTACAAAGTAAAAAATATCAAAACTTTAAATAAAAAAGTTAATAGTTTTTTAGGAAAAATGTTGATTGGAATGGAATATGTTTTTTTTAGAAAAGGTCCGATGACAATGGGAGCAAGTCAACTTTGTGGATTCGCAAAAAGTGACTCTTCGAGAGATACTCCTAATCTACAATTTCATATTCAGCCAATAAGTACTGATAAATTGGGTGGTGCCAATTTACATAATTTTGATGCATTTACACCAACTGTAGCTAATATTAGACCAACAAGTAGAGGAGAAGTGTATATAGCCAGTGCAGACACTAGAGTTCATCCAAAAATTAAAATGAATTATCTGTCCACACCCGAAGATAGAAAAGTTACTGCAGATGGATTAAAATTAATAAGAAAAATAGTTCTCAAAACAAAAGCTTTTGAAAAATATAGCCCTGAGGAATTTAGACCTGGTATAAATATTCAAGATGATGAAGATTTAGTTAAAGCTGCTAGTAATTATTCTCAAACAATTTTTCATCCTGTGGGAACGTGCAAAATGGGGAATGACGAAAATTCAGTCGTTAATGATAGGCTAATTGCTCATGGACTTACAAACCTGAGAATAGTTGATGCTTCAATTATGCCTAATATTACTTCGGGAAATACTAACGCACCCACTATAATGATTGCAGAAAAAGCTGCCGACATGATAATAGAAGATGGCAAGCCATGATCGAAGAGATAGTCATTTTTTTTCAAATAGTATTTATTGATTTAGTTTTAGCTGGTGATAACGCAATTATCATTGGAATGGTAGCTTCTCAATTTAAAGATGAAGTAAGAAAAAAAATTATATTTTGGGGTATTGGAGTTGCAATAGTTTTAAGAATATTTTTTACTTTAATAGCGGCTTATCTTCTGCAAATTAATGGTCTTAAAACTATTGGCGGCCTTCTTCTGCTCTACATTGCTTATAAACTCTATAAAGATGTAATAAAAAATGAAATTAATGATGATAAAAAAATTAAAGCTGATAGTTCAAGTTTTTTTAAAGCAATAATGACTGTTATAATCGCCGATGTAAGTATGAGTCTTGATAACGTTTTAGGAGTGGCGGGAGCTGCTAGGGATCATTACATTTTATTAGTTTTTGGTCTAATTTTATCAATTGTACTAATGGCAACAGTTGCAACCATAATATCTAAATGGATTAAAAAATATAAATGGATAGGATGGATAGGATTTTTAGCTATACTGGCAGTCGCAATAGAATTAATTTATAGTGATTTAAAAATATTTATATAAAAATATGTACTTTAAAAAAATCAACTTAAAAAATAAAACTGCTTTGGTAACTGGAGCTGGAAAAGGTATTGGTAAAGCCTGCGCAATAGCACTTGCCGAAGCTGGGGCTGACCTTATTATTATTAGCAGAACACAAAAAGATCTCGATTCTGTTTCTAAAATTTTAAAAAGATTTAAATCAAAATGCCAAACGCATGTTTGCGACGTAACCAACTATAATCAAATAAAAAATATTATAAGTAAACAAAAGAAAATTGATATTTTAGTTAATAATGCTGGCAATAATATCCCCGAACATTTTACAAAAGTCCAAAAAAGAAACATGGAATATTTAGTAAAACTTAATACTATATCTACATTTCATGTAGCACAATTATGTACTCTTAAAATGTTAGAAACAAAAAATAGAAAAAAAATAGGTGGTTCTATAATCAATATGTCATCTCAAATGGCGCATGTGGGTGGACCAATTAGAAGTGTATATAATATGACTAAAGCGGGCTTAGAAGGACTAACAAAAGGTATGGCGATTGATTTAGCTAAGGACAATATTAGAGTAAACACTGTATGCCCGACTTTTGTAGTCACTCCGATGACAAAAAAATTTCTAAAGAATAAAAAATTTAAGAATGACACTCTTAAGAAAATCCCCATGGGAAAATTTGCCGAACTAAGTGATGTAGCAACGACAGTTGCTTTTTTAGCTTCTGATTCCTCTAAAATGATTACCGGAACTTCAATTTTAGTTGATGGCGGTTGGACAGCAATATAAAGGAGAATAAATGAGTAATTTTGAAGATGTAAAAAAATTTATGAAAACTTTTGGTCAAAAAATAATAAGTAAACCACAATTTCCTGATGAGAAAACTATGAATTTAAGATTTGACTTAATTAAAGAAGAAGTAAATGAACTAGAACAAGCGATGAAAGAAAAAGATTTAAAAGAGGTAGCCGATGCTTTAACCGACATTCTTTATGTAACATATGGTGCAGGCTGTGCTTATGGAATTGATTTAGATAAATGTTTTAAAGAAGTGCAGAGAGCAAACATGAGTAAGCTAGGCGAGGATGGTAAGCCTATCTATAATGATAAGGGCAAAGTGATGAAAGGACCAAATTATTCTGAGCCTAATCTAAAACAATTCGTAGAATAAAAAATAAGTGGCTTTACATTTCACAAAGAAAGAGTTCTCGTTAAGAAAGTCAAAAGTAGTTGCTGAATTAAAAAGACAAAATCTTGATGCACTTTTGATGTTTAAACAAGAGTCCATGTATTGGTTAACGGGCTATGACACTTTTGGATACGTTTTTTTTCAATCCTTAATTTTAACTTCCAAAGGAAATTTAGTTTTACTTACACGTGCGCCCGATCTAAGACAAGCTCAGAATACATCAATCATAAAAGATATAAGAATTTGGATTGATAATGAAGGATCTAAACCTGCAAATGAGTTAAAAAATATTTTGAACGAACTTAATTTAGAAAAATCTAACTTAGGTGTAGAATATGATGCATATGGGTTGACTGGAAAAAATGCTATAAACTTAAATAATTCCTTAAAAAATTTTTCAAATCTTCATGACAAATCTCAATTAGTTTCGAAATTAAGGCTAATTAAATCTTCTCAAGAAATTGAATATGTAAGAAAAGCTTCTGAACTTGCAGATAAAGCTCTAGAAGAAGTTTGGAAAAATGCTAAAGCTGGAGTCAGTGAAGGAAAAATTCTAGCAGAAATGCAAAAAATTATATTTGAAGGAGGAGGAGATTACCCAGCTAATGAATTTATAGTTGGATCTGGCCACAATGCTTTGCTATGTAGATATCAATCTGAAAAAAGAATTTTATCAAATTCTGATCAATTGACAATTGAGTGGGCTGGCACATACAAACATTATCATTCTGCAATGATGCGAACTATAATTATTGGTAAAGCAAATTCAAAACATTACAAAATGTATGAGGCTTGTCTTGAAGCTTTAACTAACTGCGGGAAGAAACTTGTTTCTGGAAATACAGTTGGTGAAGTCTTTAATGCTCATGCAAAAACTTTTGATAGGTTAGGTTACAACAAATCACGAATGAATGCTTGTGGTTATTCATTGGGGGCAACATTTTCTCCTAATTGGATGGACGTCCCGCCTATGATATTTTCAAAAAATCCTTTAATCTTAAAGCCTGGAATGGTTTTCTTTATGCATATGATTTTAATGGATTCTGAAAATAAGTTAGCCATGAATTTGGGCGAGACCTATCTTATAAAAGAAAAAAATAATGAAAGATTGGGTAAAAAAAAATTAGATTTGGTTATTCTTTAAAATTTTATTTGCGCAAAGAAGATGGAAGTTTAAAAGTTACATTCTCTTCTGAGCTTATATGCTCTTCTATTGTAACTTGCGCATGTTTCTTAATTTCTGAAATAAAAGTCTGAACTAATTTTTCAGGAGCAGAAGCCCCAGATGTTAATCCAATTTTATTACATGAAGTTATTTCTTTTATAGGCAGTTCTTTTTTAAAATCAACAAGTTTAGCATTCTCACACCCTGCTTTTTTTGCAACCTCAACTAATCTTTTAGAATTTGAAGAATTGTCGCTACCAATTACAAAAAACATATCACAAGAATCTGCGATTTCCTTCACTGCATTTTGTCTATTTGTTGTGGCATAACATATATCTTCTTTAATTGGGGCTTTAATATCTGGAAATTTTTTTTCTAAAATCTCTATAATATCTTTTGTATCATCTACTGATAATGTTGTTTGAGTAACATAAGCAACCGGTTCATCAATCTCGAGTTTTTTAGCATCTTCTGTGGTTTCTATTAGAGTAATATTTTCTTTTGAGATTTGACCCATTGTTCCTATCACTTCAGGATGATCTTTGTGACCTATAAGTATTATTTTATATCCATTTTTATCATGTCTTTCGGCTTCCTTATGTACTTTTGTAACCAATGGACAAGTTGCATCTATATAAAACATTTTTCTGTTTAATGCTTCATTCGGCACAGACTTTGGAACGCCATGTGCTGAAAAAATTACTGGTCTGGAAGGATCTTTTATTTCATTCAATTCTTCAACAAATATAGCTCCTAATTTTTTTAGACTTTCAACTACTTGGGCGTTGTGAACAATTTCATGTCTAACATAAACAGGAGATCCAAATTTTATTAATGCTTTTTTTACTATTTCTATAGCCCTATCAACTCCAGCACAAAAACCTCTGGGAGATACAAGTAATATCTTTAATTCTTTAGACACGCGTCAATATTAATTATTTTTTTGAGAACGCATATCTTTTGGATTAATTCCTGCAATTTTCACAGGTTTTTTCATTGCATCTCTCCTGAACGGTTCTCCAAGTTCTTGGTTTAGTATAACCTCTATAAATGTTGTAATTCCTTTTTTTTGATCTTCGCAAGATTTTTTTAAAGCTGATGTTAATTCTTCTTGTGTTTTAACTTGAACGCCTTTTAAACCACAACCCTCAGCTACTTTTGCATAACTTAAATCAGGATCTAATTCTGTTCCAACAAAATTATCATCAAACCAAAGAATGGAATTTCTTTTTTCAGCTCCCCATTGGTAATTTCTGAAAATTATCATTGTAACGGAAGGCCATTCTTTTCGATTACAAGAGCTCATTTCACTCATGCTAATCCCAAATGCACCGTCACCAGCAAAACCTACAACAGGTACATTTGGACATCCAATTTTTGCGCCAAGAATTGCTGGAAAACCGTAACCACAAGGACCAAAGAGTCCCGGAGCTAAATATTTTCTTCCTTTTTCAAAAGTTGGATAAGCATTTCCGATAGCACAATTATTTCCTATATCACTAGAGATTATTACATCTGATGGCAAGCCTGCTTGAATTGCTCTCCATGCTACACGTGGGGACATTCGATCTTTATCCCTTTTGCGAGCATCTTTATTCCAAGATGTTCCTGGATCGTCTTCTTCGTGATCTAAGCTTGTTAAAGTTTGTAACCATGCAGATTTCGTTTGATGGATTAATGCTTTACGCTTTTCTCTATCAAAGTCCCCTGCTTTGCTTGAAAGTTTTGCTAAAAGTTGTTGAGCAACTAATTTCGCATCTCCGCAAATACCGACTGTTACTTTTTTTGTTAATCCTATTCGATCTGAATTCATATCAACTTGTATAATACTTGCTTTTTTTGGCCAATAATCAATTCCATAACCAGGTAATGTTGAGAAAGGGTTGAGTCTTGTTCCTAATGCCAAAACAACATCAGCTTTTGAAATTAATTGCATTGCTGCTTTTGATCCATTATATCCTAATGGTCCAACAGCAAGCGGGTGGCTTCCTGGAAAACTATCATTATGTTGATAGCCGGAACAAACTGGAGCATCGAGTTTTTCTGCTAATTTTTTACAGTCTTCAATTGCATTTCCTATAACAACTCCTGCTCCCGATAATATTACTGGAAATTTTGCACTCGATAATAATTTTGCTGCCTCTTCAACAGCGGCCGCTCCCCCAGCCTGTTTTTCTAAACGAACTATAGGAGGGAGTTCAATATCAATTACTTGTGTCCAATAATCTCTCGGAACATTAATTTGGGCAGGCGCTGATCCCCTTATTGCTTTTTCAATTACACGATTTAAAACTTCCGCCATACGAGATGGATCCCTAACTTCTTCTTGATAGCAGACCATATCCTTAAAGAGATTCATTTGTTCAACTTCTTGAAATCCTCCTTGACCCATGGTTTTGTTTGCTGCTTGAGGTGTTACCAAAAGCATAGGAGTATGATTCCAATAAGCCGTTTTTATAGGTGTTACTAAACCTGTTATCCCAGGTCCATTTTGTGCAATACACATTGCTATTTTGCCAGTAGAACGAGTGTATCCATCTGCTATCAATCCTCCGTTTGATTCATGGGCCACATCCCAAAAAGTGATTCCAGCTTTAGGAAAAAGATCCGAGATTGGCATAAAGGCAGATCCTATTATTCCAAAAGAATGTTCTATTCCATGCATTTGAAGAACTTTTACAAAAGCTTCTTCCGTTGTCATTTTACTCATGATAAAATCCTTAAAAAATACTTTAATTATATCAATTTTAGAGCTATATCCAGTAGGAAAATGTCACGAACAGATTTGATAATTCACGATGAAAAAGACAATGTAGCTGTTGTCGTTATTGATAAAACATCTAAAAATCAAGAATGTACAGGATGGGTTATGGAAAATGATAAAACATTTAACATAAAATCTATTAACGAAATTCCTCTTGGTCATAAAATTGCTCTTCAGAACCTTAAAGAAGGTGACACAATTTTAAAATATGGACACGATATTGGCAAAGTTGTTAAGCCAATAAAAAAAGGTGAACATGTTCATGTACACAATGTAAAAACTAAGAAATGGTAGTATTATGGAAATTCCAAAAAGTTTTTTAGGTTATAAAAGAGAAAACGGAAGAGCTGGCACAAGAAACCATGTAATTATACTTCCAGTGGATGATATTTCGAATGCATGCGCAGAAGCAGTAGCAAATAATATTAAAGGCACAATAGCCTTGCCGCATTCGTATGGGAGACTTCAATTTGGAGCAGATTTAGAATTGCATTTCAGAACAATGATTGGGACAGGAAGTAATCCAAATGTAGCAGCTGTAATAGTTGTTGGTATTGAACCAAAATGGACAAAAAGAATTGTAGATGGAATTTCAAAAACTGGAAAACCTGTTGAGGGTTTTCATATTGAGCGAACGGGCGATATTGGCACTGTGATGAAAGCCTCAAAAAAAGCACAAGAATTTGTGATGTGGGCATCTGAAAAACAAAGAGAAGAATGTCCTTTAAGCGATTTATGGATATCAGTTAAGTGTGGTGAATCTGATACGACATCAGGTCTTGCATCAAATCCAACGGTTGGGAATCTTATGGATAAATTAGAACCTCTAGGAGTTCATTTATGTTTTGGTGAAACTTCAGAACTTACAGGAGCTGAAACTGTTTGTGCTAAGAGAGGTGCTACACCCGAAGCTTCAAAAAAATTTATGAAAACTTGGAATGCGTATAATGATTTTATTCTTAAAGAAGCGACTGATGATCTTTCAGAAAGTCAACCTACTGCTGGAAATATTGCTGGAGGTCTTACAACTATTGAAGAAAAAGCGTTCGGTAATTTTCAAAAAATTGGTTCTTGTAAATTTATTGATGTGTTAGAACCGGCTGAAACACCAACTAAAGGTAAAGGTTTATATTTTATGGACACTTCTTCTGCGGCCGCAGAATGTGTAACTCTTCAAGCAGCTGCGGGTTTTAATATTCACTTATTTCCAACAGGACAAGGTAATATAGTTGGGAATCCAATTGAGCCGGTTATAAAATTAACAGCTAACCCATTAACAGTAAAATCTATGGGAGAACATATAGACTGCGATGTATCAAAAATTCTTTCGAGAGAAATGAATCTATTTGAAGCTGGAGATGAATTAATAAAAACAACTATCAGAGTAGCTAATGGTAGATTAACTTGCGCAGAAGCTTTAGGTCATAGAGAGTTTGTTATGACTAAACTTTATAGAAGTGCATAATGAATACAAATTATTTTTCCAAAACTAGAATCCTTGATGGAGGTTTGGGACAACATTTGCTTTCAAAAGGCCTTAAACCAAAAGGAAGTTTGTGGTCGGCTACTGCTTTAATAGATAAAAAATACCACAATCTAATAGTTGATGCTCATCTAGATTTTATAAATTCAGGAGCAGAAGTAATAGTTACGAATAACTTTTCTGCCAGAAGATCAAGAATGATACAAAATAATGTAGAAAAACATTTTGATTATGCAAATGAAAAAGCTGGAGAGCTTGCTTTAAGAGCTAAGGAAATTTCGAAAAAAAATGTCTTAATTGCTGGAAGTCTACCAGGACAAAATAATACTTATGTATTAGATGAGAGAGATAGTAAAATAATTGAAAAAGGGTTTCATGACCAAGCTAAATTAATAAAACCCTTTGTTGATTTTTTTTATTTTGATGTTTTGTGCGGTAGTAAAGAATGTGAGATAGCACTTAATGTTACAGAAAAATTAAACAAACCAGTATTAGTTGGATTGCATGTTAAAAAAAATGGAAAACTTCCATCAAATGAAAGCATCAGTGAAGTGTTTGAAAAATGTAAAAACAAAAATTGGCTGGGACTAGTTGTTGCTTGTGTATCTCCTGAGATTATAGAAAATTCTGTTGATGAAATTAAAAAACTGAACATATTTTTTGGTTATAAAGCTAATCTTTGGAAAGCAGAGGAACCCATTCCGGTGCACAAATTTGCATCTCCTGATGATGAAATTGGAGCAAATCCAGTTGAATCTATGGGTACAAGAGATGACTATACAGACATCAAATTTCTAGAATTTTCGAAAAAAATGATTGATAAGGGCGCCACAATTTTAGGTGGGTGCTGTGAAACAAAACCATCACACATTAAAAAAATTTCAACTTTAAAAAATTAGTTATTAGTACTATTAAAAACGTAATAAGCTACTGCTTCGATTTCCTCTGTAGTCAAAATTCCATCCCAAGGCGGCATAACCCCTATTCCATTTTTTACAGCTGAAATAATTTGAGGTATTTGTGGTTTAAGTATATCTAAATTTGGACCAATAGCTCCACTGGAACCGGCTGATTGTAAAGTGTGGCACGTACCGCACATGGCTTTCTCATTATAAATTTCTAATCCTAAGTTCATTTTGTCGTCTGCATTAACTGCTGTAGTAAAAATTATTATTAGTAAATTAAAAAATATTTTCTTATAAAATTTTTTATTCATTAATACTTTGCAGGTTTATTAGCTCTTAAATCTAACCATTGCCTTACTTTTTTTCTTAAAAAAGATGCAGCTACTCCTAATACTAAAGCTAAAAATATTGATGATACTCCATAAACAATAGGATATTTTTCGGATATTGTAAAAATCGTATTTCCAAATTTACTTATTTCAACAATTTTATCTGTCGGAATTTGGATAGTTGGAGTTCCATTTCTAAAAAAAGTATCATATGCCATCAACACACCTACTCCAAGCATAAGTATGGCAAGCAAAGTTTTTAACTCCGATCCCTGAAGTTTTTGTCCAGCTTTTTGACCGCTGTGAACTCCTGCTATAGATCCTGTAATAAGTATTAAAACAAGAACTAGATCTATTGTGTTGTATGCAAAGGCATGAGAAACAACAACAAACCCGGTTACAAATATTGTAACAAACAAAGAAGTTCCAGGTACTAATTTTATTGGCATACCAATCAAATATATCATTGCTGGAACCATCAAAAAAGCTCCTCCGACTCCCATAATTGCAGCAACAAAACCAACAAGGATACCTAGAATAATTGGGACTAAAGCACTCTCATATACTTTGGAAGTTTTAAATCTTGTTCTAAAAGGTAAACCGTGTATCCAGTAATGAGTATGTAATTTTTTTTTAATTATTACTTTTTTTTTAATTCTGTCAATTTCCATAATTCCATCTCTAAGCATAAAACTTCCTATGATGGCAAGAACGTACATGTAAGATAGTGTAATAACTAAATCTATTTTATTTATGCCTTTAAAATATCCAAAAGTAATCATTCCTAAGGCGGTTCCTATCAATCCTCCCGCAATTATCATCCATCCCATTTTAAGATCCATGGTTTTTTTAAACCAATGCGTCAACGACCCAGAAGTAGATGATGCCAAAATATTGTTGGCTTCATTTGCTATTGCATAAGCAGGAGGAATTCCCATAAAAATTAAAAAAGGGGTCATTAAAAAACCACCGCCAACTCCAAATAAGCCTGATAAAAAACCTATCACAAAACTTACAAAAAGGAATAAAACTATATTTATTTGAACTTCAGCTATAGGTAAGAAAACTTCCATAAAATACTTAATCAATAAATATTCTTGAAATATAATAATGTCAATAAATAGATAAATTAATAGATGGTTGCGCCAAAAACCTTGATCTCTTCATCTTCTACACCAAGCACTAATCGTCCCAAAAAATCACCAGAAATGCTATTGCTGGTCTGTTTATAAAGAATCGTTACGTAAGAATCTCTCCTCAAACACCCCAGAACTTCTTTTTTATCTGATAAACTGGTTAATAATTTATTATTTGTCCATTGTTTTCCTAATTCTACTTCATTAGCTCCAAACAACATTTGTGATGAAAAATCTCTTGTAAATTCTCCATAATTTTTTTGATTTGATGCTCTTACTAAATTATCCCAAATTGGATTCGCAATCTCTATAATTTCTTCATCAGTTTTATTGAGAAGATTCATCTGTTTTTTTATTTGATATTTTAAGAAGCTTTCTTTTTCTCTTCATCTCCAATTATATGATAAACTGGCATTTTTTCCATAGTAAATTTTCCAGTTTTAGGATCACGACGAGATACAGTTAAGCAATGCCAGTTCTCATCATCTAATTTCATATGGTCTCCTCTATAATAATATCCTGGCCAACGTGTTTCTTCACGGAACAACGTATGTTCTGTTACACATTGTGAAGTTATTGCACGATGTTTTAATTCCCAGGCTCGCATAAGCTGGTGATAATCCTCTGCACCTACATGTTCAAGATCTTCCTCAAACCATTGTAGTAATTCCAATCCTTTTTTAAGTAAGTTTCCGTTAGTCATATAATTAACAGAAATACCCCCAACATATTCATCCATAATTTTTTGAAGACGTTGAAGACCTTGTATCGGAGAAAAGTAGCTTGGAGATACAGTACCTCCAGTGATCTCATTTCTTCCTACAGTATAATTTTCTAAAGGCTTGTATATAATTTTTTTAAAATCTTCACATTGTTTTTCACTAACTTGAATATCTTTTGCTTTCTGGTCTTCTATATATTTAACTGCGGCTTTTGCGGCTAAACGGCCTTCTGTGAAAGAGCCTGAAGAAAATTTATGTGCACTTCCGCCAACTGTGTCTCCTGCTCCAAAAAGACCTTGGATAGTCATCATTCTGTTGTATCCCCAAAAATATTCTGGTGGAGAGATATCTTCCGGACCACTTACCCAAGCTCCTGAACATGTTGCGTGAGAACCCATTACATATGGTTCAGAAGTGGTTAATTCAGGATTTGTATATTTAGGATCTATATTTTGAGAAGCCCAAACAACAGCTTGTCCAACTGTCATCCCAAGAAAATTTTCCCAGCCGATTGTTTCTAAATGAGGATCTTGAAAAGCTTCTTTAGTCACCATTTGAATTGGTCCACCGCCAGCCATAACTTCTTGAACAAAAGCATGATTACGTAGGCATGTCGGTGTTGGATGGTGATCGATATACTCTCCCACTAATTTTTTTGTTTGTTCGTACCATTTTTTTTCATAGTTTTCTCCATTAGCATTTTGTGTGTAAGTTTTTAAATGTAAAAAATAAGCACCAACAGGACCATATCCATCTTTAAATCTGCATAAAACAATTCGATTTTCCATTTGAGTCATTTTTGCACCAGCGGCTATGGGTAGAGCATAAGCGGAACCATTGCTCCAAGGTGCATACCAAGTTCTTCCCATACCTTCACCTACCGCTCTTGGTTTAAAAATATGTGACGCTCCGCCCGCAGCAACTATTACAGTCTTAGCACGAAAAACATAATAATCTCCTGTGCGCATATTGAAACCTACTGCACCACCAACTCTATTTTCTTCATTCTCATCCATCAGTAAATGGGTAATCATTATTCGGTTATAAATTTTATCAGCAGATTTTTTAGCTGCTTCAGCCACAATAGGTTTGTAGCTTTCTCCATGAATCATTATTTGCCACTTACCTTCTCTTTGATAGCGTCCAGTTTTCGGATTCTTCATCATTGGTAAACCCCACTCATCAAACATGTGAACTGTTGAATCTACGTGGCGAGCCATATCGTAACCCAGATCTTCTCTTACTAATCCCATTAAATCATTACGAGCATAACGTACATGATCTTCTGGTTGGTTTTCATTCCACTGCATTCCCATATAGCAGTTTATTGCATAAAGACCTTGGGCTACTGCTCCACTTCGATCAATATTTGCTTTTTCAGCACAAATTATTTTTAAATCTCTTCCCCAATGTCTTGCTTCAAATGCTGCGCCAGTGCCAGCCATTCCTCCGCCTACTACGAGAATATCACATTCTTCGTGATGGGTTTTATGTTTTGCCATTAATAATAAACTCCTTTTTTAAATGAATTTTTATCAATTGTTGGCAAATCTTTTTTTGTATTTAAACCCTTAGGTTCAGAATAAAGAATTTGAGATTTAATTTCTTCTTGATTAGGTTTATCACCCTCAGCAAGTTTTGGGATAAATTTTCCCCACGGTTTAGTTGTTATCGGAGAAACGAAATCTTTTTCTGTTCCATTTCTAAATTTAATTTTCCATGAAATAGTCCCTTTTTCTTCTTCTCTTCTAACTCTTACACTATGACCCATAGGAGCAAAATCTGCATATCCACGAACATCAATTGCGTGATTTGGACATGCCTTCACACATGAATAACATTCCCAACAAAAATTAGGTTCTATATTTTTTGCTCGTCTAATAGTTTCATCGATGTGCATAATATCGGACGGACAAATATCAACGCAGTGTCCACATCCGTCGCAGCGAGTCATATATACAAAAGTCGACATAATTATTTTTGCTTTCTATTTATATAATTTATATACATATTAATAGTGCTTTGGTGCCTCACGCTTAATACCCAAACCAAATTTCTCTGGTGCATCGGCTGGCGGTGGCATGTTATCTCTTGAACCATCTGCTTCTGCTAAGTTTTTTTGAAGTGCTGCTCCTGGCTTATAAAACATATGCGCAAATTTAGACCAATACACTCCACCAAATAAAACAAAATTAGATATAATAAATAAAATTAAAAATACCTTATCGTCCCATCTATCATTTAAGTTTAATGATTGTAAAAATGACCAGACCAAGCCAAAAAAAGAAGATGCTAGAAGTGCTAATACAAATAAATCTGCTTTAATAATTCTGTACCAAGGTTGAGCTTCTGAATAAACATCTACTCTTAGAAAAAACCAAAACCAAGATCCTCCTAGAACAGTCATTATTGCTCCAGCGTGCCAAATGATTGGCCATACTACTGGGGTATTTGAACTTGGTGAGGAATAACAAAAAATCATTATAACTGAACCAAGCCAAAATAAAATAGTTCCATACATACCAAAGAGATGTGCAACTCTTCTTTTTCCAGTTCCTAACTCTGATGTAGTCGCTATATCACCAGCTATTGTTTTAACAACGACGGCAGTTTTTTCACCTGCTGTAAGTATTTTTTTAGCTGATTTTTTTGCTTTCTTTGCGTTTTCAAAAAAATATTTTACATTTTTTTTATGAATTATATCTAGCAAAGTACCTAGAACCACTAACAGTCCCATAACAATAACAAAAACTTGCATAGCTATAGCTGGTATAGTGTCTGCAAGAATTAAAAATGGATTGTTAGTAATCAAAATAAACCCCTTCTTATTTTATAAAATTTAATAAACGGTTCTTTTTGGAACCGTTTATTAATAATATTTTAAATCCCTAATTGATTAAGCAGCTGCTTGCATTGGAATATTATGTTTAACTGCCATACCAGTTAAAAAATTCCAAAGATACTTAGCTGTAGACAAAGCTGATTTCTCTGCTTTCTCTTGTTCTTTCTTAGACATGCTATCTAATAATTTTTCACATGCTTCTCTATGATAAACATCAGCAGCCTTGTGAACTTCAAAAAACTTTAATCCTTCTTTTGAAGTAACACCATAATGATTTATTAAACCTCTAATTTTTGTCTCAGCAATTTCAGGAATTTGTCTTTCGTAAGTATAAAGGGAAGCTAAGCCTTCTGCATAACTTGCTCTTCCGTGCTTAAAAAAATTATCAATCAATTCCGCAGTAAACTTTTCTTTCTTCGCTGATTCAATTTCTTCTTTCTTTGATCCTAGAGCAAATGCAAAATCTCTCCAAAGTCTAGGGTGATCTGCGTCTCTATTCTCTTCGTCTTGAAGATTTTCTAAAAGAATTTTTCTTTTTTCTATATCTTCACATAGCGAGTGTGTAGCACTTATATAACGAGGAAATGCTTTTACATGTTGATAATATTGTTCAGCATAATCCTTGATTATTTCTCTAGTTAACTTTCCATCATTCCAAGATTTATAGAACGGATGATTAAGTAAGTGGTACTTATCTAGTTTCTTATTTAGTTCTTTTGAAAACATTTATTTCTCCTTTGTTTTTTTCTTGATCATTAACTTTTTCCTATATTTAATCAAGAAAGATTAGAAGGCTGCAACAAAATAATTAACAACTTTAAGTTGAATTTTTATTTTAGCTTTCCTTCTTTTCTCATTTTTTCCCTAATTTTTGTAGCGGAGATTTGCTGGATTTTTTCAGGAAGAATAACCTCCTCAATTTTATACCCGACTCCTCTTCCATAACTAATATTGGTAATATTTGGAACTAACATAATCTTAAATCTATTTTCATATTTTGGGTTTAATCTTTCTTCTATATTTTTTTTTACCGTTTCAAAATTAAAAGGATTATCATCAACGCCTTGGACGTCTCTAATTTGAATGCAAACTTGTCCAGTTTTTTTAACTATTTCTTCAAACAACGCATAATGACCATCATGAAAAGGCTGCCATCTTCCTAACATTTGTGCTGTTGGCTTTTTATTATCCCATTCGTAAGGCATTACTTTATTTTCTCAGCTATTTTAGTTGCCCAAACTTTAGCATCTTGACTTATTACATGGAAATCAAATTTTTCTGGTTTAACAAACATTGCGTTTGTATCTTCAAATCTACCTTTTTTAATTGTATCTACCCAAACAATAAAATCTGCATTAAATAACTCTCTTGCTTTTGGAGTTGGGCAAATAAAATCACAAACAACATATTTTCCTTCTTGTTTATATTTTTCAGCTAATTCAGCCATGCGTTTTGCTTGTCTTACTCTTCCTTCTTCACTAAAATCCCAGTCATTGGCGGCTTTTCTTACTTTATCATTGTTAATCCATTTTGCATTTAGTAACGGCACTAATTCTGAAGCTAAGGTTGTCTTGCCAGAGCCAGGTAACCCCATGATCAATATTTTTTTCATATTTTTTATGCTGTTAATATCCTTGGAAGTGGTCTTTCGTCAATTGGTAAATGAATTAGAGTTGCAAAAAAAGAAAGTGCAATGGATAAATACCAAGCGTAATCATATGAACCATACTGATCATAAAAATATCCACCCAGAAAAGCACCAAAAAAAGAGCCTATTTGATGACTAAAAAAAACTAAGCCATACAACATTGATAGATATTTAGTTCCGAAAATCTGAGAAATAATCCCATTTGTTGGAGGTATTGTGGAAAGCCAAAGGTAGCCATAAAAAATTCCAAATCCAATAGCTACATATGTAGAGGTTGGTAGAAGTAAAAATAAAATCATGATTACTCCACGTGAAAAATACAAGATACTTAACAACAATTTTTTACTGTACTTTCCAGAAAGATATCCAAACGTTAATGTTCCAAAAATATTAAAAAGTCCTATTAATGACAATATTGCAAATGCAGTCCAAATTTCGAAACCTCTTTCTTGTATATAGCCCGGTATATGCGCCGAGACGAGTGTTATGTTAAATCCACAAACAAAAAAACCTAAAGTCAAAAGAATAAAGCCTTTGTGATTAAGTGCTTCTTTTAAAGCCTGGGGTATAGTTTGTTCATTTTTATTATTAACATTTTCAGTTTGAGTTTTTTTAATTGGTCGAAGAAAAATTGCTACAATCATTCCAAAAATAATAAAATATAAAAATGTTTCTAATGTTCTTTCCCAGCCAAATGATGTTAAAGCAAATTTTGTATATAAAGGGGAGAAAAAATAACCAACCGATGCTGTTGCTACAACAATTCCAATAGCCAGTCCTCTTGTTTTGTTTGGGAAGTGTTTACCCACTTCTCCTATTTGAACACTTATTGCTGTCCCACCAAGACCAATACCGACTAATAAACCTAGGCTAATTTGAAAATATATTCCTGTATTAGGTCCGGAATAAAGGAGATAGATACCAAGTGCAAAAAAAATAAAAGCCAATATAGTAACTTTATTGCCACCTATTTTATCAGCCATTGCTCCAAAAATTGGAGCAAACATACCCCACACCAACATTTGAATCCCGATAGCTAAACCAAATTGTGTAATAGTACACTGCAAATCTTGAACAAAAAAATCAGAAAACAAACCAAATGTTTGACGTAAGCCCATTGAAACAGCAACAATTCCACAAGCTGATAATAAAGTTATTAAAGCTATTTTGCTTTGAAAAAAATTTTCTTTTATCATTTAATAAATTTCAAAGATCTTTTTAAATCATTTATTAAATCTTTTGGGTCTTCAAGACCAATATGCAAACGAACTAGGTGTTCATTTTTTTCTAACTTAAAATACCGTCTTGTTCCTAATTCAACTGGATCTGTATAAACAGCAAGACTTTCAAATCCACCCCAACTATATCCAATTCCAAAAAGTTCTAATGAATTAACAAACTTGTATACTGAACTTTTGCTTTTACTTTTTATAATTAAACTTAATAGTCCAGAAGCGCCTGAATAATATTTTTTCAATAGTTTAAATTCTCTTGATGAAGGTTTATAAGGATATAGTATTTTGCTTATCTTTCTTTGGGTTTTTAAAAAGTTAATAATTTTTTTTGCATTTTCTTGATGTTTTTCAAGCCTTATATCTAAAGTTCTTAAACCTCTTATAACGAGATAAGCATCATCAGATGACAATCTATAGCCCGAAACATGATTATACCACCAAACTTTTTTATAAGCTTTTTTATTTACAGCAACGGTGCCAGCCATCACGTCTGAATGGCCAGAATAGTATTTAGTAGCAGATGTGATTGATATATCAAATCCTAATTTTAATGGCTTAAAAAAATATGCTGTGGCCCAAGTATTATCTATTGCAGTAAATATATTTTTGCTTTTAGCTAAAGAAACTATTTTCCCTAAATCATTCATTTCAAAAGTATTGCTGCCAGGATTTTCAACGTAAATAAGTTTAGTTTTTTTTGTAATTTTATTTTTTAAATCTTGAAAATTATTCGGATTATACCATATAGCTTTTACATTGAATTCTTTAAGTAAACCATCTGTAATTTTTTGCGTTGGTCTATATACACCGTCAGAAATTACTATTTCATCCCCAGGTCTGCATATGCTCATTATTGCTAAAGCAACCGCAGCAAAACCTGTTGGCGTTAGAAAAACTTGATAAGCTTCTTCCAACCCCTTAAGTAATTTTTGCAATTGAACTGTAGTTTGAGTTCCTGATCTTCCGTAATCCCAATGTTCAACATCTTTCCCTTTTGCTATATCTTTTTGGTGCTTCCTTAACTCTTGCATTGTTTTAAATAGAATTGTGGACGCACGAACAACAGGAGGGTTAACTGACCTGGACGAATAATCCTTTGCAGCAGTTTTTAAATATGTTTTTAATGACTTTTTCATAAAATATTTGATAACAAAAATGGAGAATGCTATATCCAATTAATAAGGTCAATTATATAATTATATATAAAAAGGAGAATGAGTATTATGGGGTATCCAAAAAAGCATAGAGGCCGTAGAAAAATGGGCTCAAAAAAAAGAAGAGCACGTAAGAGAAATAAAAGAAAATAAAGTTAGTCATTAAGTGGAAGAGTTAAATAGAATTAGAAAGGCTAGTCTTTGGATTTTTGTTATTCCATTGGTTGCTATTAATTCTTGTTTGTTCGTCTCAATAAATTACCATCTTTTTGAAAATACAATTTTTGTTGTCGATCAAATTGGCAGGTCGGGTTTTACTATACCTTACATTGATGGAAGTCTCTCAATAAGCAGAGCGGCGAGAACTTATCCTTCGTACCTATTATTTAAACCTGGCATGATTATTACTGCTATATTTCTTATACAGTATTGGATATCAAATAATAATCTTTTTAAAAAAATTGAAGATTTTAGAAAAAAAAATAAATATTTTTTATTTTTTGGTGTTGGTTCAGCATTATTTCTTATTTGTCACTCGATATTTTTAGGAATTAATTTTGAAACAGATTTATATAAATTTTTAAGAAGATTTGTTCTTTTGGGTTTTATTATGTTTGAGCTAATTGCCCAAACTCTTCTTGTTTTAAATATTATTAAAATAAAAGATAAAATATTAGAATTTATTAATATTAAAATTTTAACATTAAAAATTATTTTAGTTTCTGTCTTGGTGGTTGTAGCTTTTTTATCAGCTCCTATACTAAATTCTTCTGAATATATTCACTTTAAACACGCTTTGGAGTGGAACTTTTTTTTAGGAATTGTAACTTTTTATTTATTAACTTTTTTATTCTGGAAAAAAAATTAACTCTGTGTTGGTCACAGTTTTTTTTTGAGTGTCGCACGTGAAATGATTCAATATTACTAATAGTAAGTTTTAAAAGGAGACAAGGGTTGAAATTGCAGGCCTAAAAAACCAAAAGATCCAGTCACTTTCGTGACCGAACCTTTAAGTTTTGTGACGCTGTTGAAGTACTACCTTCGTCACACCCACAGGGACTGTTTAGTACTACTGCCCCCCGTTTTCTGCCCGATGAGCTTGAACCTCTCGGCTTTTCCTCACCTGGCCAGTTAAGAGTTGCCTCTTAATTCATTTATTAGAATAAACCTTTTAAAATAAAGTTAAATCACTATTTAGTTGTTTTATTAATTTTTGATTTAAGTCAGTTAATTATGTGGATAAGTATTTGTTGATTGTTCTATCTATCCAGCCGCCTCCTAAAACTTTATCCCCAGATTTATTTTTCTGATAAAACACGCATGCTTGGCCTGGCGATATTCCTGCTTCGTCTTCCAATAAATCTACCTCTGCGTTACTTCCATTAATGGATATTTTAGCTTTAATTAATCTTCCAGTGGACCTTACTTTAATAAATAAAATATTTTTATAATCATCAGTATTGCTTAGAAGGTTAATATCTTTTAAGTAAATTTTTTTAATAAGTAACGATTCTCTATTTCCTACAATTACTTTATTTTCTTTTGAATCTATATCTACAACATACAGAGGTTCCTCATGAGAAATCTTAATTCCTTTTCTTTGTCCTATTGTGAAGTTAATTATCCCTTCATGTTTTCCTAAAATATTACCTTTTGTATCTATAATATTACCTTCCTTGAAAGCATTTGGTGTATATTTTTTTATTACAGAAGCATAATCTCCGTTTGGAACAAAACATATATCTTGGCTTTCTGGTTTATCTGCAACATTTAAATTTAACTCTGAAGCTATTTTACGTGTTTCTATTTTGTTCATCTGACCTAAGGGAAATCTCAAAAAATTTAGTTGTTCTTGGGTAGTGGCAAAAAGAAAATAACTTTGGTCTTTATTTAAATCAATTGCTCTATACATTTCAGCATTTCCATTTTTTTGAATTCTATTAACATAATGTCCAGTGATTAATGCATCTGCTTTTAATTCTTGAGCGTAAGCATATAGATCTCTGAACTTTACTGTTTGATTACATTTTACGCAGGGAATAGGCGTTTCTCCACCAACATAACTTTCTATAAAAGAGTCAATAACATCTTTTTTAAATCTCTTTTGGTAATATAAAATCTTATGATCAATATTTAACTGTTGAGATACTCTTTTTGCATCCATAATATCTTGACCTGCGCAGCATTGCCTCCTTGCCACAGATGACTTGGCTTCATCATAAAGTTTTAAGGTAACTCCAACTACATTATAACCTTCTTTCTTCATTAAACCCGCTACTGTCGATGAATCCACTCCTCCAGACATGGCAACGACTAGCTTTGTTTGATTTTTAGGCTTTAAAAATCCTAGTGAATTAGCTGTTTTTATTGGTTTAATCATTAATTAATATATTTGTTTTATTATATAAAATGGTATTTTTCCATAAATGTTTTTAGATTATGAGCCTGGCGATTATGTTATAAATCCCAACAAAAAAAGTTGGGGAATTGGCCAAATCCAATCAATAATTAACAATAAAATAACAGTTAATTTTGAAAACGTTGGAAAGAAGGTTATAAACAATAAACTAATTATTTTAGAAAAGATTAAAAAAATTGAGTAGCATAAATTTAAAAAATATTGCAGAACAACTAATAGATACTTTTTTTGAAGCTGGAGAAATTGCAAAAAAAATAAGTGATCAAGGTGTAAAAATTACGATTAAAGAAGACAAATCTCCAGTAACTGATGGAGATTTAGCGGTAGATAAAATTCTAAACGAAAAGATAAAAAAAATAACACCTGAAATACCTATAGTTTCTGAAGAAACAGTTAAAACTAATATTAAAATTGAAAATGAAAATTTTTGGTTAATCGACCCAATAGATGGAACTAAAGAATACATAAAAAAAAAAGATGAATATACATTAAACGCTGCTTTAATTTTAAATTTAAAACCTGAGATTGGTATTGTTTATGCTCCTGCAAAAAATAGATTGTTCTTTTCCTATGGAAATGGATCTGCCTACGAAATAAGAAATAAAAAAACTATAAAATTGAACTGTGAAAAAAAAAGTAAAGACAAAATAATAGGTCTAGAAAATTCAGGAACCACCCCTAATGAAATATTAAGCATTTATAAAGCTCATAAAGTTTCAGAAAAAATTATAATGTCTAGTTCCCTTAAATTTTGTGTTTTAGCAGCCGGAGAAGCTGATATTTATGCTGCAAAAGCTAGAGCTTATGAGTGGGATATTGCCGCTGGACATGCAATTTTAGAACATGCCGGAGGAACTTTAACAACGCACGATAAAAAAAAAATTTTTTACGGAAAAGAAGATTACAAAAACTTACCTATAATAGCCAAAAGATCAGAAGAGTTAAGCAAATAATTGCAACCTTAAGTTGAGCCTAGATTGGTTAATTTACCGCTTTTTATTCAAAGTATAA
>Ga0208522_1000717_pt1 | contig 22589 bp, 16 predicted proteins | sample ETNtaG_25_FD_185763 | JGI IMG/M metagenome (GOLD analysis project Ga0208522, IMG submission 185763) | Marine microbial and viral communities from oxygen minimum zone, Eastern Pacific Ocean - ETNP201302SV86 (SPAdes) (version 2) | ecosystem: Environmental > Aquatic > Marine > Oceanic ... | reverse complement strand
TCGAGTGGCATGGCGTTGTATATAGAAGCCCTGACTCCTCCTACTGAAGCATGTCCTTTAAGAGCAAATAACCCTTCTTTTTCTGATTCTGATAAAAATTGCTGGAGTAGTCTTTCCTGACCAAAGTGAAAAGTGACATTCACAGTAGAACGGTGATCTGGATCAGCAACAGCAATATAAAAATCAGAGTCATCAAGAATCTGATATAATAGTCCTGATTTTTGTTCAGCAAGTTTTTCCATTTCCGGAATTCCCCCCTGCTCTTTTACCCATTCTAGTACTAAACGTGTCACGTAAACCGCAAATACATTTATTGTATTAAGAATAGACTGTGATTCAACTATAAGTGAATAATCAAGCAGCTTTGGTGTTTCGGGAAGTGCGTTACCCAGTAAGTCTTCACGGACAACTACCAAGGCAGTACCTGGAATGCCAAGATTTTTTTGCAGGCCGGCATAAACAACTCCAAAAAGAGAATAATCGATTTCCCTGGATAAGATGTCCGAAGTAGAGTCAGCTACAAGGGGAATGTCATTTGTTTCTGGAAATTTGTGCCAGCGCGTTCCATAGAGCGTGTTGTTTGATGTCAGGTGAACATAACTGTTATTTTGATCAAGTATACTGATGTCATAATCCGGTATTCTCCTGTAATCAATCTCTTTTCCGTCCGCAAGCACCTCCGTTTTGCCATAACGGCGTGCCTCTTTTTCAGCCAGAGTTCCCCACCTCCCTGTAATGAAGTAGGAACCTTTATGTGACTTCCGGCCCATTAAATTAAGCGGAACCGCAGAAAACTGCATCTGAGCACCACCATGCATAAACATTAATCTGTAGTTGTCAGGTAGTCCCGTTAGTTCCCTGAAAATTGATTCTGCTTCATCAAGTATTTCCTTAAATAATGGAAGCCTGTGACTGAGTTCAACAATAGAAGCCCCAAACCCATGATAATCCAGAAATTCCTGCTGAATTTTCATCATTACCGGAGTAGGGATCATTGCCGGACCTGCTCCAAAATTGTAAACACGATTAGTCATTTTTTAATTTAAAATAGTGCTGAATTAGATTGTTTAATTGAACTTAAAGGTTAGTTTAAGGAATATTTGATCAGGAAGGAATAAAAAATTTAATTAAGATCTTGGTCTTAAGAACAGCTCAACCTTAATGGACAGCACACGTTCATTGCGGATTAACTTAATATTGATTACATCTCCAGATCTACGTGTTTCTATTTGCTGTGCCAAGTCCTCCATTGTAGTAACCTTGGTTTGATTGATATGTGTGATAATGTCACCACCCCATGGAATTTTGTAATTCCCCACTTTGACTGTTTTGGTAGCACCAATCAATCCAGCCTGGTCTGCAGAAGCTCCTTTCACAACTCTGGCAATTAGCACACCTTCAGGCACATCAATTCCTATCCTTTTAAGATAAACAGTCGGTATCGGTTCAATTCCCAGCCAAGGGCGACGTACATATCCGTATTCCAGTAAATCCGGAAGAATCCTTAGCGCCGTGTCGCTAGGAACGGCAAATCCAATACCCACACTGCCAGAAGTACCTATAATTGCGGTATTAATCCCAATTACTTTACCTTCTGAATCCAGTAAAGGACCGCCAGAATTACCTGGATTTATTGCTGCATCAGTCTGAATGATCCCTTCAATTTTACGCCCGTTTTTTGCGGCAATGGTGCGCCCCAAAGCACTTATTATTCCTGTTGTCAAAGTCAGTCTTAATCCAAAAGGATTACCCAGTGCCAATACTTTCTGGCCAACAACAATGTCTCTTGAACTTGAAAAAGCGAGATATTCATAACTGCTCGAAGGTGCATCAATTCGTATTAAAGCCAGGTCGTTGTTTGGGTCTGCGCCAATGAGTTCCCCTGGCCATTGACTATTATCTGATAGAGTGATAATCAGTTTTCTAGCATTTTCAACAACATGATAATTCGTAACAATTGTTCCAGAATCATCAATTAAAAATCCTGTCCCCGATCCAGATTCGGCAGGAATAGCCCTGTAAAAAAAATCGTAGTTTAGACCAATATTGCTGATATTAACAACTGCTTTAATGCTTTTTTCATATATCCTGATGTTTTCTTGCTCTTCTACTGAAAAACGTGTAACTCCATAGGCATAGAATAAGTAAAGATTAAGAACAATTATCAAGGAAATAAATTTTTGAATAATCATATATTTAATCAAAAATTACTTCAATAAATAGAACGTCCACCATCAACAGGAAGGATCGTTCCGGTTACAAAATCAGATTGTAGCAAATATTCAACTGCCTGCACAATATCTTCTACTTTACCAATGCGCTTAAGCAGGCTGTTTTCAACTGATGCAGTTAAGTCCATCTCAATATGTTCGGGAGGAGGCAAAACTGTTCCCGGAGCAATTCCGTTAACCTGTACTTCAGGTGATAAGGCACGTGCTAAACCCTTTGTCAATGAAATCAAAGCAGCTTTTGAAGCACAATATGGCAGAAAACTTTTCCATGGACGTTCAGCAGAGACATCTACCATATTGATGATTTTTCCTTCTCCAGAAGATTTCATATTTTCCCCTAAAGCTTGTGATAAAAAGAAGGGTGCTTTTAAATTTAGTGCTAAAAGATGATCCCATTCTTTTTCAGCTACGGAAAATAATGGAGTTGGGAAAAATTCTGCTGCATTGTTAACCAGTACCGATACAGGACCGGCCTGCTTTTCTGCTTTATGTACAAGTTCTTCGATTGCGGAAACGTCCTTCAAATCTGCTTGTAGAACCAGGTGTCTGGACTTTTTTCCTGGAAGACTTTGAATTGTTTGTTTTGCTCCTACTTCAGAGTGATGATAATGTATCACCAAACGCATGCCAAGTTGTCCCAGTTTCACTGCTACTGCTTGTCCAATACGAACTCCTGCTCCGGTTACAAGGGCTACTTTATTCTCTAAGTCCATAAACTATTCAAAAAGATTAATAATGCCAAAGGAATCAGAAATTAAAATTGGCTTCACAATGGGTGATCCAAACGGGATTGGGCCGGAAGTTTTGATACGTGCCCTGCATTCCCTTCATCCCTTTAATGAATGGGAGCCTTTGATTTTTGGTGATCTGGAAATTATAAAAGAAATCAACAAAGCAGTTGGGGCTCCTTTCTCATACAAGCCAATTTCCAAAAATCATGATCTGCCTATTGAAGAGCTTAATGATTCTTTTTGCATTCCTGTGGTCGATTTACCAGTAAGAAAAAATCGAAAGTGGAAACTGGGTTTGTGTTCCTCATGGGGCGGGGAATCAGCATTTAAATGTGTTCACAACGCCATACTATGGGCAAACAATAAAACAATTGATGCTGTTGTCACAGCCCCGCTTTCCAAGGAGGCACTTTTTTCAGCAGGGTATAATTTCCCGGGACACACAGAAATCATTTCTCACTACAGCAACGGAGCCCGCTCTGTGATGATGCTGTCAGTAGATAATCTAAGAGCTTCAATGGTAACGCTTCACATGTCTTTACGTCAAGCTCTGGATTCACTTACACCGGAATTGATACTTGAGGTAATTGAAATAACTGATTCCGGACTTAGAAGAATGGGTATTCAGAATCCGAAGCTTGGTATTGCAGGGCTTAATCCGCATGCAGGAGAAAATGGGTTATTTGGTGATGAAGAAAATCAAATTATTCTTCCTGCACTGGATCTTGCCCGCAAAAAAAGTCTACTCTGTGAAGGACCTTTTCCTCCGGATACTATATTCCTGGAACATCAGAAAGGAATGATTGACGCAGTAGTTGCACTGTATCACGACCAGGCATTGATCCCTCTGAAATTATACGGATTTGATCGTGCAGTAAACATAACATTAGGATTGCCTATTATAAGAACATCTCCTGACCATGGGACTGCTTTCCAGCTTGCTCCAAAAATGGAGGCTAATCCAAGTTCTATGATAGAGTCAATCAAGATGGCTCTTAATATGACCTCATTATCCAGTTTTGTCTAAATTAGCCATAATAACTCAAAAGATAAAGTATAAAACCGTATTAATACTTTCTCTTCGTCAGCGAGATGCAGTACTTTGATGTGCGGGGATTTCTGAAAAACTTTCACCTGGCAGGGGCAATACGTCTTTAAACAATAAAGTTCTATGTACAATTTCATTAAATATTGGCGCGGCAACGGTTCCGCCGTAATAAGAAGTTTGAGGTTGTTCAACTATAACAAGAACTGTTACCAGTGGATCGGATGCAGGGGCAAAACCAACAAATGAGGCAATGTATCGAGTTTTGGAATATCTTCCCAGTTGATGATCAAAAATTTGGCTGGTACCGGTTTTACCTGCAACTTGATAACCTTTTATCGCTGCTAATTCTGCTGTACCCCCCGGCTGTGTCACGGAAATAAGATACTCTTTAATTAATTCCGAAACTGAAGCGTCAACTACTCGACTGCGAATGCCTGAACCAAATTTTTGAATCAACCTGCCATCATTGTCCTTGATTTCCTTAATTACTATTCCTTTTTTGTCGCGGACATGATCAAGGATATATGGTTGAATCCACTCTCCCTGATTTGCAAAAACGTTGGCTGCACTTACCATTTGCAATGGCGAAACAAGTATGGCCTGACCAAAAGAAATCGTTGCATGATCAATACTTTTCCATTTTTTGGGAGAAATAACCCTGCCGGATGCTTCAGCTACAATACCCGAATTTGGCTTTTGTCCAAAACCGAAAAGCATGATGTAATCATAAAACCGCGACGGCGGTATGCTCATGCCAATTTTTGCCGCACATATATTTGATGATTTTTTTAAAACCTGCTCGAGTGTCAACACACCTTGTGGTGAGGAGTCTCTGATTAAGTTATTACCTATCTTGTACTCACCTTCTTCACAGAAAAATTCCTGATCAGCCGATATAAGCCCCTCATTAAGTCCTGCAGCAACAGTAATCATTTTGAAGGTAGATCCCGGTTCGTAACCTGCAGTTACGGCATAATTCAGCTGACGCTCCCTGCTGTAACGCTGATAACGGTTTGGATCATAGCCGGGATAATTAGCCATTGCCAGGACAGCTCCGGTTTTAGCGTGAATTACAACAGCTGTTCCTCGTTCACCACGTGACTTAATTACTCCCTCACTTAAGGCCTTTTCTGCAAAATGTTGAATCGTGTTGTCTATAGTCAAATAGAGTGAGTACTGATCCGGGATTTTTTTTGAAATATTTGAAAGAGGGTCCGTGCGGTACATTCCTTCTTTCTCAAGTACATAAGTTACTGGCATGCCTGCAAGCAAAGACTCATATTTGTGTTCTATACCTTCCAATCCTTGCGTGTCAATCCCGGAATATCCCAAAAGTTGTCCGGCAAAATTACCGTTAGGATAAAATCTTCGATATTCCTCTATAAATCCAATTCCCTTTAATCCAAGTTTCTGAACAAGTTTTGCCTGTTGAGGATGTAATCTTCGTTTTATCCAGATGAACTGTTGTCTTGATTTCAGTTCATTAAACAGTTTGTGGTAGGGAATTTTGAGAATCGGGGAAAGTCTCCTTGCATATTCAGAAGGTGAGCTCAGTTGGTTTGGTTTTGCAAATAATGATTTCAGTTTAACAGAGACTGCCAAAATTCGTCCGTTATTGTCTAAAATTCTTCCACGGTGCGGCTCCACTTTTACCGTAAGTTCATGTTGAGACTTTGCTTTCTGAATATAGTAATCCGCCTTAATGATCTGTAAAAAAAATACTCTGCCTAAAACCGCAACAAAACATATTCCAAAAAAAAACAGAACCGTCAGAAGACGGGATTTGAAGCTGTAGACTTGAAAACGTGGTGATTGACTCATTTAGTCTTTTTCTCCGGTTATATCCAGCCAGGACAATTTGTATTGCACAGATTCTGGAGGCTGCATGAGCATTGTACCTCCTGCCAGAAATTCCAGACGCTGAGGACGTGTAAGGTAACTTATTTCAACTTCCAATAACTCTAACTGAGAAGACAATTTTGATCGATATGTTTCAAGCAAATCAATTCTGTGAGCTACTTGCCTGAAATTCATCCATTGTGAAAGGTAGAAGATACATCCCGCTGTTACCAGACCCCATATCAGCAAAGTGATTCTAAAAGATTGTACTGACTTCCAGATAAATCCAGGAACAAGTTTCCAGCGGAACTGATTCTTTAGGGAACTCGGAGTTCTTCGTGAGGAATGAATTAATGATTTGAGTGACATAAAAAATCTTCTCTTAAATAATAAATGTGAAATTCAATTGTTCTACACAGCAAATCATTAATGTATTAAAATATTGAATATACTAATACTTCTGCACAAACTATCCCAAACATTTAAAATACACGTTAAAGTGAAACTCGAATGTAGATTTATAACTGATATAATGCATTTAAATTTATGAATCCAAATAATCCTTTTTACTACGTTTAATTTAGAGTATTTTATAAATAGATAGTCATTGAGCATCTTGATTCTGAAATATTGCTAACCACAAATTTCTAAAAATAATTTTATAACCTATGAGTAGTACTGATTTAACACTTGATCAGCGTGATATCAGCTTCGCAATCAGTGAATGGCTTCAACTTGGGAAGCTGAGCAATTCCAAAAAATATGCCGAATTTGATCAGGATACCCTTGAAATGATGGTAAAAGAAGGAATACGTTTTGCGATTGAGGTGGTTTTCCCAACTCGAGCAGAAAGTGATCGTAAGGGCTGCAGAATGGAAGAGGGCAGGGTAAAAGTTTCTGAATGTTTACACAAGCCTTTTCAAAAGGCCTATGAATTGGGATGGGCTTCGATTTCCGATTCTCCAGAATATGGTGGCATGGGTGCTCCTGCAACTATTGGTTTAATAGTCAGTGAAGCAATAAACGGCGCAAATCTTGGATTAGGGATGTTTTTCGGACTCACTTCAGGAGCGGCAAAATTGATTGAAACATATGGCTCAGACATGTTGAAGGAAAAATATATAGCAAAAATGTTTCAGGGACAGTATACAGGGACTATGTGTTTGAGTGAGCCGCATGCTGGGTCAGATGTCGGAGCAGGAATAACAAGCGCCGAATCACAAGGGGATGGTGTTTACAAAATAAAAGGGACTAAATGCTGGATTTCTTCAGGAGATAATGACTTGGGTGAAAATGTAATTCATGCAGTCTTAGCACGTGTCAAGGGAGCTCCAGATGGAACAAAAGGTTTAAGTCTGTTTGTTGTTCCATATTTCAGAGTAAACGATGACGGCTCATTAGGAGACTGGAATGACGTAACGGTTGCATCCATTGAAAATAAAATGGGAATCCATTCAAGTCCAACCGCAGTTCTGAATTTTGGAGAAAATGACGATTGTCTGGGCTGGATTCTTGGCAGTGAAGGCCTGGGAATTTCTGCCATGTTTCAGATGATGAATACAGCACGAATTTTTACCGGATTAATTGGCTTGTCCCTAGGCGGAGCTGCATATGAAAACGCAAAAACTTATGCACATGAGCGTGTTCAGGGTACAAACATTTCAAAAACACGTGATTTAAATGCACAACGTGTATCAATAATTGAACACCCTGCCGTTCGGCTGAATCTGATCAATATGAAGTCAAGGGTCGAAGCTATGCGTGCCCTGATTTATTATACTGCATTGCAATTCGATTTGGAGAGAATTGCTAATACTGAAAATGAAAAAGAAAATCTACAGAACATGATCGATCTGCTTACGCCAATGTGCAAGGGCTGGTGTACTGAGGTTGGACTTGAAGTTGTTCAAGCTGGGCTTCAGGTAATGGGCGGCGTAGGTTATACCAAAGACTTCCCTCTTGAGCAATTGTACCGAGATGCAAGAATTTCTACAATTTATGAAGGTACAACCGATATTCAGGCTCTTGATTTAATCGGCAGAAAAATTCTCCGCAATGATGGCGCTCTTTTTCAGCAACTGATGGGACATTACAGTGAATTAATAAATGAACACAGTGACCACCATGAAATAGGGCAATTAATTAATATATTTGAAGGTTATTGCGAATCGCTTTATGAAACTTCAATGTCAACACAGGAAATATTGAAGGAACGGGGTATGGAATCCATCGCGCTTTATGCGACTCCATTTTTGATGTTTATTTCTTCTGTTACAGCAGGCTGGCTTTTATTGCAGCAAGCAGTTATCGCTTCAGAACAATTGTCAAGGATAAGATCAAAAGAAGGACTGGAAGACCTTGATGATTCAGCATTGCCAGTGGAAAATGAGAACACTATTTTTTACTCAAATAAGATGAAAACCGCGCGTTATTTTTTGGAAGCTGTCATACCTCAATACCATTCTTTACTTGAAGGAGGTAAAAAACAGAACTTCGATGCGCTTGAAATAACTTTTTAAACTATTTTACTCAATCTGAATATATGGAATACAAAGGCCGAGCTCTCCAATGTAATACTGTGGGGAACAATATTGCTGAGCTGATATTTGACTCACAGGATGGCTCAGTAAATAAGTTTGATAAAAACTCGCTTCAGGAACTCGATGAAGTTGTTAAACAGCTGGAAAAAGATCAATCAGTAAAAGGACTGCTTATCTCCAGCGGGAAAGACTCATTCATTGTAGGTGCAGATATTAACCAGTTTCTGGGTGTTTTTCAGGAACCACTTGATATCCTTGTGCAATGGGTAAAAGACGGCCAGCAGGTTTTTTCAAATCTAGAAAATTTAAAGATACCAAGTGTATGCGCTATAAATGGATTTGCACTTGGAGGAGGATTTGAATTATGTCTTGCATGTACTTATCGAGTAGCCTCTTCGGGAGCTAAAGTCGGCTTACCTGAAGTTAAACTTGGCTTACTGCCCGGGTTTGGAGGGACATCGAGACTGCCAAGACTCATAGGTGCAGATAATGCCATAGAATGGACCGCAGGAGGTAAAGATTACAATCCAGAAAATGCTCTTAAGGCAGGAGCAGTTGACTCTGTGGTTGAACCAGAAATATTACGGGATGCCTCTTTGGACCTGCTTGCCAGAGCTATCAGGGGTGAACTGGACTGGGAAACAAAACGTAAAGAAAAACAACAGCCCCTGATGTTGAATGAAAACGAAGCAATGATGACATTTGAGACAGCGCGAGCATTCATTGCAGGAAAGGCAGGTCCAAACTACCCTGCACCTTTAACTATTGTCGGAGTCATGCAGGCGGGTGCAAATCTTCCACTTGAAGGAGCACTGGGAATTGAGGCAGAAGGATTTGCGGAACTTGCAAAGTCTCCGGAAGCAACTTCATTAATAGGCTTATTTTTAGGTGATCAATTACTGAAGAAAAAAGCCAAAAGTTCAAAAAAAATAGCTGAACCGGTAAATCGCTCTGCGGTTCTTGGCGCTGGCATTATGGGTGGAGGGGTCGCTTATCAATCCGCCTTCAAAGGGATTCCAATAGCCATGAAGGATATTGCCCAAGCTCAACTGGAATTGGGCATGAAGGAAGCTGCTAAAATAATGCAAAAACGTATTGACCGCGGGCAAATGGAAGTGGAGGAAATGACTCATATTTTGACTGATATTACTCCAACACTTTCATATGAAAATATTGCTGAGGCGGACTTGGTGGTCGAGGCAGTCGTAGAAAAGGAAAGTGTAAAAAAAGCAGTCCTGTCCGAAACTGAGTCAATTATCCGTAAAAACGCAATCCTTGTTTCAAATACTTCCACCATTTCAATTACAAAACTGGCTAAAGGACTTGAACGACCGGAACAGTTTTGTGGCATGCACTTTTTTAATCCGGTTCACAGAATGCCCCTTGTTGAGGTGATCCGTGGTGAAAAAAGTTCTGAAACAACAATTGCTTCTACAGTTGCCTTTGCAACTTCAATGGGAAAAAGTCCGATCGTGGTAAATGACTGTCCGGGTTTTCTTATAAATAGAGTGTTGTTCCCTTATTTTGCAGGATTTACAGGTTTGGTAAGTGACGGAGTTGATTATGAGCACATTGATAAAGTTATGGAAAAATTCGGCTGGCCAATGGGCCCAGCATGTCTGCTGGACGTGGTTGGCATTGACACAGCTTTCCATGCTGGCAGTGTGATGGCTGAAGGGTACCCTGACCGAATGAGCAGGGAAGATCCTACAATTATATCTAAAATGTTTGAACAGAAATGGTTCGGCAAGAAAAACGAAAAAGGGTTTTATATTCATTCCAAGGACAAGAAAGGTAAACCTAAAAAAGAGGTAAACCCGGAAACTGGAAATTTTATCCGCGATTTGAACGCAAGCTCCGGGAATGATATAAGCGACGAAGAAATTGTTGACAGGATGATGCTTCCAATGTTTATGGAAAGTTCTCGATGTTTGGAAGATAATATAGTTGAAACTCCCATGGAAGTTGATATGGGACTGATATACGGACTTGGGTTTCCACCATTCCGTGGTGGAATTTTTCGTTGGGCTGATTCTACAGGATTGGATGAATTACTTCAGCGAGCCGAAAAACTTAAGTCTTCTGGAAAAATATATGAGCCCACAGAGCAAATAAGGATGATGGTCAAGGACGGCCAGTTGTTCCATCCGATTCGATGACAATTGATTAATTGTTTTCAGATTGAGATACATAAATACAGGCTAAAATGAAATAAAATATTAATGAGGTATTATGCAAGAAGCTGTAATTATTGATGCTGTTCGTACACCAATGGGAAGATCAAAAGGCGGTATGTTCAGGAATGTCCGTGCTGAAAATCTGTCTGCAGCACTGATCATTGAATTACTGGATCGATATCCTGAGCTTAATCCGGATGAAGTAGAGGACGTTATCTGGGGGTGCGTAAACCAGACTAAAGAACAGGGGTTCAATATCGCCAGATTTGCTTCATTGTTAACCCCTTTGCCGCATACTTGTTCGGCTCAGACCGTTAATCGTTTGTGCGGGTCATCGATGACTGCAGTTCACACAGCTGCCATGTCCATCATGTGCGGAGTGGGGGAAGTTTTTATCTGCGGAGGAGTTGAGCACATGGGTCATGTGCCGATGGATCATGGGCTGGATCCAAATCCAAACACTAGCAAATTTTCGGCAAAGGCTTCTGGAATGATGGGGTTAACTGCCGAAATGCTTTCTATCATGCATAAAATTTCACGTCAGGATCAGGATGAATTTGCTCTACGCTCACATAATAATGCTTCACGTGCGACAATATCCAAACGATTTGAAAAGGAAATTGTGCCTATAGAGGGTCATGACGAAGAAGGTAGATTAAAGCTCTGCTCAGAAGATGAAGTTATTCGTCATGATGCAAATATGGAAGCGCTCGCTTCACTGCCTCCTGTTTTCAACCCGGCTTCCGGAACAGTCACAGCCGGAAATTCTTCTGCAATTTCAGATGGTGCTTCGGCTGTTTTAATGATGTCTTTACAAAAGGCAAAAGACCTTGGCTTGAATCCCCTCGCAAAAGTCAAATCGATGGCCACCGCAGGAGTTGACCCTGCTATCATGGGATACGGACCTGTCCCAGCGGTCAGTAAGGCCCTTAAACGCAGCCAGCTTGAAATTGAAGATATTGATTTATTTGAGTTGAATGAGGCATTTGCTGCTCAGTCTTTGACTGTGCTTCGCGATCTGAAAATTGGTGATCTGATTGAAGAAAAAGTCAATCCCAATGGCGGGGCAATTGCCCTTGGTCACCCACTTGGTTGTTCAGGTACCCGTATTCTTGGGACTCTGCTGCATGAGATGCGTGAGAAGGATGCTGAACTTGGTGTGGCTACAATGTGTATTGGGCTAGGGCAGGGAGTTGCTACTGTTGTGGAACGTACCTGAGGAAAAACGAATACACGTCAAAATCATTCAAAAGAGCGCTTAAGGCAGGTGACGTATTTGAATCGCGTCAATCTTTCCTGAACCTGCAAGTACATCTGAAATTACCACAACTTTTTCACCAGCTTGAAATCCTTCCCTTTCCTTAAGCACTTTGAATGCGTTTTGAAGAGTTTTCTCAGGTTCCTGACTGAAGGAAATCCGGAAAGATCTAATCCCACGGCCCAGCATCATAGTTCTTCTGGCCTGGCTTACATTCGTGAAAGCATAAATATCACTGTAAACTGGGCGGCAATTACAAACCATTTCAGCCATTATCCCACGCCTGGTGATAACAACTATGCAGCGTGCACCAAGTGATTGCGCGAGATCCACTGCAGCAAGTGAAAACTTTTGTTTATCATTGTCTGTGTTAAGATTATCAACAAAACGCAATCCTGGCTGATTTTCAACGTTTTGAGCAATATTGACCAGTTGTTCGATACAACGCAATGGATACTTTCCTACAGTAGTTTCACCAGACAACATCACAGCATCTACTTCTTCATAAATAGCATTTGCCACATCAGTCACTTCAGCGCGCGTAGGAAGAGGGTTTTTAATCATTGATTCAAGTAAATGCGTGGCAATAATTACTCTTTTTCCCTGTTCTGAACATGACCTGACGATCTTACGCTGAACAGTTGGCACAGAATGAATTGGTATTTCGATTCCTAAATCTCCACGGGCAACCATAATACCATCTGCTTCTGAAATGATTTTTTCAATATTGGTAACTCCTTCCTGATCCTCAATTTTCGCTATGATCTTGATTTTACCAACTTTGTCTCCAAGTAACTCTTTTAACTGTAAAACATCAGCAGGTTCCCTAACAAAAGAAAGCGCGATGAAATCAACATCATGTTTGATTCCAAATAATATGTCACGACGGTCTTTCTGGGTAATGGCCGGTAGATTAACACGAACACCCGGCAGATTTACATGGCTTTTACTCTTGAGTACACCGCCATCCAGAACTCGACATCGCATGATCCGTTCCTGTTTTTCTAATACTTCAAGATTTATCAGACCGTTGTCAACAGTAATTTTGTCTCCTGGATGTACTGAACTGATCAGGTCGTCATAGTCTATATGTATTGATGTTTCCTCAACTTCACTTGCTCCGCGAATCATTATCGAAATCACAGAACCTTTTTTCAGATCCAAATTAGACGACAGATGGCCTGTACGTATTTCCGGACCCTGTGTGTCAAGCAGAATCGCGATAGGGAATTTAACTTTGCGATTTAATGTTTTGATGTGCTTGATTACCCGAAAATGCCAGTCCTGATCACCATGTGACATGTTCAATCGAACGATGTTCATTCCTGCACCAGCCATACGCTGTATCATTTCAAATGATGCAGTCTCAGGCCCGATTGTACATATTATTTTTGTTTTTATAAGTGTGTTGTCCATCGAAAATACAAAGGAAAAGACTGCTTAGGCAATTAGAACAGCTTTAATTTGTTTGAACTCTCAAATAAAATGCCGTTCAAGATTGAATTGTAAATGTAATATTTTGTTGAAAATACAACAAGCTAAACAAATAGTTAGCATAGTTCGAGTAAGCTTCGAAATTAAATCGCTGCGGCTGTTATTTTAATGTTTTTGAATTGAGCAATACAATTGGTTGTGATGTGATATTCAGAAAAAAAAACTCTTCAAAAATTTATATTATTAATTTTTTAAACTGCTATGTCACAACTCCCTCAGACCATTCGCTGGAACTCCGGAGAATTATACTTCCTTGATCAAACACTGCTGCCTCACAAAGTGGTGGAAGAAAAGCAGGAAAATGTGGAACAAGTCTGGGATTCTATTAGGCAGCTCAAAGTAAGAGGGGCTCCTGCAATCGGAGTAGCAGGAGCATACGGTTTACTTTTGGCAATTCAGGATAAAACAGGGCTGCATAAAAATAAATTTAATGAGCTAATTAAAGCTAAAGCAGAATATCTGGATAGTGCCCGGCCAACAGCTGTCAATTTAAAATGGGCACTGGACCAAATGCTGGAATGCGCAAAATCATTTTCTGGTGACGATTCAAAAGAATTATTCAAATACCTGGAGGATGAAGCAATTCGCATTCATAATGAGGATGAAAAGCTTTGCCTGGACATTGGTAAATACGGTGTTTCACTGATTAAAAAAGACATGGGTGTAATGACACACTGTAATGCAGGTGCTCTTGCAACTACAGGGATTGGTACCGCAACTGCTCCAATGTATTTGGCACACCGTAAAAAGATTAGCTTTCGAGTGTACTCCAGTGAAACACGCCCGCTGCTTCAGGGAGCACGTTTGACAAGCTGGGAACTTCAACAGTCCGGACTGGACGTTACACTTCTAACAGACAATATGGCTGCTCATATCATGTCACAGGGACTGATTGATTTGGTTATAACAGGGACCGATCGCGTGGCTGCTAACGGGGATGTGGCCAATAAGATCGGTACTCATGGATTAGCCATCATGGCCAGACATTTTGAAATTCCCTTTTACGTGGCTTGTCCATACTCCACGATTGATTTTAAAACAAAGCAAGGCAGCAATATTTTGATTGAGCAAAGGAAAACAGAAGAAGTAACAAATTTTGGACTGCAGAGAACAGCTCCTGAAAATATGAAAGCCCAAAATCCTGCTTTTGATGTAACTCCGAATGATTTAGTAACTGGCCTGATTACGGACAAAGGAATTATAGGCCCTCCATATAAAGAAAATCTGCAGAATAAGTATCTTTAGTTCATATAACCTACTTTGATGAAAAACCTTTGGGATCAAAAAACAGCTTCCGGGCTTGAAAAAAAACCTCTCCAACTGCGTGTTTTTTCTTCACAACTGCTTGGACTTGATTCAGACCTGGTGCTTCACGGTGGCGGCAATACTTCAGTAAAACTCCGTGAAACAAACATATTTGGAGAAGAAGAAGATATCCTGTACGTTAAAGGGAGCGGCAGGAATTTAGCCACAATTGATATAGAAGGCTTCACTCCGCTTCGTATGACACATATGAACAAGCTCGCGGATCTTGCGCATATCAGCGACACAATGATGGTACGTGAACAGCAGCTTGCCATGACAAATCCGAATGCCCCGAGCCCCTCTGTAGAAGCTCTTCTTCACTCTATTATTCCATTTAGCTGGATTGACCACACCCATGCTGATGCTGTTGTCACTTTAACAAATACACCAAAAGGGGATAAATTAGTTCAGGATGTTTACGGTGACAGTATGCTTATCATTCCATATGTAATGCCGGGTTTCAAACTGGCTCGCAAGGTTTATGAAATTACGCAGAAGGTGGACTGGCAACAATACGAAGGAATGATTCTGCTGAATCATGGCATAATTTCATTTGGGGCAGAAGCACATGAGAGTTATGAAAGAATGATCAATGCAGTGACGCTGGCAGAAAAGTTTCTGAAAAAATATTCTTCCATGCAAAAAAATAATATTAAGAAAAAAGCACCAGCATTAAATCAGGAAACCTTAAGTACACTTGCACGTATCAGAAAAAAGGTATCCATCATCCGAGGGGCCGCTTCACTTGCGAGGTTAAATAACAGCCCGGAAGCACAATTTTTTTCCGGTTTGCCGAATGTAAAAAATATTTCGACTCGCGGTCCTATTACCTCGGATCATCTGATCCGTACCAAACCTGCTCCGGTGTATCTTAACCAGAAAAATGTTGAGAAAAGCATTGAAGACTTTGCTTCCAAATATGAGGCTTATTTTGATCGACACACAAACAGAAAACAAACCCGCCTGGACAGCGCACCACGTTGGGGTGTCTGGCCTGAACAGGGTATTGTATCTTTCGGACGAAACCCGGATGAAACTGAAATAATTTCAGACATTGCCATGCATACTGCTAAAGCAATTCAACAGGCGGAAAATATTAATTCCGTAAATTACCGTGGCTGGAAACCTATTTCTGAAGATCATATATTTGAGGCAGAGTATTGGGAATTACAACAGGCAAAATTAAAAACAGAATTTCAGCCTCCGGAATTTGAGGGAAAAATTGCTGTCGTTACAGGTGCTGCCAGCGGAATCGGACTCGCTTGTGCTGAACATTTTAGTGAATTAGGAGCGGCAGTAGCCGGGCTGGATATAAATCCGGAAATAAATAACATCCTTTCAGAACATACTAAATCCGGCAGCACACACATATTGGGTATTCAATGTGATGTTACGGAAAAACATGCTGTTGCAAAGGCTTTGGCAAAAACTGTACAATGTTTTGGTGGCATAGACATTCTTGTTTTGAATGCCGGAACTTTTCCCGCAGGACAGACCATCGAAGAAATCGAAGATGAAACCTGGAACAAAAGCCTGAAGACAAATTTAACCGCACCTCAGCAGTTATTGCAGTCATGTGTGCCGTTTTTGAAGGAAGGTATTGATCCGTCAGTTGTTTTTATTGCCTCAAGGAATGTTCCCGCACCTGGACCGGGGGCGTCTGCTTACTCAGTTCCTAAAGCAGGACAGACTCAATTGGCAAGGATTGCGGCTCTTGAATTGGGCAAATATGGTACTAGAGTAAATATTATTCATCCTGACTGTGTTTATGATACAGGTCTCTGGACTTCAAAAGCGCTTGAAAGATCTGCAAGGCGTTACGGATTAACCGTAGAAGAATATAAAAGCAGGAATATTCTGAAAACTGATGTTAAAACAATTGAAGTGGCGCGGATGGTCTGTGCAATGGCAGGCTCAGTCTTCGCGAAAACCACAGGCGCGCAAATTCCAATTGACGGGGGCAATGAACGTGTCATTTAAAACTCTTACATTAAAATATACAATACACAAATGGCTGATTTAGATGAATTAAAAGATACGAAAGAATACTACCTGGACATTCCTCAGAAATCAGATGCTTTTTACCTCAAAGGGTTGAACGCTATTGATTGGGGAATGCAAAACCGTTTGGCGCGAATATTTAACCCAAAAACGGGACGCACAGTAATGCTGGCCTTTGATCACGGTTATTTCCAGGGGGCAACCACAGGTCTGGAACGTATCGACGTCAAAATAATGCCTCTCGCACCTTACGCAGACACACTGATGCTGACACGCGGAATATTACGCAGCATAGTGCCGCCTTCCTATACACAATCCATTGTGATGCGTGCATCTGGCGGAACCAGTATGCTAAAGGAATTATCCAACGAGGAAATTGCGGTAGATATCGAGGATTCAATCCGGATGAATGTCTCAGCCATGGCTGTTCAGGTTTTTATAGGTGGTGAGCACGAAAAACAGTCCATCATCAATATGACCAGACTTGTTGACCAAGGAACTCGGTACGGAATTCCAACTTTGGCCGTTACCGCCGTAGGTAAGGATATGGTACGTGATGCCAGATATTTCCGGCTGGCAACACGGATATGCGCTGAATTAGGGGCACATTACATAAAAACCTATTATGTAGAAAAGGATTTTGAAACTGTCACGGCAAGTTGTCCTGTGCCTATAGTTATTGCTGGAGGCAAAAAAATTCCTGAATTGGATGCTTTGAAAATGGCTTACAACGCAATACAGCAGGGTGCTGCAGGTGTTGACATGGGTCGAAACATCTTTCAATCAGAAGCTCCGGTTGCCATGATCAAAGCTGTTAGGTCTGTTGTTCATGAAAATGAAACTGCAGAAAAGGCTTTTGAACTTTACAATTCGCTGAAAGCTGATGAATAACTTCTGAATCTGTACAGTTGAAGCTGACAGTAGGCTATAAATTTTTCTAATTTCACACAGAATAATGATTCGAAAATTCAGAACCATAAAACCATATTCTTAAATCATTTCAGGATTTTGTGTTCCTTCCAGCTCTCTTTTTATTTTTCTTCTTTTTCTGTGGAATCACCATAAACCTGCGAGCCTGGCAATTCACATTTTCTGCCTTGACTTCAGGCAATGACAAAGCGTCAGGTAATCCTGAAGCACCAGGATCTTTAATTTCAATATTTGCACAGGCATAAAGTTCACTCATATAGGTATCTAATAATCCTTCACGTTTTTGTTTATGTAAGACATTGGAATATTCTGCTCTTTGTTCTTCTGAGAGATTCTGGCAATCCAGTCCCGGTGGAAAGTCTTGTCTGTAAATATAAAGCAGATGTTTCCCCATATTTGTTTCGACAATCTCGCTGATTTGTCCAGGCTCCAAAGTTTTGGCAACCTCCCCTATTGCCTCAAGCAAATCTCCAGGCTTAAAAACTCCAAGCTTGCCTCCTGTTTGTTTTGCATTTGAATCTGCCGAATAGCTCTTTGCCAGTTCTTCAAAGGGAACACCGTTTTTGAAATCCTGCAGAATTGTATCAACCTGCTTGCTTATTTCTTCTTCGGAACCCTGTAACAGTATTTGTGCAAGCCCTATTTTTCTTTGATTACGCATATTCCGATAGCAAAATTTTTCAATATCCAGCGAATTAATGTGAATTTTTGAGTCCACCTCCCTGCTGATAACACGATGTTTTTTGGAATTTCTCACCAGTTGTTCTTTTAAATCTTCCTCAGAATATACATCCAGTAATTGAGGCTGTTCCTCTGCAAGACTGTTCAAACGTGAATCAATTTCATTTTCCATTGGTACGATTTTCAAGGCATTCGCTCGGTCAAGCAGCAACATTTCCTGCAAAAGGTTCATCAGCAATTGATTATCCAGCTCAGCCTGTGTTTTTCCCCCTGATACTTTTTGAGACATAATTGCTGACTTAACATCATGAGCCTCACTTCGAGTTAGCATCTGGCTGTTGACAATCAAATAAATTCGGTCAACCACAATTGTTTCGGCATGCACATTAAGCAGAACTCCAAAAACAAGTCCGCAAAAAGCTGTCAGATAGCGTAAAATGTGATTAAAGAGCATAGTCATGTTTGAGAGTTGCAATTTGTTTGTGACGTAATTTTGTCGCAAGTTCTTTAAGTCTCTTTATCGGCAGACGAGAAATTGTGCGCACACTGCTAACTGATACTCGCTTAAACAACTGGTCCTTCAAAAAATATTCTGTCACCTTCGGGTAAGTTTGCCAGCGATATTTTTCATAATTTTTGAAGATAATTTTTAAATCAAGCCAGCTTCCATCCGGCTTCCAGATTCTGTTATGAACAGCAGATAAATCATAGGTTTTTGGATTCAAAAGCGCATAGTGTCCTGACTCCAAATCTCCTATCCTTAAATAAACATGATTGTCTTCCCGAACGTGATATTCTATTTCTTTATTTACAATTCCAACTTCCTGCAGCGCTTTGCTTCGGATTTCACTATATCTGGATCGAAAACGCAGCTGCAGCGGCATAATATCTTCTGCTTCAAAAGTTCGATTATCATTCAAAGAAACTGACAGTAAATTTTCTTTGTATTCATAGTAAAAATGTAATAACTGTCCATTCATGCTGGAGGTTTCTACAACAAGTACTTCGCCATCTTTCCAATGAATCATCTGTTTGTATCCTCTCGCAGGTATTTCAACAGGATGTTCTGGGATCTCGTTTAGCTTAGTTTTAGAGAACGGATCAAATACCTGAACAACGGTCTCCATTTTCAAACGCTTCCAGCTCATGCGCGATTCCATCTGGTACATTAAATCGTCCCAGCTGAGCGGATAATACGCGACGGCTGTAAAAACAGGAACTAAGAAAGATACTACAAAAAAAATAATGGTAATTCTTGTCAGAAACAAATATCCCCTTTTCATTAATCACGTAAAATGCTACATTCAAGATTCACAGTTTTTAGCAAAATGCGCAATCCCGAACCAATTAGTTTTATCCATATCAACTGATTGTACTGAGGAAGCAATTTCAAGGCATTAACAAATTGTTCTCAACATGGGATCAAAAATTAAATATGTGTATTTAATTTAATTATTAATTGTTTTAATTTTAATGTCTGACAATGATTCACGTGAATAGTAAACATATGCTCAATTTATTATCTCTAATTTCATCAGTAACAATTACAAGGCAATAATTAATCCTCCTCATAAAATGACAGGAGCCAAAATGCTAAATAAGAATTTTATAATTTCATCTCTGCTGATCCTAACAATAATTATCAGCGGATGTGCCGCAAAAAAGAAGGAACCAAAACCAGAGGAATTCCTCACGCTGGCTGATTTGAGCGGGCGCGTCACTCTGAAGGAGGACTCTCCGGACGTCCGAGTGATCCGCATAAAATCCAAAGCCTTTATCAAGCGCAACGACATTCGTGCAGCAAAAGCAAAGGCCCTGGAAATAGCCAGTACACAGGCTGTTGACGAAATGGTACGCGAATTGTTGCCTGATGAGGATTACAACAACAATTTTGAAGAAATAGAAAAATATCTTTCAAAAAATGTTCAAAAATATATTGACAGCAGCGAAGTCAATGACGAGAAAAAGATCTTTGGTGGCAAATATTACGGTCTGGATACAGCTCACAAGGTTAACCGCCAGAGGGTGCTTGTTGCTCTGCAGAAAGACCTCAAGCTTATAAACAACAGTGCCAGCACATTGGTCCCGGTTATTACGAGCAGAAAGGATATTGATCTCAGTGGTTCCGGTTTCACCTTCAGGGATTTGGAGGATACAATGATGAATCAAATTCAAACTGATTTGAATCAGCGTGGATTACGCGCAATGGATTTTAGGAACGCTGTTACATCTATGCAAACAGATGAAAAAGTAAAAAAGAAGTTTGCTAAAATTTCCAAGGAACAGTTCATGGCAATTGTTTCCGGAAGTCCTGCTGACAAAGCCTTGCTTGCAACTCAAGTCCAGGACGCGGAACAGTTTTACACTACCGGTTTAAGCCTGCTAAAGCAGATGGCTAAAGTAGTAGTGGAAGTAAATATCATGTCCGTGAGTGGAAATATCAAGGGTGACCTTGCACTCTCACTGAACGTGACCGCCAAGAATGTTTCCACTGGACGGGGAGGGGCTTTTGCAAATACCGTTATCAATGTTGCGAGACGTGGTGGACCGAATGTTATTACTTCAGCAATGATCGCCGGTCTCGTTAATGACACATATGAAGAAATGCAGAAAGAATTCATCCCCCAGGTGATCAAGGAAATGTCCACAATTTCAATCAGCGGTAGACGCCTGATTGCCTTTGAACTGGTACTGAAGGATTTTAAAAGCAAGGAGGTACGAAAGCTCCGCACAAAACTGAAGCAAATTCAAGATGATGAATTCCGCTACATAAGCTTCGACAATTCTGTACCGACAATTGTGACGATCGTTGTGCGCCACGCAGGAAAAGTCGAGGATCTTGGAGACAAAATTATGGAAATACTTGATTCTGAAGGAATCAACGCGAAAGAACCGATTGTTGCTCCTGATTTAACGGACCTTGTTTTTGCAAGAATTCCTGATGAAGAATAATGATGTTCGTTTATCATAAATTGCCACAATTCAGTTAATAATAACTTACAAAATAAGGAAATCTTATGCGTGCAATCAGAAAAAATATCGCCTGGATAATGTTGATCATGTTGTTTGCCGTGGGATGCTCCAGCATCGAAAAAGCTGAATCGCTTTACCGCCAGGGTGAAAAACAGGAAGCACTCGAAATGGCTATTTCTCTGCTGGATGATGACAGTCCAAAAGTGCGACTTCGAGCAGTAAAGCTGGTTGGATCAATTGGCGGTCCACAAGCAGGACCTGCACTGCATGAGCGTATTGTTGAAACTGATGCGCGTGTTCTGCGTGAAGTAGTGCGGAATCTGGGGAAGGTCAAATATGAACCTGCCATTGAGGATCTTGCTGACATGGCGACTGAATCTAATTCAGATATGTTGAGAGCGCTGGCAGATGCTTTCAGAGAGTATGGCAAGCCCGCAATAGATGTGATTGTGTCACGATATGATTCATCAAATCAAAGTGGAATTCGTGCCGCTTATAAGGAATTACTGATTGCTGTCGGACCGGAAATTGCTGATTCCATCAGTAAACTGCTCAAGGGCCGTTCTTTCTTTGAGAATCGCGATACATTTGAAATACTGCGCCAAATCAAAAATCCCCGTGTTGCCACACTGATGATGCCTTATCTTGCTGATGAGGAAGTTGCAGAACAGGTTGTTGAAGCAATGAGAAACCTTGGAAGCAACGCTATAGAGGCGACTATAACTTCACTTCAGAAACAGAAAAAGTCAGGAGATTTGCTGGTTACTGAGAGATTAATCCGGATTCTGGGACTGCTTAAAGCAAAGCAGGGAATCGAAATGCTGGAAAGCTACAGCCAGCATGACAGTGAACGTATCCGCAATGCTGTTGAACAGTCGCTGTTTCAAATCCGTGGGTTCTGATTAGCAAAAGTTTCCCTTCATAAATTTCTGAGAACCTTAGCTTTTTTGCAAAAAAAAGCTGGTGCTGTTTTTATTCATAAATTCCAACTTTACTTATTATCAGGAGAGTAAGCTCTTCAGCTAAATTCAGCATGAAAATACTGATTGCCGGATTCCAACATGAAACAAATACCTTTGCACCATCAAAGGCAGATTGGGACGACTTTGTTCAGGGTGGAGGAATGCCGTGCATGACTCACGGCAGCGATATCCTTGATCTCAAGGGCATCAACATTCCTGTTGGTGGTTTTCTTGATGCGATGCACGGGGGGCCGCATCAGATTGTTCCGGTTATCTGGACTGCTGCATGTCCCTCGGCTCATGTTACTAAAGATGCTTTTGAACGCATAACAGGAAAGATAGTTGAAGCTGCATCTGAAATTCAACCTGATGCAGTTTATCTTGATATACATGGTGCAATGGTAGCCGAACATGTTGAT